>JAABVA010000477.1_pt1 | contig 51023 bp, 49 predicted proteins | sample 5560331 | NCBI WGS metagenome assembly JAABVA01 (sample SAMN12812661, study PRJNA571458) | rock metagenome | isolation source: Antarctica rocks | place: Antarctica: Victoria Land, Mt New Zealand sud | collected 2016-01-07
TCTCGGCAGGGCTGCATGCTCTACGAACTCATCCCCACCATGCCCGAGCACCGCTTGCTGCCGCTGGTCGAGCGGTTCGCCGCCATGCTCGCCGAACTTCCAGTGTTTGCCGATACTCTCGGACCTAACTGAAAATGAGGGGAGCCTTGAGCCGTAGCGCCGAACGCATTGTTATTGAGCAGGAATGTCTGGTTCGTGTTGAGCGTGTTCTGGCTGCTGCGGCTGTCTTGAATGGTTCGCGCCAGGGAGTATCCGACCCGGGCGGTGCCCCATCCCGCAAAGCGATGCTCGGCATAGGGAGTGACGCTCAGCGCGATGGTCTGGATCTGGTCGTCCCGGTTCAGCGTCTGCGCGTTGCTTTGGCCATAACCGCCAGTGCGGGACTGCTGGGTCACGGCGCCGCGCAGGTCGAGGAACACGGCCTCCGGCACGACCGTCGCAAGCACCACGGCGTTGCCGAACTGGTCGAACCGGGTCTGGCTCGATGTTTGCGCATAGACGCTTGCCACCGGCGCATAGTTCAGGTTGACCTTCAGTCGTGCCGTATCGCCGGAGACCCGCACGGCCGGGCTGAACACCGTGAAGGCATCGGCCCGGCGCGGCCGTTCGACGCGCAGCGCATTATCGGTGACACCCGCATCGACGCCGAGCGACGTCGTGACCAGGAAGGCCGGGCCGGCGTTGCGCGGCAGCAAGCCCGGAAGGTATTGCTGCAGTTGGCCGTGCAGGTCGCCGATCCGGGTATCGATGATAGTCGGCGGCAGGGTGGGATAGCCGCCGCCATATTGCGCCCAGGCCGGAGCGGCGCCGGCGGCCACGGCCAGCAGCGTGCCACAGAGCAGGCCGCGCCGTCTAAGCGGGTCGTGCACGCGCGTGGGCCCGATCGCGACGGTGGCCATCGGATCAGGAATAGGAACCGTAGTAGTCGTAGGCGCCAAATGTGTGGCTGGTGGTCAACTGCACCTTGTTCAGCAGCATGGTGATCGTCGGGCAGACGCGCACCAGTTCGAGCGCGGCCTCCACCTCGCTGCGCTGTGTCCGTTCCGCCTCGACTACCATGACGACCTGGCCGACGAACGGGGCGATCGTGTGGGGATCGCTTGTGGACAGGCATGGCGGCGCGTCCAGCATGATCAGGTGCTTGGGGAAGCGCCGCGCCAGCCGGGTTATGATCGGCGTGATAGGCCGCACGCTGGCGATCTCCGTGGTCTCCGCCGAGCGGAAGCCGACGGGCAAGAAGGTCAGGTTGCCGACCGCAGTATTCAGGATCAGGTCTTCAGGGCGCAGCGTCGGATCGACGACGAGATCGTGGAAGCCCAGCCTGTCGTCGACGCCGAGCATCGACGAGATCGGCCGCAGCTTGGCGTCCAAGTCCACGAGCAGCACCTTGTCCGCGCTGTGCTGGGCGATGCTGCCCGCGAGGTTGAGCGCGGTGAAGCTTTTGCCCTCGCCGGGGCGGGCGCTCGTGACCATCACGACGTTATGCAGTCCGGCGCCATCGGGTTCGTCGCGAAGCGCACGGAGCACCCGGCCGACGACGATCCGGTACTCTTCCGAGATACGGGTGCGTGCCGCGCGGGCAACGACCATTCCGGCGCGCTCCATCGCATCAAGGGCAATGACCGGCAACGCCGCCGGTTGATCCGGCCGCGCATGGGCTGGAGGCTGTGGCAGTACCGGGCGCGGCGGATCAGGCAGGGGAATCGGAGAAGTCCGGGCCGAACTCGTTGCAGCCGCTGGCCTGAGAGCTTCGGCCGGCAAAGAAGGAGCGGCCGCACTGGCTTGATCCGGGGCTGCGTGCTGAAACGACGACAGAGCGACGGCTGCGGGCGGCGGCGAAAGCAGCGGCTTCGATGTCCCTGAAGACGTTTCGCCTGATGGATCGTTTGCTGGGTCTATGGACGCATCGCGCGGCTGGGGAGCCCTACCGGCGAGGAGGAGGGCGGCGCGCTCGATCAGGTGGTTGGGTTGCTGAACCATCGTTATGCCGCCGCTATGCTTGGGAAAGAGCCGGATTTGGCTTGGCCGGCCTGTGCGCACGGCCCGCCATAAAATCTATAGAGAGGCGCAGGCGCTTGCGCCGGCATCGTCGAGCGTGTGCCCTCGTGTGAGGGTGCAGCGCATCCGCATCGCCGACCGGACCCACGGCGCGACAGTCATCTCACTCATTACGCCTGCGGGCAACAGCAAACAGGCAAAATGTAACGGAATGGGCACGCATCGATATAGGGCGTGTGCCGTGCACCACAGTCGTTCGCCGGCCTGGCGCCCTGAACCGGCCTTATTGCGATGCATGAACAGGTTAAACCGTTGTTTGAATGATACGATTTCGGCAAGCGGCCAGACTGGGCATCGCGCACTGCGCAAAGTGTTATCGCGCCATCCCCAATTTATCTGGCATATTCGCAATGTTCTGATATAATAACGTTGCAAAAATCTTTGATGAAGATTAAAGAAATGTTAGGACGGCCTCTTAGAGGAAGACGTAACCAGACTAGGTTTGGTAGGTAACAGTCAATAGAAGCAAGCTAGATATCGATCTAGTTAGAACTCGGTCCAATATCTTGGATGGACGAAATAACGTTCCAGCCTGCCGTTTTGCTTCGGCCAAGACTTCATGCACGAGGATGGAATGACACGGATCGTTGGAAATTATGTGTCGTTGCAGATGTTTGCATTGTTGGCGCTCGAGCTGCTGTTGTCGTTCTGCCTGGCCTACACCCTCCTTAGCACCACACCCTTTGCTGCAGGGCTTGAGCCTTTGGTGGCCAACCATGCCCTGATCCTCGCACTCACGGTCGGAGCGACAGCGTTTCTAATCGGCCTCTATCGGCCCGAGGTGTTCCGCCGCACGCGCAGCATGCTGATCAACACGGCGCTTGGCGGCCTCTTGGCGTTTCCTGCAGCATGGCTTGTCAGCAGGGCCGTCGGCATGGATGTGGACCGGCTTGTCGGCCACGACACGTTCTGGCCAACGAAGATCGTGGCGGCGTGGATTGCGGTCCTGTTCGCAACGCGGCTGCTGTTCCTTGCGGCGGTCCGATCAAACCTCTTTGTGCGTCCGGTTGCCGTGCTGGGGCCAATATCCGCCATGGCCGCGACGGCCGCAGCCATCCGCAACGGGCATCAAGGTTTCCTCGAAGTCATAAGCGGGCCCATCGCCAACGCGGGCCCGGCCGAACTGCGCGCCGCCGGCGTGCGGGACGCTGTCCTGCCTCAGGCCGTTTGGGCTACAATGCGCACTGACGAGCGGGCCGGATATGCCGCAAGGGGCGTCTTGCTCGAGACGGAAGCACGCTTCTGGGAACGCTGCCTGAAGCGCGTGGACGTGGCTCATCTGGACGAGACCTGGCCTGCCGGACTCGACCCGATCCGGGCGGGTGGTTTGGCCAACTTCGTAAACCGAGCCGGGGATCTTGGCACGAGCCTGCTGCTGCTGGCGCTTACGCTGCCGCTCATGCTGGTCGTGGGCCTGTTGGTGCGCCTGGAAAGCCGCGGTCCGATCCTGTATCGCCAGGAGCGTGTCGGCCTCGGCGGGCGGCCGTTTACACTGCTGAAGTTCCGCAGCATGCGAGTCGACGCCGAGCTGCGTGGCCCGGCCTGGGCCTGCCAGCGTGACCCTCGCGTCACCCGCGTGGGCTCTTTCATGCGACGCACCCGGATCGACGAGCTTCCACAACTGATTAATATCCTGCAGGGCCAGATGAGCTTCATCGGCCCGCGTCCCGAACGGCCGCACTTCGTGGAGCAGCTTGCCGAGGTGATCCCATTCTATGGGCAGCGCGCCCGTGTGAAGCCCGGGCTGACGGGATGGGCGCAGGTGAACTTCCCCTACGGCGCCTCCGTCGAGGATGCACGGGTCAAGCTGTCTTATGATCTTTATTACGTAAAATATCGCAGTACGTTGCTTGATCTTGCAATCCTGTTCTCAACCGTTAGAGTCATTCTTTTCCAAGAAGGTTCGCGCTAGGCGTGCCGCCCCGCACCCGCTGAGGCCCATGTTCACCGCACACACCTCCGTCACGCAAATCCTGTTTGGCGCTTGCGCAATGGTATACGTGCTGCTGGCGGCGATCATAGCCATGCGCTCGCGCCATCTGACGGCTTGGCTCCTGGTCGCATGCTGCCTGGTGACGGCGGCTTGGGCCGTCACCTTCGTCGTCCCGCTTCCACAGGGTTGGAACAGCCTGCCGGGCGCTTTTGGCCTGTTGCGGGCGCTCGCATGGTATGGGTTCGTCCTGCACCTCTATCGACGCTTCGTACGGCCCGACCGAACCGGGCGGGCGTTCATGCTCGCCGGCGTAATCGCCGCCGGCATCGCGGTTGCCGCGGCTGTCGTGGAATGGAGGTTTGGCGTCGCAAGACCGTCGCTGCTGTCGCTCGGCATCATCGCGCGGCTCGGCATCGCTCTTTGCGAACTGCTGCTGATCGAGAACCTTTACCTCAGCCTGCCGGACCACTCCCGCTGGCACGTGGCGCTTCCCTGCGTCTTGTTGGGCGGCCTGGCCTGCTTCGATATCCTGCTGTGCGCGGACCTTGTGCTGTTCCAGCGCGCGTCGATGTCCCTGATCGGGGCCAATGCGGTTGCCATGATCATAGTAGCGCCCCTGCTGGCGGCGGCTGCGATGCGCGACGGGCGCTACCGCATGCAGCTACAGCTCTCGCGCACCGCCGTGTTTCACAGCGCCACGCTGATCCTGAGCGGCGCGGTGCTGCTGGCGTTATCGGCTGCGGGCGAGGTGTTCCGCCGAGTCGGCGCCGGATGGAGCTGGACGGCCGAGATCAGCCTGTTCTTTGCCGCGCTGATCGGTATCGGCACGCTGCTGACCTCCGGCTCCGCCCGCTCACGCCTGCACCGCACCGTCGTCGAGCACTTCTTCGCCCGGCGCTATGACTACCGCCGGCAGTGGCTGGACTGTATCGACACGCTCTCGGACACGAGGTCGCAGGGGCGGACGGCGCTGCACTCGCGGGCGATCCGCGCGATGGCGGATGTCGTGGACAGCCCCGGCGGCGCGCTGTTTCTCCGCGACGGCGGCATGGGCGCGTTCCAGTGGTCGGGATCGTGGAACATGCCGGCATCGGCCGCCGTGGCGTCCGACCATCCCGTGGTGGACGCGATGTCCGACGGCAATTGGATTGCCGTGCTGGATGACGCGGCCGGGCCAGGACCATCCGGGCCAGGGACAATGGCTCCGCTCGACCGGCTCGGACGGCTTTGGCTGGCGATCCCGCTGGTGACGGGGGATCAGCAGATCGGTTTCGTATTGGCCGGGCCGCCACGGGCGCCGTTCCAGATGGACCAGGAGGTCTTCGACCTGTTGCGGATCGTCGGACGCGAGGTTGCGAGCTTTATCGCCGAGCAGCGGGCAACGCGCGTGCTGGTGCAAACGCGGCAGTTGCATGATTACAGTAAGCGGTTCGCCTTCGTCGCGCATGACATCAAGAACGTATCGAGCCAACTCTCGCTGCTGCTGTCCAATGCCGAGCGGCACATCGCCAACCCGGAGTTCCAACGGGACATGCTGGAGACGGTCGGCGCCTCGGTGCGCAAAATCACGGTGCTGCTGCGCCGGCTGGATGCGCCGGCCGCGGATCGTGCGCCGGCAGCGCTTGCTCCAGTGCCGCAGTTGGAGGCGCTGATCGCGACCTACCGCAGAGTGCGCAAGACGGCGCTGTCGCTCGATCATGACGGCTCGACCGCGGCGGTGGCGATGGGCCCTGATGCGTTCGAGACGGCGGTCACGCATTTGCTGAACAATGCGATCGAGGCGTCGGGCGGATCACCCGTGTTGATCCGTGTCCGTCACGAGGCGCAGCAGGTGGTCATCGAGATCGTCGATAAAGGGCCCGGCATGACGTTCGAGTTCATACGCGACCAACTCTTCCAGCCATTCGGAACCTCGAAGCGCGAGGGATCGGGCATTGGCGCGTTCCAGGCGCGGGAGCTTTTGCGGGAAAGCGGCGGCGACGTGGAGGCGATCAGCGCCCCGGGGTCCGGGACGACGATGCGGCTGCTGCTGCCCCGCGCAGACGCGCCGAACAGCGAACCGCCGGAGCAGCGGTCCGTCAGCGGCGCATGGACTGGGGCCGATAGCTTGGCGCTGGCCGGAGCGGGGGTTGCCCGGCTATGAACGCACCCTTGCCGAAGCTGCTGATCATCGAGGACGACGTCGGGTTATGCAGTCAATATCGCTGGGCGTTTCCGTCCTGCGAGGTCGTATTCGCGCATACCCGCGTGCAGGCGCTCGCGGTTGCGCAGAAGGAAAGGCCGGCGGTCGCCATCATGGACCTGGGTCTGCCGCCGGACCCGGACGGCGTGAGCGAGGGCTTTGCGACCTTGGACGGCCTGGCGCGCCAGGTACCCAACACCAAGGTGATCGTCGCCACCAGCCACGGGGACCGCGCCCATGCACTGCGGGCGATTGCCGGCGGGGCCTATGACTTCTGCGAGAAGCCGATCGACATCGACATGCTGGGCACGATCGTCGCACGCAGCCTGCGCCTGCGCACGCTCGAGGACGAAAACCGGCGATTGTCGGAGATGCCGTCGCCCTCGCCGGTAAAGCGGATCGTAACCGCCGATCCCAGCATGCTCAAGGTGTGCCGCGACATTGAGAAGCTGGCGATGGCCAATGTGTCGGCCCTGCTGCTCGGCGAGAGCGGGACGGGCAAGGAGGCGCTGGCCCAGGCGCTGCACGAGCTCGGTCCGCGTGCGGGCCAGCCCTTCATTGCGATCAACTGCGGCGCGATCCCCGAGGCGCTGCTGGAAAGCGAGCTGTTCGGACATGAGCGCGGCGCCTTCACCGGCGCGGTAAAGCAGACCCTCGGCAAGATCGAATTGGCGCATAAAGGCACCTTGTTCCTGGACGAAATCGGGGACCTGCCGCATCCGTTGCAGGTGAAGCTGCTACGCTTCCTGCAAGACCAGCGGGTCGAACGGATCGGCGGGCGGCAGCCGATCCAGGTGGACGTACGCGTGGTGTCGGCGACCAACCAGATGCTGCAGGACCAGGTCGATCAAGGCCGGTTCCGCAGCGACCTGTTCTATCGTCTGAACCCCATAACCGTGCGCATCCCGCCGTTGCGGGACCGGGGCGGCGACACGCTGCTGCTGGCGCGGCATTTCCTTGCCCAATATGCCCGAGAGTTCGCGCGCCCGGTGCGCGGGTTCGGCGACGATGCGCTCACCGCGCTCGCCGCCCACACCTGGCCTGGCAATATCCGGGAGCTGGAGAACCGTATAAAGCGCGCCGTGCTGATGAGCGAACAGCGGCTGATCTCGGCTGCGGACCTAGAGCTGGCACCAGGTGTCGAGGACATGACCGCCTTCGACCTGCGTGCTGCCCGGTCGCGGGCCGAGCGCGACGTCGTGCAGCGCGCGCTGGCCCGCAGCAACGGGACGTTGGCGACGGCGGCGCGTCTGCTCGGCATCAGCCGCCCGACGCTATACGCCCTTCTCGACGCGCATGGGCTGTCGGTTGACGCCATGCCTGCGGATGGGCCCGGGGTGCAGGTCGCCGAGGATGCCGTTTTACAGACCGCCACCTCTCAGGACATGGGCCAAAACCTATGAGAAAGCTCATTATACCGATCGTCGCCGTGGTCATGGCCGTCATGGCCAGCGGAGGCTGGTATGTGTTTGGCCGCAGCAACGACCCGATCAAGAATGCGCGCTACCTGTTGACGAAGGGCGACGTGCGCGGGGCGCAAATCGAGCTGCGCAACGCGATCAAGGCCAATGCGAACAATGCCGAAGCGCATATGCGCCTGGCGCAGCTCCAGCTGCAAGCCTCCGATCCGGTTGCAGCCGAAAAGGAACTCAAGGTCGCGCGCGAGCTGCAATACGAGCCGAAGCTGGTCACGCCGCTGCTGGTCCAATCCTTTTTGGCGCAGCAGCGTTTTGCGGACGTGCTGTTAGAAGCGAAGGCGGACGGCGTGGACCCTGCCGAGGACGCGAAGCTGCTGGTGCTGCGCGCCGTGGCGCAGCTCGGCATGCAAGATGTTGCCGGCGCCCGGGCCAGCCTCGCGGAGGCGCAGCGACTGGCGCCGGACAACCAGGACGCCCTATTGGCCTCGGCCCGGGTCTTCATAATCGATCATGATCTTGCTGGCGCCGAACGGCAGGTGGATCGGGCGTTGGCGATCAACGACCAGCGGGCGGACGCGTTGGTGCTGAAGGGGCAGCTCCTGGCCGCAAAAGGCGACAAGGCCGGCACTCTCGACTATCTGGAACGGGCGGTGACGGCGGCGCCGGGCTCCTCGGGCATTCGGCTGGAGCGGGCGCACGAATACTTGGCGTCCGGACAGGATGCGAAGGCGCGGGCCGACGTCGACAAAGTGCTAGGAACCGAGCCGCGCGACGGCAGCGCGGTCTATCTTGACGTGGTGCTGAAGGTCCGGGCGGGACAGTATGCGGATGCGGACCTCGCGTTCGAGAAGCTGGTGCCGGTGATCGACCGGTTTCCCCGCGGGCGTTACTTCGAGGCGCTGATAAAATCGAACCTTGGCCAAACCGAGCAGGCGATCGACGCAGCACTCCGCTATGTCGCTCAGACGCCCGAGGATATCGATGGCGTGCGACTGCTGGCCCGTATCGAGATAGGGGCGCGGCGGCCGGACCGCGCGGTTGCGGCGCTCACAAAGGCCATCGCTGCCGGGGCTGCAGATGCCCAGACCTTGGACCTACTCGGCCGGGCCTATGCGGCCCAGGGCAAGCCGCAGGAGGCGGCCAGCAGCTTTCAGGCGGCTACGGCGCTGGCGCCGACCAACCCTGACATCCTGACGCGGCTGGCATCCTCACGCATGCAGCTTGGCGATACCCAGGGTGCAACGGCGGCGCTTGAGAGGTCGCTGGACCTAAGCCCAGCCCAGCCGAATGCCGGGGAGGCGCTCGTCGCCGCTGCGCTGAGCGCTGGCGACGTGGACCAGGCACAGGCAGCGCTCGACCGCCTCCGTGCGCAGAACGGCAACACCGAGGCGGTCGCCATGCTGACCGGCGTGGTGAAGCTGGCGCGGATGGACCTGGAGGGTGCGCGCGTGCAGTTCGAGGAGACGACGAAACAATTCCCCGAATCGGAGTTGGCGAAGCTGAACTTGGCGAAGGTGCTGCTCCTGCAGAACCGCAAGCCGGAGGCGGAAGCGCTGCTGGACGAGCTCCTGGCAAAAAACCGTGCGAACGCCCCGGCGCTGCAAACGCTGCTGCAGGCCTTGGTGCAGGATGACAAGCTTCCGCAAGCCGTCGCCGCCGTCGAGGCCGCTCGGGTGGCGGCGCCGTCGAATATGTCCCTGACTGCGGCGCTGGCGGATCTTCAGATCAAGGCGAAGGAGCCGAAAAGGGCGCTCGATGCACTGCATCAGGCGCTTGAGAGTGGCGCATCGCCTCCGGTCCTGCTTGCGGCGCAGGCGCGGGCGCAGGTCGCCGATGGCGACATAAGCGGTGCCAAAGTGACGTATCGCCAGATCCTCACAGGCACGCCCATGGACCTCGAGGCACGCCGGGCGCTGGTCGAGCTGGCGCTCAACAACAACGATGCCGAGGGCGCCAAGGCGGTGCTCCGCGAGGGGCTTGCATTTGCGCCGGGCAATCTTGGGATGATGAACGCCCTGGTCTTTGCGGAACAGCGCGCCTCCGGGATGCCTGCGGCGCTGGCGCTGGCCGACGAGCTGCGGCGCGACCCGGCCAACATGCCCGCCGCTACGGTCATCAAGGGGGACGCCTACATGGGAGCCCGCCGGTATAGCGATGCCGCCGCGGCATTCACGGCCGAGTTGAAGACCAATCCGTCCACGGCGCTCGTACTGCGGACCGCTGGTGCATTGGCATCGGGCGGCAGCCAGGAGCAGGCCGCACAGCAGTTGCGGACGTGGCTTGCGCAACACGCGGATGACCTCGACGCAATGCAGATGCTGGCATCGATGGATATTGCGGCAGGTCGCGGCCAGGATGCCGAACGGCGGCTGGACCTCGTATTGAAGAAGCGTCCGAATGACCCGATCGCGCTGAACAACCTGGCCTGGGTGTATCAGGCCAAAGGCGATGCCCGGGCGCGTGGCTTAGCGCAGCGGGCCCACATCTTGGCGCCGTCCGGAGAAACTTCGGACACGCTGGGCTGGATCATGACGAAGCAGGGGGATACCGCCGAGGCTATGCCGCTGTTGCAGGCGGCCTCGTCGCAGCGTCCGAACGACAAGTCGGTCACGTTCCACCTGGCGACGGCGCTGAACGCGACGGGCAAGTCGGACGAGGCGGCGCACCTGCTGGAGCCTATCCTGAACGATGCCGCCGAGTTCGACGACCGAGGCGCAGCGAGAGCGCTGCTGGAACGGATCAAGGTTGGGAAATAGGAGTCGTCCAGCCTGGGTCCGTCTTACTATGCGGCCATCACGGTGGCGGCGGCCCCACCCGCATCAGGCCCGCTCCTTGGGCGTCGAGCCAATGCACAGCTAGTTGCTTGTTTGGGGTCAACTGGCCCACCAGCGCCCAAAATCCGCGGCCGTGGTCCATGTGACGCAGATGCGCGACCTCATGCGCTGCCACATAGTCCTGCACGTGGGGCGGCGCCATGATCAGGCGCCAGCAGAACATCAGCGTGCCATCTGCGGTGCAACTGCCCCAGCGGGTGCTTGTGTCCTTCACGATGATGCGCCGGGGCGAGAGGCCGGCGGTGGCGGCCTTGGCGACGGCGAGTGCCGATAGACGCCGCCGCGCCTCGGCACGCAGGAAGTCGGCTACGCGCCGGGCGAGGAACTCCGGCGCGCCTGAAACCAGCAGTTCACCCGGCCGGAGCCAAGCGCCGCCGCGTTCGGCGGGCATATGGCGGATGCGATGCGGCAGGCCGTCGATAGGTATAGCGACGCCATCGGCAAGGAGGATCGGGTCCGGCAGGCGGGCCAGGCGTTCGGCGACCCAGGTGGCGTTGTCCTGCAGCAACGCCATGCCGGCGGCTTGTGCGGCGCGAGGCGGCAAGGTGACAACCACGCCTCCTGCCCTGGTATCGATGCGCAGGCTGATTTTGCGGGCGCGGGCGCTGCGGCGCCAGAGCACTTGGATCGGCCCGGTGGAAAGGGTCAGGGTCTCGTGACTCGGCGTGCGCATCGCTGCAGGATGCGGTCAGGCATGCCGTCCGGCAATCACGCTAGTGTTACGGTTTCAAGCCGAGGGCAGCGCGGTTCAAACTGGGTTAGCTCAGACTGGGTTAGCTCAGACTGGGCGAAGGAACAGGCCAACGGTCAAGGCGGCGCCCACCACGACGATTCCGGCCCGCAATATACGCTCGGGCACACGCTGCAACAGCCAGGCGCCAGCCAGACCGCCGACAACTGCCGCCAGGCAGACGATGGCGGCCGGTCCCCAATGCACGTCGGGCGACCATATGAACACGAGCAGCGCCGAGGAATTCATGACAGCTGCCAAAACGTTCTTCGTCGCGCCGGCTGCCCGGACCGCAAGCCCCGCTGTGGAGAGCGCCGCCAACATCAGGAAGCCGATCCCGCCGCCGAAGTAGCCGCCATAGATGGCAATGACGAACTGCAGGAGCCCGGCCGGAGTCGTGCCCATCCGGCGTGCATTGACCGCCGAGCGCCGAAAAAAGCTGCCCCACGCGAAGACGGCGGTCGCGAACAGCACCAGCCAAGGCACCAAACGGGCGAAGAAGGTTGCAGGCGAGGCCAGCAGCAACACCGCCCCGGTCGCACCGCCCACCAGGCTTACGGCGCATAGCGCGCGAAACGACAAGCTGGGCGTGCCTTTCACGAAGCGGCGCCCGGTCCATCCCGACAGTGCCTGCCCGGGAAACAATGCGACCGTCGACGTGACATTGGCCGCACGCGGATCGAGCCCGGCGAGCAGCAGCGCCGGAAGGGTGACGAACGACCCGCCGCCTGCCAGCGCATTCTGCGCACCGGCCAGCAACGACGCGAGGAACAGGACAATAAGGCTCATTTCATGCGACATCGTGGCACCATGCCCGAAACCGCTCATTGTGCCAGCCCGCGCCTCGAACAACCCAGCGTTCGCTTCCATGTAATCCGTTATGCTATCCTCCGCTGACCTGGAGCCGCCTATGCCCGTTCGCCGTATCCTGCTTGTCGAAGACGAGTCCGTCATCCGAGGGATTGTGGCGGATACGCTGGACGACGCCGGCTTCGAGGTGACCGCGACCTGCACGGGCGACGAGGCGGCGATCCTGATCGCCGACAGTGACCGATTTGACGTGTTGCTGACGGATGTCACTATGCCCGGCCTGATCGACGGCATCGGGCTGGCTGAGCACGCGCGGGAGGTCCATCCTGACCTGCCTGTGGTGTTCGTATCCGGACGCCCGGATAATGCACGCCGGGCCGAGGCGGTTGGCCAGCCATCGGCCTTTATGCCGAAACCCTATGATGTCGGCCGTGTAATCAGCATGATCGACCGGCTGATGGGCGACGAGCCGCTTCGGCCCTAGCGCTCGCGGCAACGCTGAGGCCATTAGGCCCTCCGTAACCCTTAGGCCATCATAATAGCCGGAGCATCGGGCCGTCCGGCATTGCGGATGGCCGAGGTGTGCTGGACACGGGGCGGAAGCAAGCTGTGCAACTCGTCCTGCCCGCGGCTGAACAACAGGAGGACATGATTCAGGGAGCTCTGGGCTGCCGATGTTGCGCTTTTTGAGGCGAAGCACGTCGGGCGGAACGTCGTCTGACTGGCGAACGCCCCGGTGCCGATCTCAGCGGTCTAGGGCGGGCTAGGCAGCTTGGCTGAACACGAGCCGCCGCCGCCGGGCGCGCTGGACCGGCAAGGCGGCATAGACGTCCTTGACTGCCTCGGTGATCGTGACGCCGGCCAGCCTGGGCGCGATCCGCCGGCCGCTGTGCTCCCATACCGCGGCGCTTCGCAGCATGATCCGGAGGTTGGCTGGCGGCAGATAGAGCGCGGTGTCGCGTTGTTCGACGCGAAATAGGCTGGCGGCCAGGAGGCGGCCAATCTGGCCCGGCGAGTAGGGCTGGCCGTGGCCGAACGGTGTGTTCTCGACATGCGCCCACAGGCCCACGCGGTTGGGCGCCACGATAAGCAGGCGGCCATCGTCCTTCAGCACGCGCCAAACCTCCCGCAGCATCCGGCGGGCGTTCTCGGCGGCTTCGAGGCCATGCACCAGCAGGATGCGGTCGAAGCAGAGGTCCGGGAACGGCAGGCTGTCCTCCTCGATCGTGCAGGTGAGGTTGGGGCTGCCGGCGGGCCAGCGTGCCACGCCGACCTGTGCCGGAGTGGCGGCAATGCAGCGTGCCGCGCTGTCCCGCCAGTGCCGCAGATAGGGCGCGGTATAGCCCAAGCCCAGCACGGCACAGCCCGTCAGGTCCGGCCAGGCGACCGCAAGCCGGTTCCGGATCAAGCGGGATGCGACCGCGCCGCGCGCCGTCGCATAGAACTCCGCTGCGGTGTGCGCATCTGCCGTCATTGCGCCTGTATAGCACAGCGTCCGCCATGCGGTTCCCTGCTTACTGAAGGCTTACCGGCTTGATCTGGGGCCACAGGTGCGACACGGTGCGCCCACCCGCGCCGGAGCCTCCAACATGACCCTGTCCGCCCACGCCGTCCCTATCTTGTCTGACAATTACGCATGGCTGCTGCAGGATGAGGCCACCGGCGCGACCGCCTTTGTCGACCCGGCCGATGCGGACGCAAGTATCGCGGCGGTCGACGCGGCGGGCGGCCGTCTGGACATGATCCTGCTCACCCACCACCACGGCGACCACGTGGCCGGCACCGACGCCGTCCGCGCCCGCTATGGCTGCACCGTGGTGGGCGCAGCGGCCGACGCGCACCGCCTTCCGCGGCTGGACCGCGCGGTGGCCGAGGGTGAGACGGTGGCGCTGGGCGACAGCAGCCTCAGGGTTATCGACACCCCCGGCCATACGCTGGGCCATATCGCATTCTTTGGCGGCGGCAACCATGTATTGATCTGCGGCGACACGCTGTTCAGCCTAGGATGCGGCCGCTTGCTGGAAGGGACCGCCGCAGATATGTATGCTAGCCTGCATAAGTTGGCTGTCTTGCCCACGGACACGCTGGTCTGCTGCGGCCATGAATATACCCAGAGCAACGCGCGCTTCGCTCTCCATGCTGATCCCGATAACTCAGCGTTGCGCGCCCGGGCAACGCAGGTTGATCGCCTGCGCGCCGATGGGCAACCGACCATCCCATGCCGCCTCTCGGACGAACTCGCGGCAAACCCGTTCCTGCGAGCCCCCGACGTCGCGACCCTAGCCAGCCTGCGCTCGCAGAAGGACAGCTTTCGTTGAGGCTATATTACTCCGCGACCAGTCCATATGTCCGCAAGGTCGTCGCCTGCGCCCTGGCCTGCGGCAATTGGGATCAGATCACCCGAATCGAGACGAATCCGCACGCGTCCCCACTTGACCTGCTCTCGGCTAATCCGCTGTCGAAGGTACCGTGCTTGGTGACTCAGGACGGCTTTGCGCTGTTCGACAGTCCCGTAATCTGCGAATATTTGAATGCCGTAGGCGGTGGCCTGCTGTTTCCGCCTCCCGGTCCGGCTCGCTGGAACGCACTGAGGCGACAGGCAATTGGCGACGGCATCATGGACGCGGCCGTGCTGCGCCGCCTGGATATGGCCCGTCCGCCGGAGGCCGCACGCGACGTCGCCATGGCTCGGCAAAAGGCCGCGATGGTGCGCGCGCTCGACCTGCTGCAGGCCGATCCGCCGGCCAACCATTTGGATATTGGCTCCATAACCATTGCCTGTGCTCTGGGCTATTTGGACCTTCGCTTCCCGGACGACGCATGGCGCGACGGCCGCGGCACGCTTGCGCAGTGGTACGCCGTCATGGAGCAGCGGCCCGAGATCGCCCAATCGGCGCCGCCGCACAATTAGAAGCCTGCTGCTCACCGATCGGCGGGCAAGCCGAGTGCAGTATAAAGCCGCTCACTCGGCGGCCAAGCATGCATGACGCTGCTGCGCCAGGTCACGGCTGCCCACCCTAGCCCAATCACGACCGCGATGCTCACCGCCCAACTGGCGATAAGCACCGGCTCGCCTGCCACGGCAAGGTTCAACCGTTCAAGGATTGGCGCCAGCAGGCTCAGCGGCCGCACCGCCGATGCGGTGGGAGGCGTGGGTAGGGTGACGGGTCCCATGCCACGCGCGGGCAGGGACTGTTCGAGCGGTTCGGCGGTCTGCACCGGCAGTGCTGGCCCTGGCTCGGCAAGCGGCGTCCAATCCGTGCCGCATCGGGCACAGCGCACAGCCTGGCCCTGCGCCAGCCGCGTCTTCGGCACCTCAAAGGTTGCAGAGCACGATGGGCAGACGATCCTCATAGGATTGTGATACTCCCCGGCCGGGGATGCGAACAGGGTCAACAAGCCGGCCGGAACGCATGTGGCCGATATTGGGGTAGAGGGCAGGAGGAGCGTGGCGAATGGTGCGCCTGGATGAGGTCGGCCTGGAGTATGGACTGGTCCGTGGCGCCAATGTGGTGCTGCATGGCCTGTCTTTCAGCATACCCGAAGGCGGGTTCCGCTGGCTGCTCGGCCCGTCGGGCGCCGGAAAGACCAGCCTGCTCCGGCTGCTGCATCTGGCAGTGCGTCCCACCCAGGGCCGGCTTACATTGCTCGGCCAGGATATCGGCGCTGTGGGCCGCCCGCGCTTGCCAGTGCTGCGCCGCCGGATCGGCATGGTCTTCCAAGATTTCCGCCTGCTGCCGCACTTGTCCGCCTTCGACAACGTCGCGCTGCCGCTGCGGCTTTCCGGCCGGCCCGAGGGCCAGGTCCGCGTCGACGCGGTCGAATTGCTGAGCTGGGTCGGCCTATCGAAAAAGCTGCAGTCCCGGCCGGCCGAGCTGTCTGGTGGCGAGCAGCAGCGGGTTGCGATCGCTCGCGCCGTCGTCGCCCGGCCGCTGCTGCTGCTGGCCGACGAGCCCACCGGCAACCTGGACGAGCCACAAGCCGAGCGCCTGATGCAGCTGCTGCACGAGATGAACCGCCTGGGCACCACCGTCGTGGTCGCGACGCACAACGCTGGCCTGGTCGGCCGGCATCCAGCCCATACGCTCCGGCTCGCCGACGGGCACTTAATCCGCGATGACTAAGACCGCGCGGCTGGACCATAGGACGGCAGCGCTGCTGCGTCCGGCCCGCTTTGACGACCTCGGGCTGCGGCGGGCCTTGTCCGACCGGCTATTGCCGTCGCTGGTGGCGGCCATGACCTTTCTTGCCGCGCTGGCGCTAGCGGGCACCGTGGCCGCCAGCGCCCTGGCGCGCCACTGGCAGGAAGGGGCGGGGTCGGTGCTGACCGTGCAGGTGCCGCAACCCACGGCCGCCGCCACGGGAAGCACTGGAGCGCGGCTTGACCGGGTGCTGGCCTTGCTGCACGACACGCCCAGCATCGCATCGGCACGCGCATTGAGCGAGGACGAGCTGGCTGCCCTACTGCGCCCATGGCTCGGCAGCGGACCCGGCCGGATCGCCCTGCCGCTGCCTGCCGTGATCGAGGTGCGGCTGTCCGATCCCAGCCTGGACATTGGGCAGTTCGCGGCCCGGGTAGAAGCGGCGGCGCCGGGCACGCTGCTGGAAAGCCATGACGTCTGGATCCGCCGGCTTGCGGTGCTCGCCCGCAGCCTGCAGGCTTGCGCGGCGCTGGCGCTGGCTGTCGTGGCGTTCGTGGCCGTCGCGGTCGTGGCCGTCGCCACCCGCGCGGGCCTCGCTGCCCGGCGCGATGCCATCGAGATCGTGCATGGCCTGGGCGCCACAGACAGCTACATTGCCGGGCGGTTCGCGCGGCGGGCCACAATGCTGGCGACGGCTGGGGCTGGGGTCGGCGCGGTGGCCGCATTGCCGGTGCTGCTCGGCCTAGCGGGGCTTGCGGCGCCGTTCACCGGCGAACCCGAGCGAACCGTAGCCTGGACCGGGGCTGTTGCCACAGCGCTGCCGTTGGCGTTGTGGCTGTCCCTGCCGGCTTTACCTGTGGTCGCGGCAGTGATTGGCTGGCTGACGGCGCAGGGCACCGTGCGCCGGTGGCTTCGGCGGCTGCCATGATGGAACCATCCTGGCGCCGATGGTCAAGGTTTGGTTTGACGGCAATCAGTGCTCTGCTGCTCGGCAGCGGAGCAGCTTGGGGAATAGGCTTCGCCATGTTCCACAATGCCGAATGGGAGTGCGGCCAGGCGCCCGAGGCCGCCGATGGAATCGTCGTCTTGACCGGCGGGGCAGACCGTATCGAGACGGCGCTGCGCCTGTTGGCGGAGGGGCGCGCGCCGCGGCTGCTGGTATCTGGCGTGGCGCGTGGTGCGGACCTGGCTGTCCTTGATCGCCGGGTGCCGCTCGATGCCGACCAGGCTAGCCGGGTGACACTGGGCCGCATGGCCCAGAGCACGGCCGGCAACGCCGTCGAAGCCGCCCTATGGTCCCGGGCATATAACCTGAAGCGTTTGATTATCGTGACCGCGGGCTATCATATGCCCCGTGCCCTGCTGGAGCTCCATCGCGCCTTGCCCGACGTGCAGTTGTTTCCGGTGCCGGTGCAGCTTTCAGCTTTGCGCGGCAGCACGTGGGTTCGTACGCTCGCGAGCGAATATGACAAGCTGCTGGCTGTCCGCTTCGGCCTAGACCGGCTGCTGCGCAATGGTGATGTCCGATGATTTGGCTGCGATCCCTGCTGTTCAACATATGGTTCTTTGCCGTTACGTTGGGGATGGGGCTGCTCGGCATGCCGGTCCGTTGGTTTGCCCCCCGGCACGCGCTCTGGGTCGCGCAATGCTGGGCTGGCTTGGTGCTGGATGGCGCCGCGGCGCTGTGTGGCATCCACGTTGTCGTGCTGGGGCAGGAGCATCTGCCGACGCAGGGCGCCGCGCTGATCGCATCACAGCATCAATCGGCATTCGACACGCTGATTTGGTTACGCCTGGTGCCGCGTGTCGCCTACATTTTCAAGGCGGAGCTGGCGCGGATCCCGCTGTTCGGCTCTCTTTTGGTGCCAGCCGGGCAGATTCCCGTCGACCGTGGGGCTTCGTTCAGCGCGGTTAGAAGCCTGCTGCGCGGAGCCGACCGTGCGAAGGCACATGGCCGCCAGATCGTGATCTTCCCCGAGGGCACCCGGGTCGCGCCGGGGGCTGAGACGGAGTTGCGGCCGGGGATCGCTGCACTTGCGGCGCGCACTGGTTTGCCGGTAATCCCGGTCGCGACCGACTCTGGCCTGCTTTGGGGCCGGCGAGCATTTCGCAAAAAGTCGGGTGTGATACACGTCATGGTCGGGCCTTCGATCCCCGCAAATTTGTCGCAGGCGCTACTCATTGAAACTTTGCGCCAGCGGTGGCGGGATGCGGAAGCGTCGTGCATCCTTGTGGATAAGTCTGTGCACAAAGCTGGAGCGGCATCATTTGACTGAGCCCATTGGACCGGTCAACGCCTTCATTTGTCTCAGATTTGTGGCAGTTTAGGCAGAGCTGCGGAGACAACCATGCATTGACGCTGAATGGCTATTAACACAACGCACTGTTTTTACACAGGAAATGAACGCGATGTGAAAACGAAGTTCGCCCGTTGCGTTTTGAAGGTATCCAGTTTCTCTCCTATTCGTGCACTAGCCTCAGCCACTGTGGACGAACTCATTCCCTCTCGATCGGAAGCGGACCCGTCGAGCCTTCCACACCATCAAGTGTTGAAAATATGTTTGCGGCAGCAGCGTATGGCCAGTGTGCCTATGGTCCTGGGAAAAGGTGACGAAAAGCTGCGCTGCAATACTATCCCCGGGTAGAGGTCAGCAATCCAAATAGGTGCCCAGGTCAGTTATTGGTCCGTACAGAGAGAGGGTGCCAAGGTTTTGACCACAGCACGGCTTATTGACGGATTGAGCGCGAGGGACGGCTGCTACGGCATACGGCTCACCTGCAATAGCAGCGATAAAGCCGAGAACTGCTGATGAAAGCACCCGCCAACATACCTTAAGTCAGCGGTTTTGCAGGACGCATGAAGCTGCTTCCAGTGTGGGTTTCGGCTGCTTCTCGCTGCATCAAGCCATATATCGCCAGCTGGAAGGTAAGCCTGGCCTGCTCGTGATGCCATTGCCAGTCCACAACGCAGATATCGGCATCGGTAAACGGGAAAACACTTTTTACCACTAGCGCTGCACGACCATAAAAGCCGGCGTCGCATCCACCTGTTTCGGACTTTAAGCGGCAGCCCTCAGGGGACGCAGGCCGGCAGCCGATAGCCTCAGCTCGACGACTCTCCTGAGCCTGAAGACTCACCGGTCGACTGCGCCGCGAGGGCACGCGCCATTTGGCTCAGCGCCTCCTGATGCTTGTGATTGTCGATCGCTGCGAAATTGCGCGCCAGTTCAAGGCACATGCGCTGCCGATGCGAGAGTTCAGTGGCCGGCGTTTCGGTATCCAACCCCTCGAAGAACCAGCTCACGGGAACGTTCAGCACCAGAGCGATCTCGTAAAGCCGCCCGGCCGAGATCCGGTTCAGGCCACGCTCATACTTATGGGCCTGCTGATAGGTGACGCCAATCATTTGGGCGAGCTGTTGCTGCGACAATCCTAACATAACGCGGCGTTCACGAATACGGGCTCCAGCATGGTGGTCCGCAATGCTCGCACGAGCCGGCGCAACGCTTTGCGGAGCTGACTCTTCCTCACTAGGAACAACAGCTCGATTTTGCTTAGCACTCACGAATTCGCCCCGCGTTCTGATAAGTGCACACTTACACCCGATCGGGCGAAAGCGGCACCAAGATAATCACGCAAAACGTCAACACACCGTGATTTTTTTACCCCGCTATAGTTCAAATGTTAAATAATTGGTCATTTAGACCGGAGTATTCCTGGCTTTGGCGGTACGCTCCCGCCGTATCGTACGCAATGGCGCTGCTGGGACCGGCTCCGCGACGCTTGCCGAAGCCGGCATCGGCGCGGCACTATTGGACGCTGCCGGCGCGTGCGCAATCACCGTCTCGGCGCGGGCGACCGCAAGCTGGGTGCGGAGGCTTTCGACCTCGCGTTGCAGCCGCTCTAGCTCATGCGGATCGGCGTTCTCCTGAACAGACGGTGTCGGAGCATCGACGGCCGGCGTGCTTTCCTGACCCGGCGGCAGTGGCTCGCTGCCGCGGTGAAACGGATTGAACATGCTCATCGCGCGCTCAATCATGGCCACGTTTTGCCGGCTCATCTCCTCGACGCTCATTGGTAGGAACGGGCTGAGCGTCTGCTGAACCACCTGGCGCAATTGCTGCTGCTGACGGGCGAAGCTTGACATCGCCTGCTCTAGATACCGAGGCACCACGCCCTGCAGGCTGCCGCCATAGAAGCCGATCAGTTGGCGCAGGAATGCCGTGGGCAGCATCGAGGTACCCTTGCTCTCCTCCTCAACAATGATCTGCGTCAAGACCCCCCGGGTGATGTCCTCCCCGGACTTCGCGTCATAGACCACGAAATCGCGGCCTGCACGGATCATGTCAGCAAGATTGTCGAGAGTGATGTAGCTAGACGTTTCGGTATTATACAGTCGCCGGTTGGCATACTTCTTGACTACAACCGGAGGTTGCTGGGGCGCCGGCGCTGGAGTTGCTGTCTCCGAACCAGATGGCGAATAGTTCAGAGGGGCGGAGTGGGGCATGGAGTCCTCGATCACAACATTGTAGTGAGTGTATCACGCAGTTGCAGCATTGGGCGAATTTAGCGTTCACGGATATCGGCACGCCAGCATGGGCAGCAAGAATGGAAACTCATCAGATCGATCCGTTGGGCGCAGCGCTTCTGGCCGACTGGGCCACAATATGGCAAAGCGAATGGGCCGCGATTGCCGTCGATCAGGAGGTGCGCGAAGCATCGCACCGCATCATGGCAGCATGGGCCGCCCAGGCCCAAGCCGCCGTAGCAGGGCTTGCGGCTGATGCTGCGGCCCGACCAGCCCGGGCCGCTCCGTCGGCGGGGGCCCCGGCCGTTGCTGATGCACCTGCTGCCCGGCTCGATGGCCGTAGTGCCGGACCCGGCCCAGAGGCCCCACCCGATCCCGGGCGGTGTTGACCCCGCACTGATTGCCGGCATCGCCGCATATCGCCGGCACCCCTGGCAGCGCGACTTGCCCGATCCGCCGTGCATCTGGCAGGAGGGCGGATCGGCGCTGCTCGACTATGGCCGCGAGGCGGACCCGGCGGTCCTGTTCGTGCCAAGCCTAATCAATCGCGCCTATGTGCTGGACGTCGCGCCGGACCAATCGATGATGCGCTGGCTGGCCCACCAAGGCATACGTCCGCTATTGCTCGACTGGGGTTGGCCCGGACCGCTGGAGCGCAGGTTCACCCTCACCGACTACATCGCCGGACGGCTGGAGCGGGCGATGCTGGCGGTCGGGCGGCCGGTCGTGCTGGCCGGTTATTGCATGGGCGGGCTGCTGACGCTGGCGGCGGCGCTGCGGCGGCCGGACCTGGTGCATGCGCTGGCGTTGCTGGCCACGCCCTGGGATTTCCATGCCGTGAATGCCGAGCAGGCCAAGCACCTCGGCGACACACTGCCCGCCTTCGAGCCTCTGCTGGAGATGACCGGAACCCTGCCGGTCGACACGTTGCAGGCGCTCTTTGCCACCCTTGAGCCTGGAAGCATCGCTGCAAAGTATCGTGCATTCGGCCGCCTGGATCAGGCCAGCCCTGCCGCCCGCATGTTCGTGGCACTCGAGGACTGGCTGAACGACGGAGTGCCGCTCGCCGCTCCAGTCGCACGGGAGACGCTGGCGGGTTGGTATGGCGGCAACACCACAGGCCGTGGCGCGTGGCACGTGGCCGGCATGGCCGTCGATCCGCAAACATTGGCGATGCCGAGCTTCGTGGCGGCGCCGGGCCGGGACCGCATCGTGCCGCCCGAAAGCGCGCTGCCGCTGGCGCGGTTGATGCCCGGCGCCGTCTTGCACCAACCGGCCGCCGGGCATATCGGGATGGCGGCCGGCCCTCGCGCCCAGTCGGCCCTGTGGGAGCCTCTGCTGGGCTGGTTGCGCGGGTTGGACACGCATAGAATTCGTAAACTGAGGGAGTAGAAAAAATATGGAAGACGTCGTCATCGTATCCGCCGCCCGGACGCCCGTGGGCAGCTTCAATGGAGCCTTCGCCTCCGTTCCCGCCCATGTGCTGGGCACCGTCGCCCTGCAGGCGGCGATGCAGCAGGTCGGCATGAACCCCGCCGACGTGGACGAGGTGATCCTGGGTCAGGTGCTCACGGCAGCACAGGGGCAGAACCCCGCCCGTCAGGCCGCCCGCGCCGCCGGCATCCCGGACGACAAGACGGCATTCGGGATCAATCAGGTTTGCGGCTCCGGCCTCCGCACCGTGGCGCTCGCCGCGCAGCAGATCCGCACCGGCGAGAGCGCCATCGTCGTTGCTGGCGGCCAGGAGAGCATGAGCCAATCCGCCCACGCCGCCTACCTGCGCGCTGGGACCAAGATGGGCGACCTCAACCTGATCGACACCATGATCAAGGACGGCCTGTGGGACGCCTTCAACGGCTATCATATGGGCACCACCGCCGAGAACGTGGCGACCGCGTTCCAGATCACCCGGACCCAGCAGGACGAGCTTGCGGCAAAAAGCCAGCAGAAGGCCTCCGCCGCGCAGAAGTCCGGGCGGTTCAAGGACGAGATCGCGCCCGTCACCATCAAGGGCCGCAAGGGCGACACCGTCGTGGCTGATGACGAATATATCCGCCACGACAGCACGCCCGAGATGATGGCCAAGCTGCGCCCGGCGTTCTCGAAGGACGGCACCGTCACGGCCGGCAACGCCAGCGGCATCAACGACGGCGCCGCCGCCCTGGTCGTGATGTCCGGAGCCGAGGCCGCCCGCCGCGGGCTCACGCCGCTCGCCCGCATCGCGAGCTTCGCCACGGTCGGCGTCGACCCGGCCGTAATGGGAACCGGGCCTATTCCCTCCAGCCGCAAGGCGCTGGAACGGGCCGGCTGGGCCGCGGCAGACCTCGACCTGATCGAGGCCAACGAAGCCTTCGCTGCCCAGGCCTGCGCCGTGAACAAGGACATGGGCTGGGACGCAAGTAAAGTGAATGTGAACGGCGGCGCCATTGCCATCGGCCACCCGATTGGCGCGTCCGGTGCCCGCATCCTGGTGACGCTGCTGCACGAGATGCAGAAGCGCGAGGCAAAAAAGGGCTTGGCCACGCTCTGCATCGGCGGCGGCATGGGCGTTGCGATGTGCCTGGAACGTTAGGGCATTAGTCTAGCACTCCCCTGGCAAAGCAGTGATTATGGCACCGCTTAAGCCAGGGGAGGACAAGCAATGGCACGAGTAGCACTCGTAACGGGTGGAACGCGCGGAATTGGGGCGGCCATCAGTGTGGCGCTCAAGGCGGCAGGGCGGACAGTGGTCGCGAGCTATGCCGGCAACGACGCGGCTGCGACCGCGTTCACGAACGAGACCGGCATCCCGCACATCAGGTTCGACGCTGGCGACTATGCCGCATGCGAAGCGGCAATCGCTGAAATCAGCGCCGAGCATGGCGCGATCGAGATCCTGGTCAACAACGCCGGCATCACCCGGGACACCACCATGGCCCGCATGACGCGTGACATGTGGGACGCGGTACTCGACACCAACCTCGGCAGTTGCTTCAACCTGTGCAAGCTGACGTTCGACGGCATGCGTGCGGCGAAGTTCGGCCGGGTGGTGAACATCGGCAGCGTGAACGGCCAGGCGGGCCAGTATGGCCAGGTGAACTATGCCGCCGCCAAGTCTGGCATCCACGGCTTCACCAAGGCGCTGGCTCAGGAGGGTGCGCGGTTCGGCATCACGGTGAACGCGATTGCACCGGGCTATGTCGACACCGAGATGGTGCGTGCGGTGCCGCCGGACGTGCTGACCAAGATCGTCGCGCGTATTCCGATGGGCCGGCTCGGCCACGCCGAGGACATCGCCCGCGGGGTCACGTTCCTGACGGCGGACGACGGTGATTTCATCACCGGCTCGACGCTCTCGATCAACGGCGGTCAGCACATGTACTAAGGCCGGTTTTGGCCGCAGTTTCGGCTGCGACCCTGGCCGGGTGCGGCGCGATCGGGCTCTGGGCCTTCCTGGCACTGCTGTGCCGCGCCGCATCCGAGGTGCCGCCGCTGCAGTTGACGGCAATCAGTTTTGCTATCTCGGCTGTGCTGGGCGTCATGTGGCTGGCCAGACAGGGACAACTCGCCGAGCTTCGGCAGCCGCCGCTGGTGTGGCTGCATGGGGTCGGCGGGTTGTTCGGCTTCCACGCATTGTATTTCGCCTCGCTCGCCCGCGCTCCGGCCGCGACGGCCAACCTGATCAACTATACCTGGCCGTTGCTGCTGGTGCTGCTCTCGGCGGCCGTATTGCGGTTGCCGCTCACCTGGCGGCATGCGCTGGGGACCGCGCTGGCGCTGCTGGGGTGTGCGGCGCTCCTCAGCGGTGGAGCGGCATTCCCGGCGGGCGCCATGACCGGCTACGGCCTCGCCGCCGCCAGCGCCATGGTTTGGGCCACCTACTCCGTGCTGGCCCGGCGCTTTGCCAGAGTGCCGTCTGGCGCCGTCGCGGGCTTCTGCGGCGCGACGGCAATGCTCGCCGCCGCTCTGCATGGTATGACCGGTGCGTGGATCAGGCCTAGCCCGGCAGCCTGGGTCGCCATGATTGCGATGGGGGTTGGGCCGGTCGGCATCGCCTTCGCTCTTTGGGATGCCGGTATGAAGCGCGGCGACCCGCGCCTGCTCGGGACCCTCGCGTTCGCCACTCCTGTTCTGTCAACGTTGCTGCTGGCGGCGGCCGGGCTGGCGCCGTTCACGGCCACAACGGTGCTGGCGTCGGTGCTCGTCGCGGCCGGCGGCTATGTCGCGGCCCGGGAGAGTTGGACTGAGGCGCCGATCGACTGACCATCCCGCAACCCGAAACGAACTTAGCAAGCGTTCGTTTCGACACGCTGCCGGGCGCTCATGAACGATCCGGTTGGGGCGCGCTCCGGTGCAAAGCTCGCAAAGCCGATCCCAGGAACGCCCGAGTAGATAGCCTCCATTCCTCCACGCAGCCGGTAGGTTTCGTGCCATATGCCGCCGCCGCCCGAGTCCCGGGCGAAGTCGCGCCACCACGCCGCATGCTGCGGAGCGCGCGTGAACCTCTCCATGCTGTCGAAATCACGCCAGTACTGGCGGAAACCCGGATGCATGAACCCGAACCATAGGTCCTCGTGCGACAGCAAGCCTTCAGGTGAGTGTTTCTTGATCGAGCGCAGGCCACGGCCAATGCGCAGCAGGCTGCGTACCGCTTTCAAGTTTTTGGCGCGGTAGCCGAGATAGACCACGACAAGGTCAGGATAGCCGGTGAGATCAACGGATTGGCGTGAATAGGTCATGAGCGTAAGTCCTAGTCTGGAGATGACAGGCGTCAGACGATGGGCACATTTTCAGTGATGCCGTGAAACGTGATCGGCGGCAGGCCGTGGATGGATGTCGGCAAAGTTTGGCACTGGAGGGAGCGCCTAAGCGGCCGCCGCACCGCGGGCAGCGCCCCGCTCTCAGTCATAGGCGACGGACTCGTCATTGCTCATCGACGGCTTGGTTCGCAGCAGAATGGTGAACTCGACCACGGCGCCCTCCTGGGCAAACGGCACGGATTGGACATCGCCGGCCAAATGCTTACGCTGTAAGCTTAGAGGGTTTGCTTACGGTGTCAACATTGACGGATAAAAGTTACCACCATGGAGATTTACGAGCGGCGCTGGTCAACGCGGCTCTCGACCTGCTGGCGGATGATGGTGGCGGCACATTCTCGCTGCGTGCCGTCGCGCGCCGTGCCGGCGTGTCCGCCATGGCTCCCTATCGGCATTATCACGATAAGGAGGCCCTTCTAGCAGCGGTCGCGGTGCAGGGCTTTGATGGTCTGCGTGACGCGTTGCGCGTCGCTGAAGCGGCCGCGTCGGCAGGCCAGGCTCTCGTCGCGCAGGCCGTCGCCTACGTGCATTACGCACTGGAGAACCCTGCGTTGTTCCGACTTATGTTCGGCCCCAGGCATTTTGGCGCACATCCGGAACTGGCTGCGGCCGGCGAGGCTGCTTATGCCGTGCTGGCCGCAAGGGTCGCGATCGAGACGCCGGCCAATGTCGACCGGGAAGCTCGTACGCTGGGATGCTGGTCGCTGGTGCACGGCTTGGCATTGCTATTTCTGGACGGCCGGATTGGCGACAAGATGGCGGCACCAGACGACGTGACCCGCCGCGTCGCTGAAGCAATGCTCGGCGCTGAGGCGCGATAACTACGTAGTCGGCCTACAGCGAACTTTGCAAAGGTTTCGTGTCCGTTGCTCCTCGAACCACGTAATGCCGCAATCGATATTGTTGTCGATGACACGCCACAACTGATTGAATGAACCATCCGGCGATCAGAAAGGCTTGAGCAGCCGATCGATATAGTCCAGCTCCGGCTGTGGGCGGGTCCGTTCCGCGCCACGCCGGCGCAGTTCGTCCTGGATCGCGCGGGTGCGGGCCTGCTCCATTTGGTCAGGGACGCGCACGTCGCCGCTCTCATCGATGCCGGACGTGCCCTGCTGCAACGGCCGTCCCATCGGGTCACGGCGGGCGGTGCGCCGATGGCCGCCGGGCCCTGAGCTCTCGCCCGGCCGCGACCCCGTGCTCTGGCCATCATGGTTGGACGGGTCCTGCCCGCCCTCGCCGAGCTGCCCGGGCTCGCCGCCCTCGCCCTCCTCACCTTCGCCCTCGCCGGGTTCCTTACCTGGGCCGAACTGGCGGGCCATTTGCTGGCCCATCTCCTTGCCGCCCTTTTGCAAGGCCTCGATTGCCTTCGTCTGCGCGCTACCCGCCGCCGCATCCCGGCCCTCGGCGAGGGCCTGCCCCGCCTCCCGCATTGCCATATCCGCCTCGCCGAGTGGGGCAGGGACCTGGCCGGTCAGGTCGCCAAACCGCTGCATCAGCTCGCCCAACGCCCGGCGAAGCGCCTTTTGGCCGCGGCTGTCGGCATCCCGCTGGTTGGCCGGCGTGGCCTGACCCGGCGTTGCCTGATTAGGCTGCGGGCGGCGCGGCTCCGTGCCGGCGCGCGCTTGGCTCCGGTCCAGCATGCCGCCCTCACGGCGGACCATGTCCTGCACGGCGTCCATCTGCTGCCGGCCGCGTTGCCGACGCTCGGCGTTTTTCCTCTCCTGCTCCTCGCCGTGCTCGGGCCGAGCGTTCTGCAGTTGCTCCAGCAGCTTCTCCAGCTCGGCCATCTGCTGCCGGGCGTCGTCCATGCGGCCCTCGCGGGCAGCATCGCGCATCTGCTCGGCCATCCGGTCGAGATCGCGGCTGTTCATCTTGGGCGCGGTCGAGTCGTACGGCAGTTCGGTGCCATCCCGCCGCGCCTGCTCGGCCATGGCGTCCATATGGCGTTGGATCGCCTCCCGCAGTTCCTGCATACGGCGATCGAGCTCAGCGCGGTCGGCGGGCGCCTCGCGGTTCGCGTCCAGGGCATCCCGCGCCGCTTGCCGGGCGGCCTCCAGCGCGCGGGCGGTCCGCTCCGCCGCACCCTCCTCCAGCGCCAGGGCAAGGTCCCAAAGCCGCGACTGCGCCTCGTCCACCGCGCCATCGCGCCGGCCGCGGACCAACAAGGAGCCGACAGCGCGCAGGTTCAGCAACACGCCGGCTGAGGTTTCGGCGCTCTCCGGCGCATCAGCCAATGCGTCCAGCGCCTCCCGTGCTGGCTGCCGCTCGTTGGGCGTCACGCTGAGCTGCCGCCGCACTGCGATCAGGGCGCGGGCCAGCGGGTTCTGAAATGGACGTTCCGGGAGCACGAACGCCGCCTCAGAGCTCACGCCAGTTTGGCCCAGCGCATCCCGAGCTACCAGCCGGGCCATGACGGGCAAGCCAGCCCAGGGATGCGCCGTCAGATCCTGTAGCTGATTGCCCTGCGCTCTTTTCGGGGCGCCGGTTAGCGTGATCGGCAACAGCACAGGCGGCGCATCCGGACGATCCCGGAGCCGCAGCTCGGCCTGCAGGCCTGCGACGCCATAATCGTCCTCGGCCCGCCAGGGCAGCCGGGTCTGCTGGGTCGTCCGGTCACCGGACTGCGCCGCGCCGGGTGGGTCGGTGAAGGCGACGGTAGGCGGACGGTCGGGGATGACGGTCAACGCCCAGGACGCCACGGCGCCGCCGCGCCGTTGGACGGACAGCGTTCCACTGGCGGCCAGGTCGCGCTCAGCCTGCCAGCTTGCCCCATCCAACGCGCGGAAGGGCTCGGCCGCGCCGTCGAGGGCAAGGCTTGGATCGCCGCTGCCGCCCGTCACGCTGACGGTCAGATGCGACCCTGTTGGCGCAGCGACCGCCTTGCTGTCCGGATGCAGGAACAGCGGCGGCAGCCCGGTATAGGACGGCGGCGTGATCCACGCCTGCACGATCGTGCCGGGCGAGGCGGCTCCAGCGGGAATCGTGGGCACGAAGCCGCGCAGGAGGCGGGCGCCGGCATCCGGCCCGGCCATGACCCATGCAGCGCCCAGGCCCAGCAGCACCGCGCCGCGCAGCGCCCAGCTGTCCCGCGCGGCAAGGCCAGGTCGCGGATGACCGACGCGCAGGCGCCGCACCTGTGCGCCCAGCCGGGCCATATGGACCTGCCACAATGCAGCCGCCTCGTCCGACGGCGCCGCCGGCCGGTCGGCAAGGGCGGCAAGCGGCCGGTGGCGGAGGCCCGACGCGCGCTCCAAGCGGCGGTCGGCAGCCATATCGGTCGGTATGTTCACCCTGCGCAGCCCGCGCCACAGCGCCGCGGCAGCCAGGAGCAAGACGATGCCCAACAGCATGATGCGCGGCCAGGGCGGCAGGGCGCTCGGAAGATCCAGCAGCGCCGCGCAGGCATAGACACCCAATATGCCGAGCATCGGCCAGATGGCGGGCCAAAGCTGCTCGAACCACAGCACAAGCCGCGCAACCGCGCGCTTTCGGCTCAACACCTGGTCAGCAGGCGTTGCTGGCCCCAGCATCACGCGAGCCAGTCCGGGATGGCTTCCCCGGCCCACAACGCCTCGACGGCCTGGCGCGCGCGGATTACCGACCAGCGCTCGCCGTCGACCAGCACCTGGGCAGCCAAGGGCCGTGCGTTGTAGGTGGAGCTCATCACCGAACCATATGCGCCTGCATCCAGGATCGCCAAGCGGGCATTGCGCGCGAGTGGCGGCAGGGTGCGGCCGCGCGCGAACGTGTCTCCGCTTTCGCACACCGGCCCCACGACGTCGGCGGCCGTCACAGGCTGGGCCGCATCGACGGCCGAAACCGGCACGATGCCGTGCCAGGCCTCGTACATCGCCGGCCGGAGCAGGTCGTTCATCGCGGCATCCAGCACCACGAAGCGCCGGCTGCCGGTCGTCTTGACCAGCACGACCGAGGTCAGCAACAGCCCCGCCGACCCGACCAGCCAGCGGCCGGGCTCGATGGCCAGGGACAGGTCCATGCCGCCAAGCGTCGCACGGATTGCGCCTGCGAAGGCGGCGGGGGAGGCGGCGGACTCGTCGCGATAGCCGATCCCGAGCCCGCCGCCGCAATCGACCATGCGGACCACCTGGCCGGCCGCGCGTAACGCCCGCACCAGCTCGGCGGTGCGGGAATATGCGGCGCGATAGGGTGCCATCGATAGGATCTGGCTGCCGATGTGCAGCGCCAGCCCGACGGGCTCGATGCCTGGCAAGCTGCCTGCATGCGCATACAGCCCGGCCGCGGAGTCATAGCCGATGCCGAACTTGTTGTCGGCGCAGCCGGTGGTGATCTTGGCGTGGGTGCCGGCGTCCACGTCCGGGTTGATGCGCAGCGCGACTTGTGCCGTGCGCCCCATGCCCTGCGCGATGCCAGACAGCATCGCCAGCTCCTCGGCGCTCTCGACGTTGATCTGGCCGACCCCGGCCTCCAGCGCCAGCCGCAGTTCCCACTCCGTCTTGCCAACGCCGGAGAACACGATGTGGCCCGGCGCGATGCCGCCAAGCTGGGCCCGGCGCAGCTCGCCCCCGCTCACCACGTCGGCGCCGGCGCCGCCCTGCGCCATGATGCGCAACAAGGCCAGGTGGTCGTTCGCCTTCACCGCATAGTGCACCCGCGCCGGCAGGCCCGCGTCCGCGAGCGCCGTATGCAGCGCCGCCAGCCGCCCGCGGATGCTGCCGGCCGAGAGCACCCACGTGGGCGTGCCCACCTGATCGGCGACGGCGTTGAGCGGCACGCCCTCCATCAATAGCCCGTACATGGCGTGCATGGACAGATGCGGCCGGGCGGCGATCAGCTCGGCGGTTGTCGGATCAGGGTCGTGTGCGAGGGCGGCGGGATGCGGCATGGTCACCGGGAGGGGTAGGTGCGAGGATAGCTGACTTCGCTGGCCGGGCCGGGCGGACCGGGCGAGCCCTTCTTGCCGCAGGACGCGAGCAAAACTAAAGCGACCAGCAGCGCGACCCTCATTGCAGCGCCGCCTGCCAGCGGGCCGCCTGCACCGCCACGTTCGCCGGCGCGGTGCCGCCGAAGCTGGTGCGGCTGGCCACCGAGGCATCGACCGTCAGCACCCCGAACACGTCGGCGGTGATGCCGGGCTCGATGGCCTGCATCTCTTGCAATTCGAGGTCTGCCAACCCCACGCCGCGCGCCTCCGCCACCGCAACCAAGCGCCCAGTCACATGGTGCGCCGTGCGGAACGGCAGGTGCAGCACCCGCACCAGCCAGTCTGCCAAATCCGTCGCCGTCGCGAACCCCGACCCGGCCATCGCGCGCATGCGGGGAAGGTCCGGCGCCATGTCCCGCACCATGCCGCTGATCGCCGCGAGCGACAGCGCCAGCGCGTCGGCGGCGTCGAACACCGGCTCTTTGTCCTCCTGCATGTCCTTGGCATAGGCGAGCGGCAGGCCCTTCATGACCATCAGCAGCGCCACGAGCGCGCCGGTGATGCGGCCGGTCTTGGCGCGCGCGAGTTCTGCCGCGTCCGGGTTGCGCTTCTGCGGCATGATGCTGCTGCCGGTGGTGAACGCATCCGATAGCCGGACGAAGCCGAACGGCGCGCTGCACCAGATCACCAGCTCCTCCGCCAGGCGGGATAGGTGCATGCCGCAGATCGCCGCCGCCCCCAGGAACTCGAGCGCGAAGTCACGGTCCGACACGGCGTCGAGCGAGTTGGCGGTGGGCCGGTCGAAGCCGAGCGCCGCTGCCGTGTGCGCACGGTCGATTGGGAAGCTGGTGCCGGCGAGCGCCGCCGACCCGAGCGGGCACTCATTCAGCCGGCGGCGGCAATCCGCGAGCCGCCCGCGGTCACGGCCCAGCATCTCGACATAGGCCAGGAGGTGATGCCCGAACGTCACCGGCTGCGCCGTCTGCAGGTGGGTGAAGCCCGGCATCGGATCAGCCGCGAACTGCGCCGCCCGGTCGGCCAGCGCGCGCATCACGTCGGCCACCTGCAGGTTCAGCCCGTCCACCGCGTCCCGCACCCAGAGGCGGAAGTCGGTCGCGACCTGGTCGTTGCGGCTGCGCCCGGTGTGCAGGCGCTTGCCGGCCTCGCCGATGCGCTCGGTCAGGCGCGCCTCGATGTTCATGTGGATGTCTTCGAGTTCGTCCACGAACGGGAAGCGTCCGGCCTCGATCTCGGCGGCGATGCCATCAAGGCCCGTGCGGATCGCCGCCTCGTCGCCGGGCGCGATCACCCCGGCGCGGGCCAGCATGGCCGCGTGGGCTAGGCTGCCGCGGATGTCCTGCCGCCACATCTTGCGGTCGAAGCCGATCGACGCATTGATGTCCTGCATGATGGACGACGGCCCGCGCGCGAACCGGCCACCCCACTGGGCGTTTGTCTCGGCATTCCGCAAGGTATCGTCCGCAATCGGACGAGGCTGGGTCGCCTTGGCTGCAAACCCGTCTATATCAGTGTCGCTACTCAAGGACGCACCATGATCCCAATCAAGCGCCGCGCGTTGCTGGCGACGGCTGTGACCCTACCGGTCGTGGCCGGCCCGCGCAAACCATGGGCTGCGAGCGCCGGCTTGCCTGACCTGTCGCGCCTGCAACGCGCAGATGGTGCCGCCGTGCCGGCTTTCCAGTTCACCACTGCGGACGGAACCGTCCATACCCTGGCCGATTATGCCGGGCTTGGGGTGGTGCTGAACCTTTGGGCCACCTGGTGCGTGCCCTGCATCGCCGAAATGCCGGCGCTCGATGCGCTGGCCCGGCTGGTGGCGGGCGACGGGGTGGCGGTGCTCACGCTGTCCTCCGACCGCGGCGGCGCGCCCCCGGTCGAGCGCTTCTACCGCGACAAGGGCATCCAAACTTTGCCGATCCTGCTCGACCCACGTGGCGACGCGGCCCGGACGCTTGGTGCGCGCGGCATTCCCACCACGCTGCTGATCGACCGCGCCGGCAAGGAGCAGGGCCGGCTGGAGGGCGCGGCGGATTGGGCCAGTGCCGACTCTCTCGGCGTCATCCGCCGGCTGATCGGCCAAGCCGGTCATCCGTCGGACAAGCCGTTCCGTGGATCGAACGCCTGACCCGGCGCCCAATCCCGCAAGAAGTCCCTTAGCGCGTCGTCGGCCGGGCCGACCATAACCCGCAGCGTCGCATAGGCGTCTCCGGCTGGCTGCTTGCCGTGCTCCGGGATGCCCTTGCCGCGCAGCCGCAGCTTGGTCCCGCTATCCGAACCCGGCGGAATCGACATCGTGACCGCGCCGGCGACGGTCGGGACCGGGACGCGCCCGCCTAGCACTGCCTCGTTGAGCGTAATTGGCAATTCAAGGTGGATGTCCTGCCCCTCGCGGCGAAACAGTGGATGCGGCCTCACCGTGATCTCGATCAACGCATCGCCGGCTGGGCCGCCAGTATTTCCAGGGCTGCCCTTGCCACGCAGGCGCAACGTCTGCCCGCTCTCCATTCCCGGCGGGATTTGCACGTCCAGGCTGCCGCCGTTGGGCAACGCGAGCCGCTGCTTGGCGCCGCAGGCCGCATCCAGGAACGAGACTGCGAGGGTGTAGCGCAAATCGGCGCCCCGGCGCGGACGGGCCGGCCCGCCGCGCGACTGGCCTCCGAACATGCCGGCCAGGATGTCCTCCATGTCGGCGCCGGGATGGGTGCCGGCACCGGGCCGGTACCCGCGCGGCGGCACCTCCTGCCCGGTTGCGTCGAGCTCTCCGCGGTCGAACCGGGCGCGCTTCACAGGGTCGGACAATAGGTCGTGCGCGCTGGAGATCGCTTTGAACCGCTCTTCGGCCCTCTTGTCCCCGGGGTTCACGTCGGGATGGCTGGTTTTGGCGAGCTTCAGGAATGCAGAGCGGATCTGCTTCTCGGTCGCCGTCCGGGGAATGCCCAGCAGCGTATAGGGATCGTTGGCCAACGGCACCTCGTATGGGTCGAGCCGGCAGCATAGCGCGTCGGCCGCCCGACACCCAGCCATGCCGCTGAAGCTGCAACAGCCGTTGGCCGGCAAAAAAAGTAGGTTCGACGGCGCGGTTTAACGTCTTGGAAAGAACCCTCTGGCATGCTGCCGCCATGTCGATTTCAATCGCGCATGTTGCCACGTTGACCAAGCCTCACAGGGGAGCGGCATCTTCGCGCCCAGCGTCGTGCCAAGCAGTCCGGCGCAAGATCTTGCTGTCTTTCCTATGCTTGGGCCTTCTCATGGGAGGCCTGGGCGCCTACGCCATTTGCAATGTCGCCACCGTCGGCCAATTGACCGACCAGGCGATCGATGCGGCGCTCGTCTCGATCAGCGATGCCCGTGCAGCCTCGGTCGATTTCAATGCAGTCGAGGTCGCGATGGCCCGCTCACGCACTCTCCCGCATCAGGCCGGGCTACAGCCGCGGATCGACAGCCTGTTGAAGTTGCTGGACCGAGATTTGGCCGCCATCGCCGAGCGCGCCGCGACGCCCCAGGCCGCGCAGGCCGCGGCCGACGCTCGTGTCGCCGTCGTCCGCTGGCGCGTTGCAGAAGGACTGAACGCTGCCGAGACCTCCGATGAAAACCGCACGGGCGCGCTTGCCCGCACTGCGAACAGGCAATTGGAACGATTGATCAACTATGCCGCGGGGGATGGCCTCCAATTGCAGGAGCGCGCCCGGGCCACACTGTTGAAGGCCAGGTCGCGACTGCTGCTCGGCACCTGCCTCGCATTGGCCTTGGGTGCACTGGTGGCCGCCGTGCTTGCGCGACAGATCGTTGTATTGATCGGCAACGCAACCGACGCGGCCGGCGGGATTGCGGCAGGGCGGCTCTATGCGCGCACTCGGGATGCGTGCACGGACGAATGCAACCTGGAAGGCCTGGCCCAAAACCCCTGACAGTGCCTCTGGCCAAGGTGGCGGTCTCGCTGGCCGTCACCGGATTGACACAAGGCACTGTGCTGACACCCTGCGCCGAACAGGTTATGGGTCTGCCTTCTCCGCGGCAGGATGCCACCGATGCCCAACACCGCGTTTCCCGCCTTCGCATCCGCACGGCGCCTGCCCAACCTGTTCGACCTCGTCGCCGGGGTCTGCATCTTCGGCGTGCTAATCTATGTGGCGGGCATCGCGCGTGGAACCCTGGCGCCGCTGGATGCGCCCGAGGCGACGACCATCCTGCTCGACCCGGTGCACCTGCCGGTTTATGCAGTTCGCACAACGCTGCGCATGTTTGCGGCTCTGCTATGCTCGCTGCTGTTCACCTTCACCTATGCGACCTGGGCGGCAAAGAGCCGGCGCGCCGGGCTGATCCTGATCCCGATCCTCGACATCCTGCAATCCGTGCCGATCCTGGGCTTCCTGTCGTTCACCGTCGTGTTCTTCATGGGCCTGTTTCCCGGTCAAGTGCTGGGAGCCGAGCTTGCGGCCATCTTCGCCATCTTCACCAGCCAGGCCTGGAACATGGCATTCAGCCTCTACCAAGCGCTTAAGACGGTGCCGGCCGACCTGGACGAGGCCACCCGCAGCTTCCGGTTGACCTCGTGGCAGCGCTTCTGGCGGCTGGAGGTGCCCTTCGCCATGCCCGGCCTGGTCTGGAACACCATGATGTCCATGTCCGGCGGCTGGTTCTTCGTGGTGGCGAGCGAGGCGGTGAGCGTCGGGGACGCCACTTGGAAGCTACCCGGCATCGGCAGCTATGTGGCGCTGGCGCTGGAACAGCGCGACATCGGCGCCGTGCTGTATGCGATTTTGGCCATGCTTGTCGTTATCTTGGCGTACGACCAACTGCTGTTCCGCCCGCTGGTGGCGTGGTCCTCGAAATTTCGATTCGAGCTGACGGCGGCCGAGCAGGTGGAGGACCCCTGGGTGCTCAGACTGCTTCGCCGCACCCGGTTGTTACGCACCGCCTCCGGCCTCGTGGGTGCGGTGTTCGACGCGTTCGGCGGCCTGCGCCTGTCGTTCCGGTCGAAGGCGCGTGCGTTCAAGGAGCAGGCGCCATCCCGCCTCGTCGATGTGTTATGCCTGATCTCGCTGGCGGTCGTGCTGGCCGCAGCAATCTGGCAGATCGTGGTCTTTGCGTCGCAGACCCTCGCCTGGTCGGACCTTTGGGAGGCCGTGCAACTTGGGCTGCTGACCTTGGCGCGCGTCGTCGTGCTGATGACGCTCGCCACCCTGGTTTGGGTACCGATCGGCGTATGGCTGGGGCTACGGCCTAAGTGGGGGCGGCGCGCGCAGCCCGTCGCGCAGTTCCTGGCGGCGTTCCCGGCCAACCTCTTCTTCCCGATCTTCGTCGTGATGATCGTGCGGTTCTCGGGCAATCCGGACATCTGGCTGACCCCGCTCATGATCCTGGGCACGCAATGGTATATCCTGTTCAACGTGATCGCCGGCGCCAGCGCCTTCCCCGGCGACCTGCAGGAGGCCGCACGCAATTTCCAGGTTGGTGGCTGGTTGTGGTGGCGCCGGATCATCCTCCCAGGCATCTTTCCCTATTACGTGACAGGCGCCATCACGGCGTCCGGCGGCTCATGGAATGCCGCCATCGTCTCGGAGGTCGCGAGCTGGGGCGACACGAAGCTGGTGGCGCACGGCCTGGGCGCCTACATCGCGCAGGCGACCGCCGACGGCGCCACGGCAAAGGTGGTATTGGGCGTCGCGGTGATGTCCGCCTTCGTCGTCGCATTCAACCGCCTGCTATGGCGGCCGCTCTATAGTTTCGCCGCCCGGCGCCTGACCCTCTGATCATAGAGAGCTGCACATGGACCAGACCCTCGCGGCCGACGACCTGTTGCAGGTCCGAGGCGTCCGTCAGGCCTACCACAAGGACAGCACCGCCGACCTGGTGGTGCTCGACGACGTGGACGTATCGCTGCGCGACGGAGAGATCGTAGGGTTGCTGGGCCGGTCGGGCTCGGGAAAATCCACCCTGCTGCGCATCATCGCGGGCCTGCTCGCACCCACCTCAGGCGAGGTGCGATGGCGCGGCCGACTGTTGCGCGGCCCCGCCGACGGCGTCGCCATGGTGTTCCAAAGCTTTGCGCTATTCCCATGGCTGACGGTGCAGGAGAATGTGGAGCTTGGCCTCGAGGCGCTCGGCATGGCGCGGGCCGCGCGTGAAAGCCGGGCCGAGGCCGCGATCGACCTGATCGGGCTTGGCGGCTATGAGAGCGCCTATCCCAAGGAGCTCTCGGGCGGCATGCGGCAGCGCGTCGGCCTCGCCCGCGCCCTGGTCGTCCATCCGGACTTGCTGCTCATGGACGAGCCGTTCAGCGCGCTCGATGTCCTGACCGCGGAGACACTGCGCACCGACCTCATCGACCTCTGGAGCGAAGGTAAGCTGCCGGTGAAATCCGTGCTGATGGTGACGCACAACATCGAGGAGGCGGTGCTGATGTGCGACCGCATCCTGGTGTTCAGCTCCAACCCCGGCCGGGTCGCGAGCGAGCTGCGGGTGCCGTTCGTGCATCCGCGCAACCGGCACGATCCGGCGTTCCGACAGATGGTCGACGACATCTATGCCCTTATGACGCGGCGCCCACCCACGCTCCGCACGGCCGCCGCTCCGGCGCCGACGATGGCGATGCAGCTGCACCCGGTGTCCACCAACCTGCTATCCGGCTTGGCCGAAACGATGGCGGCGGCACCCTATAACGGCCGTGCGGACCTCCCAGCCCTAGCTGGATCGCTGCAGCTCGAGCTGGACGACCTCTTGCCTATGGGTGAGGCGCTGCAGCTGCTTGGCCTGGGCGTTCTGGAGGAGGGCGACCTTCGCCTGCTCGACCGCGGCAAGGTGTTCGTGGAGGCCGACACAGATGGCCGCAAGCAGATCTTCGGCGAGGCGCTGCGGGCCAACGTGCCGCTGGTGGCGCAGATCCGCCGAGTGCTGGACGAACGCCCGAACCATCGCGCCGCCGCCGTGCGTTTCCGCGATGAGCTGGAGGACTTCATGTCCCCGGATTACGCAGACGAGACACTGGCGACCGCCATCGCCTGGGGCCGCTACGCCGAGCTCTATTCCTATGACGAGGAGGCCGATCAGTTCTTCCTCGACGAGGAAGAGTAGCCGCTGCCCCCCGTAGCGCCGATTGCGGAGCGGTTGGGGGCCGACTATCCTTTGCCAACCACTTGGGGAACCCGTATGACGCTGAACCGCCGCACCCTGCTTGGCGCCGTGGGCGCTGGCCCGCTGATCTGGAGCGCAGCGTCTCCGGCACTGGCAGAGACCCCGCGCGACCTGGTCGTCATGGGCCTGCAGCTCGACGATATGGTGAGCCTTGATCCGCAGGAGTCGTTTGAATTCAGCGGCGGCGAGGTGCTCGGCAACACCTATGACCGGCTGATCCTGCCAAACCTGGCCGATCCGACCGAGATCAAAGGCGACTTGGCAGAAAGCTGGAGCACCAGCGAGGACGGGCTCACGACGACGTTCAAGATCGTGCAGGGTCGCAAGTTCGCCTCGGGCAACCCGGTGACTGCGGAGGACGCGGCATTCTCGTTGCAGCGAAGCGTCATTCTCAACAAGCCGCCAGCGTTCATCGTCAATCAGTTTGGCTTTTCCAAGGAGAACGTGGCCGAACGCATCCGGGCCACGGACGAGCGGACCCTGGTACTGACCCTGGATGAAAAGGGTTCGCCAAGCTTCCTGCTTTACTGCCTGTCGGCGCTGGTCGGCAGCGTCGTGGACAAGAAGACCGTGATGGCGAAAGCGGTCGGCGGCGACCTGGGCAATGCTTGGCTGAAGTCGGGCAACAGCGCCGGGTCGGGTCCGTTCCAATTGCGGCAATGGCGCGCGAGCGAGAACGTGATGATGGAGCCGAACCCGAACCATCCGAACCCGCCGAAGCTAAGGCGGCTGGTGTTGCAGCATCGTCCGGACACCTCGGCGCAGCTTCTTGGCCTGCAACGCGGCGACATCGACATCGCCCGGACCCTGGCGCCCGACCAACTCGTCGCGCTCGCCAAGGATCCTGCCTATACCCTGCTGACGGCGCCGAAGTCGTATCTCGTCTATCTCGCGCTCAATCAGAACCACCCGATGCTATCGAAGCCGCAGGTGCGGCAGGCCTTCAAATGGGCCATCGATTACAAAGGGATTACCGCTAGCATTACCCCGAACACCTATGAGCCGCATCAGGCGTTTCTGCCCAAGGGCTTCCCGGGCGCGCTGACCGACTTGCCGTTCAGCAGGGACATCAAGCGCGCCAAGGCGTTGCTGGCGGAGGCCGGCGTGCCGAATGGCTTTGAGATCTCGCTCGACCACGACACCAATCCGCCCTTTGCGGACGTGGCGCAGGCGATCCAGGCCAACTTGGCGGAGGCCGGCATCAAGATGACGCTGATCGCGGGCGAGCAGCGGCAAGTCATTACCAAAACCCGGGCTCGTCAGCATCAGATCGCCATGGTGCGCTGGGGGTCGGACTACATGGACCCGCACAGCAACGCCGAGACGTTCAACATCAATTCCGATAATTCCGAGGCACAGAAGAACAGGACGCTTTGCTGGCGCAGCAACTGGAAGGACGACGAGTTCACCAAGCGGGCGATTGAGGCGCAGAAGGAGCCGGACGCGGCCCGCCGCGTGGCCCTGTACGAACGCTTACAGCGCGATCACCAGGAGCGCAGTCCGTTCGTGATCCTGATGCAGCAGGTTGAGGTCGCAGCGATGAAGAAGGGCACCTCTGGATTGGAGTTGGCGCTGCTGGCGGACCGTACGCGCTATGCCGGCCTGACGAAGGCGTAGCCCTATAGCGTGAGCCGCTTCCGGGCGCTCGCCGCCACCCTGGCCAGCGTGCCGATCACGCTGTTCGGCCTGATCCTGATCACCTTCCTGATCGGCCGGGTCGTGCCGATCGACCCGGTGCTGGCGATCGTCGGCGACCGTGCGCCGCAGGACGTCGTGGCCCGCACCCGGCTGGAGCTAGGGCTCGACAAGCCGTTGCCCGAGCAGTTCGTCCGCTATGTCGGCCAGCTCGCGCAGGGCGACTTCGGCCGGTCGGTGATGACCAGCAACCGGGTCAGCGAGGATATCGCCAGGTTCTTCCCGGCGACGCTCGAGTTGGCGACCGCGGCGCTGCTGATCGCGGTGGCGCTCGGCGTGCCGCTTGGCGTCTATGCGGCGGTGCGGCAGGGGAGCTGGATCGACACGATCATCCGCGTCGTCTGCCTGTCCGGCTACTCGGTCCCGATCTTCGTGCTGGCACTGCTGTCGCTGCTGCTGTTCTACGCGACCCTGCAATGGGCGCCCGGGCCGGGGCGGCAGAGCGTGTTGTTCGACGGCATGGTCGAGCAGCGGACCGGGCTGCTGCTGGTGGACGCTGCTCTTGCCGGCGACTGGGACGCCCTGCGCGACGCGCTCAGGCAGATCGCGCTGCCTGCTTTGGTGCTGGGTCTGTCCAACATGGCCTACATCGCCCGCATGACCCGCGCCTTCATGCTCGAAAGCCTTGCCGGCGAGTATGTGATCACGGCCAAGGCCAAGGGCCTGTCCGCCGCCGCGGTGATATGGCGGCACGCCTTCGGCAATATCCTCGTGCGGTTGGTGACGGTGGTCGCGCTGACCTACGCCGGGCTGCTGGAAGGCGCAGTACTGACCGAGACGATCTTCAGTTGGCCCGGCCTCGGCCAATACCTGACCGGCAGCCTGCTCAACGCCGACATGAACGCCGTGCTGGGCGCGACGTTGGTCGTGGGGCTCGCCTACGTCGCGCTGAACCTGGTTTCCGACCTGCTATACTGGGTGCTGGACCCCCGCGTGCGATGACGGGCGTGCGATGATCGTGACCCGCGACTGGCTGCTGGCCGAGGCGCCAGCATCGCGCGGGCAGGCAGCCTGGGGGCAGCGTTACCGGCTGTGGCTGCAGTTCCGCCGCAATCCGCTCGCCATGGCCGGCCTGGTCGTGGCGCTGTCGCTGATCGCGCTCTCGTTGGCGGCCCCGCTGCTGGCGACGCATGATCCGGGCGTCCAGGAGCTCGGCAACCGCCTGGCCCGGCCCTCGGCCGCGCACTGGTTCGGCACCGACGAGCTGGGCCGCGACGTCTATTCGCGGCTGCTGTTCGGCGGGCGGATCACGCTCGGGATGGTCGTGGCCGTGGTGCTGCTGGTGGCGCCGGTCGGCCTCGCGGTCGGCTGCGTGGCGGGGTATGCCGGCGGCCTGTGGGACCGGTTGCTCATGCGGGTGACCGACGTGTTCCTGGCATTTCCGCGGCTGATCCTGGCCCTGGCCTTCGTCGCCGCCCTCCGGCCCGGCGTGACCAGCGCCGTCGCCGCTATCGCACTCACCGCCTGGCCGCCGTATGCGCGGCTGGCTCGGGCCGAGACGCTCAGCCTGCGCCGGACCGACTTCATCGCGGCGGTGCGGTTGACCGGCGCCAGCCCTGCCCGGATCGTGCTGCGCCACATTGCGCCCTTGTGCCTGCCGAGCCTCGTGGTGCGCGTCACGCTCGACATGAGCAGCATCATCCTGACCGCAGCCGGGCTGGGCTTCCTCGGCATGGGCGCGCAGCCGCCGTCGCCGGAGTGGGGCGCCATGATCGCCACCGCACGGCGCTTCATCCTGGAGCAGTGGTGGGTGCCGACCATCCCAGGGCTCGCCATCTTCGTCGCGAGCCTGGCGTTCAACCTGCTGGGCGACGGCCTGCGCGACGTGCTCGACCCGAAGCAGGGCACTTGATGCCAGGAAACGCTACGTTGGTCGATATCCAGAACCTGCGCATCGCGTTCGCCACTCCGAGCGGTTGGGCCGAGGCGGTGCGCGGGGTGTCGTTGACGGTTGGGAAAGAGAAGCTCGGTATTGTCGGCGAAAGCGGCTCCGGCAAGTCGCTGACCGCCCGCTCGTTGCTGCGACTGCTGCCCGGCAATGCTCGGGTGCAGGCGGACCGGCTGGCGTTCGACGGGATCGACGTGCTCGCCGCCAGCGAGCGGCAGATGCGCGCCATCCGCGGCAGGCGTGCCGGCCTCATCCTGCAGGACCCGAAGTACTCGCTCAATCCCGTGATGACCGCAGGCGACCAGGTGGCGGAGGCATGGCGTGCCCACAAAGGCGGCAGTAGGCGGGCGGCAGCGCAGGCGGCGGTGGACCTGCTGGCGCAGGTGCTGATCCGCGATCCGGCCCGGGTCGCGCAATCCTATCCGCATGAGCTGTCGGGCGGCATGGGCCAGCGTGTCATGATCGCCATGATGCTGGCGCCCGACCCCGAGCTGCTGATCGCCGACGAGCCCACCAGCGCGCTGGACGCAACGGTGCAGGCCGAGATCCTGCGCCTGCTGGAGGACTTGGTCAGCCGCCGCGGCATGGGCCTGCTGCTGATCAGCCACGATCTCCCCCTCGTCGGCCATTTCTGCGACCGGGTGGCGGTCATGTACGCCGGCCGCATCGTCGAGGAGCTGCGGGCCAGTGAGCTGCCCCACGCCAGGCATGCCTACACGCGGGGCTTGCTGGACTGCATGCCACGGCTGTCCCACCCCGAGGCGCGCCTGCCGGTCATGGTCCGCGACCCGGCCTGGCTCGCCCCGTGATCGCCCCCATGATCGCAATCGAGGACCTGCGTGTCCGCTTTGGCCCGAACGAGGTCGTGCACGGCCTCTCCCTGTTGGTGCCCCGCGGCGGCAGCTTTGGGTTGGTGGGCGAGAGCGGGTCCGGCAAGAGCACGGTGCTGCGCGCCTTCTCGGGGCTCAACCCGGATTGGACCGGGGCCATGCGGCTGGACGGCGCGGCACTGGCGCCCAAGCGGGACCGCGCCTTCTTCCGCCGGGTGCAGATGGTGTTCCAGGACCCCTACGGCTCGCTGCACCCGCGGCAAACCGTCGACCGCGCCCTGACCGAGCCGCTGGCCGTGCACGGGTTGCCGGACCGGGACGCCCGCCTCGCCCGGGCGCTGTCCGACGTGGCGCTGCCGCCCAGCGTGCGGTTCCGCTATCCGCACCAGCTCTCCGGCGGGCAGCGGCAGCGGGTCGCCATCGCGCGCGCGTTGATGGCCGAGCCCGACGTCTTGCTGCTCGACGAGCCCACCAGCGCACTGGACGTCTCGGTGCAGGCCGAGGTGCTGAACCTGCTGCGCGACCTGCAGGCGCGCCGCGGCCTGACCTATCTCCTAGTCAGCCACAATCTAGCCGTCGTCGCGCATCTGTGCCCCGTTATCGGCGTGATGCTAGGGGGCGAGCTGGTCGAGACCTTGTCCACCGACGACCTGCGCGCAGGCCGTATTGATCATCCGCACACCGCGCAGCTTCGCGCACTCACCGTCGAAATGGAGGAACAGGATGGATAGTTGGCAAAGAACCCACGATTGGGGTGCCCTGACTCGGGCCGAAGTCGCCGCGGCACGCGACGCAGGGGCGCTTGCGGTGCTGACGGTCGGCAGCTGCGAGCAACACGCCGACCACCTGCCGGTCGACACCGACACGCTGTCCGCCTACCGCGTCGCGCTGCTGGCAGCAGAGCGATGTCAGAACCCGCACGTCTTGGTGCTGCCGCCGCCCTCGTTCGGCTTCTCGCCACACCACCGTGCCTGGCCCGGCACGATCTCGTTGTCGCTGGCAACCTTCATGGGAGTGGTGACAGATGTGGCCGAGAGCATCCACCGCACCGGGTTCGACCGGCTGCTGATCGTGAATGGACATGGCGGCAATGTCGGCCCGCTGACATCGGCGTGCACGGAGCTAGTGAGCCGCGGCTTGCGGGTGGCGGCAATCACCTATTTTTCCCCAAGTGGGCCAGAGTTGATGGCGCAAATTCCTGGCGCGAAAAAAGGCGTGGGGCACGCATGCAGCTATGAGACCGCGATGCAACTAGCCCTGCGTCCAAACGAGCGGCAAAGGATCGCGGGCCGTATCGAAGGCCTGCCGCCTCGCTTGACACCGGCCTATATAGGTGTTGACCCAAACCCATTGCAGGATACCGGCATGATCTATGCCGCGCTATTTGCGGCTGGCGACCCCGGCTACTCCGGAGACCCCGCCGCAGCGACGGTCGAGGCTGGGGTGGGTTTGCTCGAACGCACGGTGGACGGTCTGGCGGGCTTCTTCGCGAAGTTCGGGGCCGCTACGCTAAAGGTGGGTGCGCCCTAAACGTTGCGCGTACCCATGTTCATGCCGGCGCCATCGAACGCGCCGCCTTCTCCGGTGGACGGAGCCTGGCCGTTTGGAGTCATCTGATCCACCGCGTGCGGCAGGTACTGCGAAAGCTGCGACAGCAGGTCGTGGGGCTGCATGTTGGACTGTTGCGCCCACTGGTTAACCTGCTGGTCGCCGAACACCTGGTGCAGCTGCTCCGGAGAGACCTGCTGATTCGGGCCGTTGCTGACCCAGGACTGCGCGACATTGCCCAGGCCGGCATTCTGGAATTGGCTGAGCAGCCCGCCCAAGCCGCCACCGCCACCGCCCAACATGCCGCCCAGGCCGCCCTGCTGTGCCTGGCCGCCCTGCTGCGCCTGACCACCGCCGCCGAGCACCGAGCCAAGGATCGATTGCAGCGGCGACGCGTTGCTGTTGCCACCCAGTAAGCCACCCAGGATACCGTCGAGAATGCCCATGATCCCAATTCTCCATATGCAGTTCGCCACCGCGTCGGGCGGCGGCGTGGTAACCTATCATAACCCAAACGACCGTGCCGGGTTGCAGCGGGCCCGGCGCGCATGATGCGTAAGCAGCGCACGGGACCCGGCGGTTGGCCGCTGCCGCCGCGGCTGGCCCCGTCCTGGACCGCTCGCCGCGCCGTGTGGTGGCTGCGGCTCATGCAAGCAGGGCGCGTGCACCGGGTCCATGGCGAGCTCACGATGCTCGCCCGCCGCAGGATCGGCCCGCGCCATACCGCGCTGTTCAAATACGGCGACGCACTGCGGCAGGAATGGCGCAGCCGCACCGAGGCCGGGCCGGCCGGGCCAGCGCTCGCGCGCGCCGACCATCCCAACTACCTCGGCAGCCCCGCGGTCGTGCGAAGCCTGGTCGACGGCTATATCGCCCTGCTGATCGCACGCGCGGGCGGCACCGCGCCGCATGCGGCCTGTGAGGCCGAGATGCACCGCCTGGCCGGCATCTTCGCCAGCGCCGACCCCGGCTACGCGCCGATCGGCGGATGGAACACGCAGGGCCAACTGGGTGACGCCGCGATCCGCCGCGTGCCGCTCGACCCCGGCGTCAACCACGCCGCATCGCTCGACGACGTGCTGCGCGAGACATTCGCCGCGGTCGGGCTCGCAGCCCTCCGCATCTTGCGGGCAGCCGACCAGTCCGAAATCGGGGCGGATGCGGCGCTCGCCCGGCTGTCGACCCTGGCACAACGGACGGCGGACCTGCTGGTAGGGACGATTGACAGCAAGCCCGCGGAGGTGACGCTGCTAGCCGTGGTGGCAGACCTGCCAGACCTCGCCGGCTCGCCCTAGACGCGAAACGCCCTAGACATTGAACCGGAACAGCAGCACGTCGCCGTCACGGACGGTGTAGTCGCGGCCCTCGATCCGCATCTTGCCGGCCTCCTTCGCGCCAGCCTCGCCCTTGAGGCCGACATAGTCGTCATAGCCGATGGTCTCACAGGCGATGAAGCCGCGTTCGAAGTCGTTGTGGATCACCGCCGCTGCCTGCGGGGCCTTGGTGCCACGGACGATGGTCCACGCCCGCGTCTCCTTCGGCCCCACCGTGAAATAGGTGATCCGCCCCAACAACGCATATCCGGCGCGGATCACCCGGTCGAGCCCGCTATCCTCCAGGCCGAGCCCATCCAGGAACTCTCGCCGGTCATCCTCCGCCAGCAGGCTCACCTCAGCCTCGATCGCGGCCGACACCGTCACCACGCCCGCACCCTCGGCTGCGGCACGCTCGATGACCCGGGCCGAGTGGGCGTTGCCAGTCGCGGCGGCGGCCTCCTCCACGTTGCAGACATACAGCACCGGCTTGCTGGTCATAAGCTGCAGGCGCTTGGCGGCCCCGACCTGGTCGGGCGGAATGGCGGTGCGTGCCGGCAGCCCGGCCTGCAGCGCCACCGCGATTGGCTCCATCAGCGCCACCTGGGCCTGCTGCTCGCGGTCGCCGCCGCGAGCCTTCTTTTGCGCGGTGGGCAGGCGGCGCTCCAGGCTGTCAAGGTCGGCCAGCATCAGCTCGGTTTCGACCGTCTCGGCGTCGCGGATTGGGTCGACGCTGCCCTCGACATGCGTCACGTCCCCGTCCTCGAAGCAGCGCAGCACGTGGATGATGGCATCGACCTCGCGGATGTTGGCGAGGAACTGGTTGCCCAGGCCCTCGCCCCGCGATGCGCCGCGCACCAGCCCGGCGATGTCGACGAACTCGAGGCTGGTCGGCACCGTCGTCTTCGATTTGCCGATGGCGGACAGCAACCCCAACCGTGGGTCCGGCACCGCGACGCGGCCGACGTTCGGCTCGATGGTGCAGAACGGGTAGTTCGCAGCCTGCGCCGCCGCGGTCGCGGTCAACGCGTTGAACAGCGTGCTCTTGCCGACGTTGGGCAGCCCGACGATGCCGCAGTTGAAGCCCATTTCACTTGGTTCCCTTGAGTGCGGAAGTAGGGCCCTCCGCCTGCGTCAGCAGGGCCACGCGCGTCATGAAGTCCTCGGGCCGCCCAGCGGCGAGCATGGCGGCAGCATTCCCTACGGCATCCAGCAGATCGGCGACCCACGCGTGGTCGGTCTTGTGGAAGTCGCCCAGCACATGGCCGTGCACGCGGGCCTTGTCGCCGGGATGGCCGATGCCGAGCCGCACGCGCCAATACTCCGGCGTGCCCAGGCAGCGGTCCATGCTGCGCAGCCCGTTATGCCCGGCGGCGCCACCGCCGCGCTTCACCCGCACCTTGCCCGGCGCGAGGTCGAGCTCGTCGTGAAACGCCGTGATCGCATCGGGCTGCAGTTTATAGAATGCCGCCGCCGGCTGCACGCTTTCGCCGCTGCCATTCATGTAGGTGCCGGGCTTCAGCGCGATCACGCGTTCGGTCCCCACGCTACCCTCGGCCACCCATCCCTTGAAGCGCTGCCGCCAAGGGCTGAACCCGTGGCGATGCGCGATGGCGTCGATGGCCATGAAGCCGATATTGTGGCGCTGCCGGGCCATCCCGGGCTCAGGGTTGCCCAGGCCGACCCATAGCAGCACAGCAAACCCTTACTTCTTAGCGGCTGGCTTCGCCGCGGCCTTGGCAGGAGCGGCCTTCGGTGCGGCTGCCTTGGCAGGAGCAGCCTTGCCAGCCTTGGCCGGAGCCGCGGCGGCCGGCGCGTTCGGATCGGCCACCGGCTCCGCCGACTTGGTGGGCGCGGCGACGGTCGCGATCACGAAATCACGGCCGGCGATCGTCGGGGTCACGTCCCCGGTGCCGGAAAGGTCGGACCAGCGGACGTTGTCGTTGATGTCGAGGCTGGCGAGGTCGGCCTGGAACGCCTCCGGCACACTGTCGGGATCGGCCAGCACCTCGACCGTATGGCGCACGACGTTCAGCACCCCGCCGCGCTTCAGGCCGGGCGACGTCAGCTCATTCTGGAACTGCACGGCGACGGAGACGCGGATGCGCTCGCCGGGCGCCAGGCGCTGGAAATCCACGTGGATCGGCTTGTCCGAAACCGGGTGGAACTGCACCTCGCGGATCAGCGCGCGAGATGGGACGCCGGCGACGTTCACCTCATACAAACGCGACCGCCAGCCGCCGCGTTGCAGCTCGCGCACGACCAGGCGGGGGTCGAGCTGTGCGAGGGTCGGCGGCTGCTTGGCGCCGTAGATGACGACCGGCACCATGCCTGCCCGGCGAGATGCGCGTGCCCCCCCCTTACCAGCCCGCTCGCGCGCCTCGGCCTCGATCGTGACGTAATTGGCCATGGGTTGCTCCTAACAGGTATTGCGCCGGCCTCCAGGGGTGCCAGCGAAGCGGGCGACATAGCGGATCGGGGGGTTTTGGGCAACCCGCGGGCCCAGCGTCGGTTGACCCGGGCAACGCGGCAATCTTTCATGGCGAAACAAAAACGATCCTTGTGGTGGCGCTTGTCGCCGTGGTGGGCTGGATGCTCGGCATCGCCGGGTTCTTCCTTGCCCGGCAGGCGCTCGCTGAGACTAGAGCGCTACGGGCGACAATGCACGATCCGGCGCCGGCCCGAGCGGCGCGTATCGCTGCATCGGTCGCGGTGCTGCCGCCACCGGTTGCACCGCAGCCGCCGGCCCGGCCTCGTATCGATATCGAGCAGGCGCTGACCCAGCGCTGGGGGGTATGGCTGGGCGCTGCGGCCCTATTGCCGGCGGCGGTGTTCCTTGTTCGCACGGGCGTGGAGCAGGGCTGGCTGGTTCCAACGCCGCGCTCGCGCTGCGCGCTCGCGTTCGTGGTGGGCAGCCTGCTGATAGCGATGGCGGAGTGGCTGCGGCGGCGGCCGGCGCCTTCCAGCAGCACGGTCGACTATGCCCCCTCCGCCTTGGCCGCGGGCGGGATTGGAACATGGCTTGCCTGTGCCTACGCGACGGGTCCGATGTATGCGCTGGTTTCGCCGCTCGCCGGGTTCGTGCTAGTGGCGGCGGCTGGGCTGGCCGGGTTGGCGCTATCGCTGCGGTTCTGCCCGCTGGTGGCGGCGGTGGGGCTTGCGGGCGCGTTTGCGACGCCGCTGCTGGTCGACACTGGCTCGTCCTTCGCGGCCGGGCTGTTCGGCTACCTGCTGCTGGTGTCTGCCGCGGCCTGGGCGGTGGTGCGCCCTACCGCCTGGACTTGGCTTGGCTGGGCGGCAAGCGTCGCCGGTACGGCATGGATCATCCTGCATGCGCTTAGTGCCGGCGCCGAGGCCACAGCGCCTGGCCTGTTCGTGCCGGCGGCGGTGGCGCTCAGCCTGGCGCTGCTGCCCGGCGCGGCGCTGGATCATCCCGTCGGCCGCCGGCTGTCCTGGGCGCCATTCCTGCTGCTGGGCCTCGCCGGGCCGGCAGCGAGGCCGTCTCCATCGAGGGCGTCATCCAAGCCGTGCTGCCCGGCCCCTGGGCGCCCAGCGTCATCCTGCCGTTCCTGGAAACTGCCGGCGCCATGGCGCGGTGGTTCGCCGCTGCCGGCCTATGGCTCGAGCGCCGCTCGCCCCGGCCGCTCCCCTGGGCGGCCCTTGCCGCTGCGGCTCCGCTGCTGATCCTTGTCGCAGCCTATGTCCAAGTTGGCCGCTTCCAGCCCGACGCAGCCTGGGCAGCGGCGGCGGTGCTCGCGGCGTCCTTGGTCGGCGCAGCCGCAGCCTCCCGCGTCGGCAGCATGGGCATGCAGCGTGCCGGAGCCTATGCGGCGGGCGCAGTCGGCGCGCTGGCGCTCGGCTGCGCCATCCTGCTCAGCGCCCAGTGGCTGACCTTGGCCGTGGCGTTGTTCCTGCCGGCGCTGGCCTGGATCGAGCATCGGGCCGAGCTGCCGCCGCTGCGCCGGGTGGCGTTGGCGGTGGCTGGCGTCGTGCTGGTGCGCCTGGCGCTGAACCCCTTCGTGCTGGCCTACGACGTCGGCAGCCTGCCGGTGCTGAACGGCCGGCTTTTGGCCTATGGCGTGCCGGCCGCGTGCTTCGCGCTGGCCGCCTGGATGTTCCGCCGCCGGGCCGACGATCTGGTCGTTGCTGTGCTTGAGGGCGGGGCGTGCGCATTTGCGGCGCTGCTGGTCGTGCTCGAGATCCACCATGGCATCAACAACGGGCGCCTTTCAGCCCATAACCCAAGCTTCACCGAAGCGGCGTTGGACGTTTCGGGGCTTGGCGGGCTCGTGTCCATCCTGCAGCGCCTGCATTTGCGGTCGGGCCGGGCTGTGCTGGGCTGGACCTGGCGGTGGCTGGGCGGACTTACCTTGATCGGCGGCACTGCCCTGCTGGTGTTCAACCCAGCCGTCACCGGCTCTTCCGTTGGAATGTCGCTGCTCGGCAATGCATTGCTGCCGGCCTATGCGGTTCCGGCGGCGCTGATGGCGGCGGGCCGACGAAGCAAACGGTGTGAGCTGCGGCTGGCGGCGCTGGGGCTGGTGGGTAGTGGGTCAGTTTGGGCGAGACCCTCGAAGCCGTCATTGCGAGCCGTCTTCGGCGCGACAATCCAGGGCCACAAGGGCCAATACTGGGTGTGGCACGCTGGATTGCCACGTCGCAAGGGCTCCTCGCAATGACAAGGCTTGGTTGCAGATCTTGGTCAGGTGCAAACTGACCCACTACCGGCTGGTGGCGCTGGTCGCGGCAAAAATATTCTTGCTGGACCTGGGCGGGCTGTGGCGGGTGCTCTCCTTCCTTGGCCTGGGGCTGAGCCTGATCGGGTTGGGCGCGTTCTACCGCCGCTTCGTCGTGCCGAATGCCGCGATGCCGTAGCTCAGGATAATGGACGGTTCAGGCCAGCGCAGGCGCCAGCACGGCGGCGCAGACCGCCTCGAAGCGCCGCGTCACCTGTGCCCAGCTGAAGCGCTGGACGACAAGCCTCCGCGCTGCCGCCGCGATCGATGCCCGGCGTCCGGCATCGTCCAGCAGCGCCAGCACCGCATCCGCGAATGCGGCTGCCGTGTCTGCTGCCAGATAATCGATGCCATCCGTGACCGCCAGGCCCTCGACGCCCAGTGCGGTCGAAATGATGGGGCGCCCCATCGCCATGGCCTCGAACACCTTGAGGCGCGTTCCGCTGCCGACCCGCAGCGGGATGGCATAGACGTGCGCCCGCGCCACGAACGGCCGCACGTCGTCCACGAACCCGGTGAACTCCCATGCCAGGCCGCGCGTGCGCGCCTCGGCGACCAGCGCATCGGGCGGGTTGCGGCCGACGATGACGGCCCGCGCCTGCGGCCGGCGCTGCAGGATCAGCGGCCAGATCTCACGCATGAGGAACTCGACGCCCTCGATGTTGGACCGCGAGTCCATCGAGCCCGTGAACACCATGGTGCCGCCGGCGGGGCCGTATGGCGGCGAGTCCTCGGGCCCATGGAATGCGTAGTAGTCGACATCCACCCCGGTCTCGATCGGCTCGACCCGGTGCAGGCCATAGCGGTCGCGCAGCGCCGCCGCGTCGCGGGTGGACACGGCGATCACGGTGTCGAAGCGCCGCAGCGTTTCGGCCTCGAAGCGGCGCATCTTGCGGGCCTGGTCCTTCCATATGAGGCGCATCGGCCCGCGGGCGACCTCGGCATGGCGGGCGAAGATCTCCGCCTCAACATTGTGGGTGAACATCAGCGACGGCACTGCGAGGCGATCGGGCAGCAGCGCCGCCGCATGCGGAAAATCGACCAAGACGACATCCGGCCGCTTTGCCAGTTCCGCCGCGACCAGCGCCCGCCCGGCGGCCGACGCATCCGACGCGACCGCGACCGGCAACGCGCCGGCCAGTGCTTTGGCCCTGCCCAGGCGAGACATCGGCGCCTCGGGCCAGAATACGAAGCGGTCGCACGCCGCCGCGGTCTGCTGCTTGAACCGCCAGGCGTCGACCGGAGCAGGGGACGCCAGGGTGATGTCGAACGCGCCGCCCTTCATGTAGCGCAGGGTGTTGGCCGTGCGGATGCGCCCGCCCTGATCGAGGGGGAACAGGAAGCGCGGCGACACCACCAGCAGCCGTGGCCTCACCAGCAGAGGCCTTGGTAGGCGGTGCCGGGGTGGTCGCGCAGTTCGGCGATGCCGGCGAGGTCCAGCACCCGTTGCCCGCGCAGGCCCGCCAGCAGCGCGGGCCGGTCGTCGCGGCCGACATGACCCAGTATCACGAGCCCGGCGCCCTC
>JAABVA010000478.1_pt1 | contig 51011 bp, 57 predicted proteins | sample 5560331 | NCBI WGS metagenome assembly JAABVA01 (sample SAMN12812661, study PRJNA571458) | rock metagenome | isolation source: Antarctica rocks | place: Antarctica: Victoria Land, Mt New Zealand sud | collected 2016-01-07
GTATAGCATGTAGGGGTCTCATTCATGACACCCTGTTGGCATGGTACAATGGAAGAGGGGCGTAGAAATGGTTCATCAACCCTCTCCCATATTGTGCGTCGCCAACAGGGTGTCATGAATGAGACCCCTACAGAGTTCCCGCGCATATAACATTCCTTGTGTAAAACAATACTTATAACCTATATTAAAATAAAAAGAGACAAATTTTATGGTGACAAGTACGACTAGCGATACAGCAACCAAAAAAATTATTAAGAAACGCCCTGATGCATCACTGCCGAACGTCTTGACAGCACTGGTCGCCTTGCTCATATTTGGTATCGGCATATGGATGCGCTTACGTGATCTTGGCTTACCCATTGACCGCGATGGCTACGACGAGGGCGTCTACTGGCAATCACTGCGTGCGATGGGGAGCGGCTATCACCTCTATCAACAAATCTTCTACTCACAGCCGCCTTTCTTTCTGTTGTCTATCTTCCCCACCTATATGCTCTTTGGGCAAACGCTCTGGGCAGCGCGTTTGGGAATCGCGCTGGTCTCACTGATTGGTCTACTCGGAGCATTTCTGTTGGGTTATGCATTGAGTGGACGTATTGGTGCGCTCGTTGCCCTTCTCTTGCTTGTGATAGACCCACTTTATTTACAACAATCCCAAACGCTTCAGGCTGAGGCACCATTTGTTGCCTTCTCGCTACTTGCGGTTGGTGCTGCATATCTCTGGTGGCGACATCCCTCTGGCGTTCGAGGGATATGTTACGCTGCATTAGCTGGTGCCACGCTGTCACTCAGTATTTTCTGTAAGCTTTTTGGTCTTGCAACGCTCGTACCAATTGGTTTACTTTTTCTTGCCCACATCTGGCGTATCACTCAACAAGAACCGAAGTTGCGCTTGGGTGCCTCACGTTCTCTCATCGTTGGAGCCGCCTCTTTTGTGCTTATCAGTATCGCACTGCTTGTACCTTTTGCCTCTTCGTTCCATCAAATGGTACAGGGGGTCATCTCATTTCATACACAAGCAGGAAAGGTATACTACTATACACAAGTGGGAAACCTCTCACAGATAAAGCATGCACTCATGTCACTTCTCGCGCTCGCAGCACTCTACGGAACGATTGTAGCACTGGTACGACGTGACTGGCGTGTTCTCCCTCTGCTCGCATGGTTTGGAGCAACGGCAGTGCTACTCTGGCAACAGGCACCCCTTTTTCCACACCATGAGGTTACCTTTGTCGCCCCTCTGCTTGCGCTTGCAGTCATGGGCATTCGTCCTTACAGCATTGATATCCAAAAAACGAGTAGATGGCTTTATATAGGCGTAACAATCATTACACTCCTTATTGTTTCTTCACTCACCATCATTAACTTGACAGCAATACAGCACTACTATCGCAACGAGCGAAACATCAGCACCAATATTTCTTTTGCTAAATGGGATGTAAATGTCGAACGAGATGTAGAGAGTGTCACGCCCTCCAACCAACTTGTGATTACCGATGCACAATTTTTAGTTGCTCTGGCTCACCGCAACACTGACCCACTGCTGGTCGATACATCAACAGTACGCGTGACTACAGGCTACCTTACGCCACAGCAACTGGTTACAGAAGCACAAAAACCATCGGTGCATACAGTTCTCTTTTACACTGGTCGCTTGCTACACATGAAAAATATTGGGCTGTTTTACTCATGGCTCAAACAGCATTTTCGCCTTGTCCACACCTATGCCCCTGGCAAAGAGTTGTGGGTTAAGGTATGAAGCGGAAAGTCCTACCACATTCGAGGGGGATGAAAGCGATCTGTGTAGCGTTTGACTCGTTGCCTAGATTCTCCAGAATATACCGTGTGGTAGTTTCAGCCAAAATTATATCTGCCAGAATTTTTAAACTCTCAACTCTCTTTTTGTGCATCTTTAGCTTCACAGATAACCCAAGTATAAGATGCTATATAACGCAACGCATTATTCACTTGACTAACTTTAAACAAAAAGCGTATCTTGCCTTTTTTGACTCAATCAGGTGCAACAAAAAAGAACTCGTGGCTTAGAATGTTCAAGTCGGTATGAATCGCTTCGCTCTACGTCTCCGACTTGAACATTCTAAGCCACGAAGTACACTCTAAAGAGCTTAATTAAACGTCAAAATTGTCTTCTTCATCTTCGGAACGAATCTCTAATAACTCATTTTTTAAGTTCTCAACCTCAGAACGTTTGTAAACTACATTTCTTATTCCACGTCGGTATTTTTTGATACGACCAGCGTTAGTATATCGCTCAAGAGTTCTACGAGAGACACCCAATAGCGCACAAGCTCCTTCAGTTGTTAGGTATTCATCCTTATCATAAGTAGTCATATTCACCTCATAGCCATTAATGAACAAATAATAACACATATGACCTCAAACTATCAACACTTGACAAACTGCAAGGCGCATGTTACTCTATGTTTAGACATTGACGCTACATGACGTTATATGACGTAAAGTAAAACACACATCGCAGCAGAAAGGAGATCAAAGAGAAGCTAGCACCGTCTAATACACGGAATTAGCCCAGTGGGGCCATCACGAATCCTTAACCAAGTCAAATAAGGAAGGAGCAATTATCTTGATTGAGGAAAGTACGACTCACGGCATTGCAGACCATGAGCCGCAACACGAAAACATTCACCGACAATCACTTCGTTTTCAGTTTTCATTACAAATTCTAACACGCGAAGGGTTCAGCGTGAAAGGAGAAGCATGTATGGACAAGACCTCAACGAGTGTGCCGCCGCGTGCCTCACGGCAACCTGTTCCCGACATCGACCAAGAGTATGACGACGATAGCGTGGCACAAATGCCACGTAGCGCGGTACGTTTCCGCTCGACACAATCGCATCAACAACCCCACCAGTAGCAGTCCCATCATCACAGACACCCAATACAGGACCGATTGTGACACCCATCGTCACCACCCGTCGCGTGAGTGGGTGGACACGCGTCTGGCTGTGGATTGTACTTTTCCTCTGCATCGCGTTCGTCTTCGATGGTATGATTTTGCCCGCGATCATTGACCTTGACAATCACTTCACCTATGGCAATGACCGCATTGCCTCGTTTGACCTGGACCAGCATCACTTCCTCACGCAAGAGACCCACAACACCGTTCGTATCGTGGTCAGCAGTGCCGACGAGCAACATACGCAAGTTTTGACCACCGTCCTCAGCGGAGCGAAGGATCATGCGTTGGTCACACTCTCAGAGGATGGAAACTCCATAGATGTTACGGTCAATGGGGCCTATGTGACCTCACTCATCCCCGATGGACACGGCATGTACAAGTGGAAGGAGGTGTCGTGATGGATATAAGTTTGGCTGGAAACATCGTGACGATCCACATTCAGGTGATGTGGGTGATTGGGTTGGTAGTGTTGGTCGGCTTGTTGCTCCTGTACGCGGGGCAAGCGAGAAAAAACTGATGGTACACGTCTCTTCACTGTTTTGGAAGGATTCGTTGTCGTAGTGTTCAATGAGAAGGGAGAGTGTATGCTACGGGATATGCTCTCTTCTCTCGATTGACAAAGGAGTAGGATATCATGACACACGTTCAGCAACCACACATGGTTTCGATTGGCAACAAGTCTGTTCTGGTGGAAGATGAGGAGTTTGCGCGTGCCTACGACGAGGGATACGAGACCTATCATCGCTATCATTGTGACGACGACGTGATCGACTCGTCTATCCTGTTTTTTCAATTGAGAAACGGATGGAATGGTGGATACTCAGAGATGTGGACTACAGGCTATCTCATGGGCTGGCTTGCAGGATTCTATGAGCAAGAGGAGGGACAACTGGCCCTCTCTGTGTCTGTGACACACCAACGAGAGGGTGCAGCATGAACACCATCAGAATCTATCCTCTAAAGAACCTCTCACAGACACAGTTCCAACGCTTGCGCGATGCTCAGATGGAAGCGGCGCAGGTGTGGAACGTATGCATGCAGATACACAAGGACGCTCGTTTACAACATACATCATGGCCTGGACGTAATAAGTTACAGAAGGCAACCAAAGGCCGTTTCGCGCTGCATAGTCAATCGGTGCAAATGGTGGTGCATGCCTTCCTTGCCAACGTAGATACCACGCGCCAACTCAGGCAAACGCACCCACAGATGCAGATGCGCTATCCCTACCACGAAAAGCGGTTCTATCCTGTTTCTTGGCCTGAACAAGCGGTGTCGAGAGAGCGGGGGCGCGTGGTCCTTCCGATGGGTAAGGGACGGAAGTCGCTTGTGCTTCCTCTTGACTTGCCAGAGAACAGCGGTGCGTGTACGTTAGTGTGGAACACTGGGTTTGAGTTGCATGTGTGCGTGGAGATACCGCAAGCCGAGACCGCACCTGGAGACAACCACGCAACGGTTGACCTGGGAGAAATCCACCTTGCAGCAGTCACGACCAATACGGGCAAAGCCATGATTGTGACAGGACGTGGCATTCGGTCACTCAAACGTCAACGCACGATGCAGGTGCGAAGCATCACCAAGAAGCAGAGTAAGTGTCGCAAGTACTCGCGGCGATGGAAGAAGCTACAACGCGCCAAGAACAAGCAGTGCCGCCGTGCCGAACGACGCATTCGCAACCAACGACACCAAGCCACTCGCAAGGTCATCAACTTTTGTATTGAGAAAAAAGTCGGAACACTCTTCGTTGGCAATCCGCATGGTGTTCGCAATCAGAATAGAGGGCGACATCACAACCAACGCATGAGTCTGTGGGAATATGGCCGTGATATCGACTACCTGACCCACAAAAGCAAACAGGCTCACATGGTGTGCTTCACTGGCTCGGAACGAGGAACATCAAGCCAGTGTCCTGCATGTGGGCATAAGCATAAGCCGAGCAACAGGCAATGGAATTGCAAGAAGTGCGGCTTCAAAGGACATCGAGACCTCGTAGGCTCTGTCAACATGCATCGTCTCACCTTTGATGAGCAAGTAAGTTTCCTCGTTCCTTCACGTATCTACGTCCTAGCATGCTAGGGAAAGTAGTAGTCGGGTAGACACGCCCCTATGTTGTCTAGGTTCATGTGCAGGTCAACCACATGTTGCAGACATGGTTCCTACGGGAATGGGCCACACTGCACATAGGCTTGGAAACTCACCCTCTTGCAGGAGATGAGAGTGTCACGGTATGATTAGGTGGAATACATAACTGGTAATTGCACTTTATAAGGAGACAATACATGGAAAAGAAAAAGAAAACATTTAGCACGATGGAGATTGTGCTACTTGGTACACTTGTCGGTTCGCTGATTCTGTCGTTCATTCAAGCACGTCAAGAGGAAAAGAAATAAGTTATGGGACTGGATAGCAGCATTACTGCTATCCAGTCCCATAACTTATTGAAGAGTTATTTATGCGGCAACAAGTGGAGTAGTTGACTCCACAACCTCTTTATAGCCACGTATTAGACACTCCATCGCCTCGAACCATGAGCGTCGCTGCGCCTCTATCAGGGCAACACTGCTCATCTCGCGGCGTTTTTGTGCGTCCTGCACAAGACACTCTAAGCGTACACGATAGTCGATAATCTGCTCATCTTCCTGGATATGACTATCATTGACGAGAAATCCTGTGCGTTCGTTCTCAACGAGATCACAGACACCTTCCGCAACCAATCCCACGACAGGAAGGCCAGATGCCATTGCTTCCAGCACCACTTGTCCAAATGTTTCGGTACGTGACGGAAAGGCAAATACATCTGATGAAGCATAGGCAGTGGCGAGAGCCTCGCCTGTAAGATAACCTGTGAAAGTGACAGACAAGTCTGCCAGTTCCTGTTGCATCTCAATGGATGCCGGTCCCTCTCCAACAATCACGAGATGAGTATTGCTGTGACTCATGCCACGATATGCCTGTACGAGTAGGCGTAGGTTTTTCTCCCATGACACGCGCCCTACATAGAGCAGCACAGTTTTGTTCTCCGCCTCTCGCCCCAACCAGGAGGCACGGAGTTCTGCACTACGACGCTCCGGCGTGAAGACGCTTGTATCAACGCCACGCGGCCAGATACGCAGATGCTCAAAACCCTCCAGTCGCAGCATCGCCGCAGTAGAAGGCGAAGGACAAAAGGTCATCGCGCATTGATTATGCACAAAGCGGTTATAGGACCACATAGGGCGTGTCAATAAGGAAAATCCGAAGTGTTCACAATACGCCGCGAGATTTGTATGATAAGAGGAAACAAGTGGAACATTGAAGAAACGAGCCGCCGCGAGTCCTGTCGTTCCAAGTATGACTGGATCGACAAGGTGGATAATATCGGGTCGAAATTCGTCGAGCCGTCGCATAAACAATGGTCGAAAGAAATTAAATTTGAGTTCAGGATAAAATGGGAAGGGAAGTCCAGCGGTGCCTACAATTTCTGCTCCTGCATACTCCTCCATCCCACTATCAGGGCCTAGTAGCATGACCGAATGTCCAGTTTGTTGTAAGTGTTCTAGCAGTTTTGCCAATGTACGTGTGACGCCATCCAGCTTGGGCAGAAAGTTTTCAGTAATGATCGCTATACGCATAACAGTAGTGCCTTTGTTTCGCTCATCCATATGGGATATTTTTTGTTCGGTGCCTCATTGAGAGGGTAGCACACAATGATTAGGCACGAATTAAGCGAAGCTTAGAGTTATGTAAAGCATCTGCTAAGCGAGGGTTAAATATTTTGAGGTGTTTGTATTTGTATCTGTCCTTCGTCAGTAAGCCGCGCTTGCCAGGAGAAATTCCATTTGCGATACTGTGCCCACAGCGAAAAGAGTACAATGCCCAGGACCAAAACAAACAGTGCAACCAATCCGCTCTCAGTTGGGAAGGGTGTTGCTCCCACCATAACGTCGGGACCAGTTGTCCTGATGTGGAGCAAGGCATGACCGTAGGTGGGCGAATCGACAGAGCCTAGTCCCAGCACATTATTGAGAAACCAATCCCAGCTCGTATGGAAACCGATAGCCAACCACAAACTCCGCATGCCCAGGCGAAGGATGACTGTCAAGATGGTGAAGAGTGGTATGGTAAGGACAACAAATGAGACGATAGCGAAGACAGACCCTTCGCCAAAGTGCAAAACGTGAAAGAGTCCAAAGAGAACACCAGTTATTAAGGTAGCCAGCCAGATCGGAAATCTTTCCCCCAGGTTTTGGAAGGAGTAGCCGCGAAAAGCTAGTTCCTCTGTGAAGCCTGGAACGATAGAGCCACCCATAAGATTGGCAATCACAATACCGATACTGGCGACCATTCCACTGACGCTGAACTCGGTGCCCACTACTTGTATCCAACCGAAGCCATAGTCAATGCCGAATATCAATCCAAGCATTCCTCCCCCTAGCACAAACCCCAGGAGTACGAGAGGTAATCCTTGTCTGAGAGAGGTCAAACCGATACCTCGCCACGGACGTTTATCAACATGACGACGAAAAAGGTACGTCCATCCAAGAACTCCCAGGACGTTTATCAACATGTACAGGCCACTTAGGAGCAGGTCGAACACAACAAGCGGAAGACTGCTTGACCATCCGAGCAGGATCAGTTTTGCTAGTATCGGGCTGGCTACGAGAAGGACGAAGACGCCACACAGATAGAGCAGGATACGCCAGAACAGGGTGAGCCGCTTATCATGCGCCAGAAATACGCTTTGTATGCCACTACGTGCTTGTATAGCCATGAATAGTTTCCTTTCAACTATGCTCTTTCGCAGCTAAACCATCCCTGGCTAGCGTTGCACTCTCACGAATTTCATTGCCCAGAAGAGAGCAACAACCAGTATGGACAAAGTTACCAGAACAAGCCCAATGATAAAAAAAGGTGTGTTTGTAGGAGCAGTAGTGTTTCCTCCAAAAGCGTTTGTGACACGGACACTGCCAATGGAACTAAGGTATAGCAAAACGCATCCGACTAGCAGGGCTATGAGAGCGAGTCCATGTAAAATGGAGCTAAATGATTTAGACATATGATCTCCTACTTACTATTGAGTCTCAACATTCAAACAGTTTGTGAGAAGAGCATAACTGGAAAAGAGGAAGAAGTGTGTCCTCCAAAAGAGGACAAAAGAGCATGAACTACGAAGGAATGCAAAATACGTAGGATATAAAGAGCGAATAGAGGACCACTACTGTTATAAAAGGCGTAGAGCGTTGGCACGCATCACAGCTTGCGTGCGGTTTTTCACGTCAAGCTTGGCATACACGCGCTTTGCATAGGTCTTAACAGAGTTTTCTGAGAGTGTCAGTTGTTGTGCAATCTCCCGATCTGAGTACCCTTGTGCCATAAAACGAACGATTTCACGTTCTCTTTCACTCAGCTTCGGCGTGAGAGCTTGCCGTTTCACCCCAAGTGCTTTTGTTGGTTCTACTTGTTCCAATGCAGGTGCTTGCAAAGAGACATGTATTCCAAATGCTGCTAAGAGGGTCTGTATGTAGTTGGGAGATACGTTGTATGGTGAAAGAGCTTCTCCTACTTGCAATGCCTCAAGTAATTGCACGATCAGTGCTGCCATCGATGCGCCTTCATTGACAAAGGTGCGGATATAGTTGCTAGATTCAGCGAGCGATAATGCTCGCGCCAAGGTTTTGATCGCCTGCATCTTGTTCCCCTGTGCTGCAAGTGCCAGAGCTTGCAGCGATACGAGTTGAATAACGCTGCCGATGCGCTGCATTTCCTCTGCTCCCTGGAGGAGCCGCGCTATGAGATGCAATGCCGCCTTGACCTCGTTATTCGCCAGGTGGATACGCGCTAGAATGGTCAGCTCCATGCTGCGAGAGAAGGGAAGTTGTTCCTCATCGGACGATATACATATATCTGCTGCCCACTTATAGGCAGCTCGCAAATTCCCTCGCACGAGGGAGAGCCAGGCACGGCGCGCCGCTAACATGCTGTAAGACATGGGTAGCTCAAGCTGCTGGACGTGCTGTACGAACTGTTCTTCCTCATCAATAACGGCCAGCGCACCTTCATAATCATCTTGAGCTTGGCGCAACAATGCCAAGGATTGGTAAGCTGCCATCAGCACACCAGGGTCTCCTCTCTTCTTCAGGTTCTCAATCCCTTGCAGGAGATAATGCTCTGCGCCTGCCAAATCATTCCATTCCAACAATATATCGCCCAGCCCAATGCTATGCGAGGAAGCAAATGCAACCGACTGCAACTGCTGTTGGGTCCATTGTAGTGCCCGTCGATGCGAAGCTGCCGCCTGGTGCAGTTTTCCTTGTATGGCTTGGAAGTAAGCGACGGTCAGCAGGGCATTAGCCGCACCGAGTACATCATGTGCATTCTGGCTAATAGTCGTCAGTTCCTGCACCGCACGATCCACCATGGTTCTATCATCATAAAAACTGTAGAGATTGTATAGCATACGAGCAGCGAGACTGCGTAACATGATGTTCTCTCTGGGAAGCAGATCAAGAGCTAGGCATGCAGGCTCTTTCACACGCGGAACTTCATTTCGAGTAAAAAAGAGTACCGAGAAGAGAGCGGCTATTTCACCGCGCATTGCCTGTGTTGTAGAACTTTCATCTTCTGCTATAAACTGCTGTTGTGCATCATGTAAGCGTGCTTCAGCTTTATCCAAAGTAACTCGAGCGGTTTCATGTTCTACCGCACCGTACCAGAGAGAATATTGGAGCATCCATGCCTGCAGAATGCAGAGTTGAGGCCGAGAACGCACTACCTCCTCCGATAGTGCTGCAAACCAACGTTGGAGTGTCGCCATCTCACCATACGTCCAGATGCTTGCATCGACACATTGCTCGATCAATGCGGCAACCCGCTCTCCATCAGAGGCAATGATGGCGTGTTCTATCGCCTCTCGCAACAATCCGTTTGTCTCATACCAGTAGCTTGCTCGTTGGTGCAGTATTGGAAGATGTTCAGGAAACACTTGACGAGCAAATTTCCGTAGTGCCTCGGCGAAAAGGTGGTGATAACGATACCATTCCCCTGCATTGTCAAGTGGTACAACAAACAAGTTTTTTTGCTCTAGCACCCTGAGCATTGCTTGACTATCAGATTGTTGAGTAAGGGCGTTGCACAGCGAAGCGTTCATGCGCTCAAGTGTGCAGGTGTGTAATAAAAATGCTTGCACTGTGTCAGTTTGATACGTAAAAACCTCTTTGGCAAGATACTCGAACATGTGACGATGCTCTCCGGTGAAAGCTGTAATGGCGTCTGGAATATCTTCCTGGCCTTGTAGAGAGAGGGCAGCAAGTTGTAATGCGGCAACCCACCCCTCCGTTTTCGCGGCTAACATGTTGATAGCATCATCTGGAAGCATCAGACCCATCGTCTGTTGAAGAAATTCTGTTGCCTCCTGGGTAGTGAAACGCAAGTCTGTTGTACGCATTTCGAGCAGTTCGTGACGCACACGTAAACGATCAAGAGGAAGGTCAGGGTCTGTACGCGTCGTAAGCAAAAGATGCAACTGCGGTGGTAAGTGATCGAGTAGAAAGGTCATGGCCTCGTGAATCGCTGAAGTTTTGATAAAATGATAATCGTCCAAGACGAGGATAATGTGGTCGGATAGCGTACTAAGGGTGTTCATAAGTACGGTTAGAACGGTATAGATTGATACAGGTTGCGTGGACGAAAGCAGTGCTAGCGCACTATCACCAATTCCTTGCTGGATCGTGTTCAGAGCAGCGATACAATAGGTCCGAAATAAGGTAGAGTCATTGTCACCTTCATCTAAGGAAAGCCATGCAGCAGGAGTAGAAAGAGTGTAAGCAAGGATTTCTTGAGTATCTACTGAGTCACGCTGTATATTTTCGCGTGCTGTAGAGGTAGCCAACCATGTACTTAATAAAGTGGTTTTACCGAAACCTGCTGAAGCTGAAATGAGTGCCAACTTATACTTTATTACTTGCTGTAATTGCTGGTAAAGACGTGGACGAGCTATCGTATGAGGACGAACAAGAAGAGGTTTGGAGAGTTTCGTTTTCAGTAGTACAAGATGTTTATGACGTGAGGGCACATGCTTTTTCTCTTGTGGTTCAACGCGAGTAATACGATGATGTGCTTGTATATGGGATGTGGCTAGAGTGCCGGAGCCTAGAGAGTCGTTGCTAGCTTGGCTTCTCTCAACAAGCAGTTGCATTACCTCATAGAGACAAACTAGTGTAATCTCTTCAGTTTTTCCAATATACATGCGATGAAGAGTGCCTTGACATCTATAATAGGCTCGCCAATACTCTCTTCCACGCCGATTCCCTGCACGTTCCTTGCGAGCAGTAAAGGCACCTAACTCATGCTCGACAACGAACGTTTTGGCATCTCGGAGCCAAATTTCCCATGCTGGTGTTCCAGCAACAATACTATGCGTGATATTTTGCTGTTGATAAGTAAGTATGCCATCACGAAGAATGGGAATGGTTTGTGTCATGATCTCGTCCTGATACGCATATAACACCCCGAACAAAGTATAACATATGTTCGGGACGACTGGCTCAAAAGCCTGCGAGATTTTGAGCCAGTAACGTATGGGTAGTAGTGATGAAGATTTGTAGCTATTCTGGACGCCATAACGTATTGATGGTATACTAACGTCTGATATCATATATCTTTTTGCAAATACACACTACCCAGGTTGTTTGAGGTGGAACGTTGAATCAATTAGGAGATAAACCTATTGCAGGTAGGTATGAGATACGCGAACATATCGCGACAGGTGGAATGGCAAGCGTCTTCAAAACCTGGGATAACCGCGTAGAGCGGATTGTAGCGATCAAAGTATTGCGCTCTCTGGACAAAAATGACACGCGAGCCGTAGAACGGTTCCGTCGCGAGGCACGTGCGGCTGCCGCCCTTGCCCATCCTAACGCTGTTACTATCTACGACTTTGTGGAAGAAGCCGGACAGTATTTTCTTGTCATGGAGTATATTCCTGGCCCAACGCTGAAGCAACTCGTTGGACAACGACGACAGCTTCAGGCGCGTGAAGCGATAGAGATTGCAGCCCAGGTCTGCTCTGTTTTGCAGGTTGCCCATGCACAACGCTTCATTCATCGTGACATCAAACCCCAGAATATTATGCTTGTACTCAATGGCGGACCATCCAGTGGCATCATTGATCGCGGCGTGTTGGTAAAGCTCACGGATTTTGGCATCGTGCGTGTTGCAGAGGAATCGGGTCTCACCAATAGCGGCATCGTGCTAGGCACCGCCGATTATCTCTCGCCCGAACAGGCGCGTGGAGAAACACTCACTGCATCCTCTGACTTGTACTCACTTGGTGTTGTCATGTTTGAAATGCTCACAGGCCAGCCACCATTTGTCGGACCGACCGCCGTTTCTATCGCAATGCAGCATGCATCAACCAACCCACCACCTTTACGAAAGTACAATCCTGCTATTCCGCCCATTGTTGAGCAACTCGTGCTTCGCGCGTTAGAAAAAGAGCCGGAAGATCGCTTCAGTTCAGCCGCCGAGATGCAACAGGCATTGCGTAATTGCGCCCGCGAACTTGCACGCGGGAACCACATGGCTCAAACGGCACAACCATATGGAAGAGGTTATAACGTAGATGCTGATGGCAAGGGACAAACCCCGCAACTAGGACGCCACTAAACCTTTTATTGTCAACCAGGCTTTTGCCTCATCTCAGATATTATGGAAACGCTTTATGAAAAATAATGAATCAATAATCACAGCAGTCAATACAACACAAGCTCCCGCCGCGATTGGTCCCTATAACCAGGCCATTCGCTATGGCAACGTTGTCTATACTTCTGGTCAAGTCGCACTCGATCCAGCTAGTGGGCAACTCGTTGGGGCGACTGTGCAGGAACAAACGCATCGTGTCTTCCAGAATCTCCAGGCCGTACTGGAAAGTGCCGGTACTTCCCTCAAAAGTGTGGTAAAAACGACTGTTTTTCTTGCGACGATGAACGATTTCCAGGCAATGAACGCTATTTACGCGGAGTATTTTCAAGATACAAAGCCTGCTCGTTCAACTATTGCGGTGGCCGAATTGCCAAAAAAAGCACTCGTTGAAATTGAGTGTGTTGCCGTTGTCACTCTCGACGAAGTTTAAATGCGGGAGAAATGCTGGTGAATACTGCTACGATTTGGCGCGACACGCTCGAACGCCTGGAAAAAACATCCGTTGATGCAACCTCAAAAGCATGGCTACAAGATGCTCACCTCACTTCAATGCAAGGCGTGGCAACAGAGAATATCGACGCCGACTCGCAAGAACACGGTGTCTACTTTGAGCTTCAGGTACCCAGTGATTTCGCTCGTGATGTCATTAACACTCGCTGGCGACGTTCCATTGAGGATATCTTAATGGATGTCACAGGTCAACCTGTGACCATTATGACGGTAACGGTGGCACTAAACGACGAGATACGTCTCGATGAGCAGGATTTCAACACGGACACCTTTGAAAGTAACTTACCATCACCAGAGTACGAGCAGAGCAACTATGCCTACTACGACGCCAAACCAGGTGCAATTACACCCCGTCAACCAGAGCTACAGTATATGCACACAAATACAACCGACTCACTAGAAGAGTGGGATAATGAGCAACGCGCCAATATCTTGATGCACAACCGTCTGAACCCACGCTATACCTTCGATGCGTTCATTGTCGGCAGTAGTAACCGTTTGGCGCATGCAGCATCACTTGCGGTAGCTGAAGCCCCCGGCGAATCTTACAACCCGCTCTTCCTCTATGGTGGCGTGGGATTAGGCAAGACGCACCTGTTACATGCGATTGGACATCAGGGCGTTCACACTGGATTGGCGGTACTCTATGTCTCATCCGAGCAGTTTACAAACGAAATCGTCAATGCCATTCGCTATCGCACCACAGAGGAGTTTCGCGCGAAGTATCGCTCCGTCGATATCTTACTGGTAGACGATATTCAATTTATCGCGGGCAAAGAATCGACGGAAGAAGAGTTTTTCCACACCTTCAATAGCCTGCACGAAATGAGCAAGCAGATCGTTATCTGTAGTGACCGACCACCAAAGGCGATTGTGAGCCTGGAAGAGCGGCTGCGTTCACGTTTCGAGTGGGGGCTAATAGCGGATATTCAGCCGCCAGACCTGGAAACACGTATGGCAATTCTGCGCGTCAAAGCTGACCTGCTGCGCTATCGGGTGCCCGATGACATCATCGCGTATATTGCGGGCCGTGTGCAAACCAACATTCGCGAACTCGAAGGCTGCCTCAACCGCTTGATGGCCTATCAGCAGCTTCATCGTACCGAACTCACAATGGATGTTGCCCGCGCCGCCATGTCTTCGCTCGGCAATGATGCACGCGAGTCGCGCTTGACAAGCAAACAAATTGCGGAATCGGTTGCGGAATACTATCATATCTCGCTCGATGAGATGTGTGGAAAACAACGCGACAAACATATTGTGACACCGCGCCAGATTGCTATGTATCTTATTCGCCAGGAAACGCAAGCATCGCTGCTCGAAATCGGTCAACTTTTTGGTGGACGCGATCATAGTACGGTACTACATTCCTGTGAGAAAATAGAGCGCGATGTAAATATCAATCCAGCTTTACGTCGCGAAATTATCGCTATTCGTGAACAACTATTGAGAGAGTAAGCCATGTTACCAGCATTTACGACCTATCTGATCGACCTCGATGGTGTTATCTATCGCGGCGAGGAACTTTTGCCGGGTGCAAAAAAGTTTGTAGCATGGCTCGACGCTACACACAAGAAATATCTCTTTCTCACCAATAACTCATTCTCCAGCGATACGCAGGTGATCGCTAAACTGGCACGTCTTGGCATTACGACTAATGCTTCACATGTTCTCGGCGCAGGGCAGGCAGCCGTCAAAAATATCGCACGTCGCTTCCCCAACGCAACGGTCTATATCGTAGGTGAGCAACCATTGATTGATATGGTCAGGTCGTATGACCTGCACGTCTTTGAACAGCAAGAGCAGCCAGCCAAAATACCAACCGACCCTCACGCACCTGTAAGCCGCCTTGCCGAAGCTGTACTTGTTGGCCTTGATCGCACGTTCGACTATAAGAAGCTCACAGGAGCGGTTACGGCGATACGCGGTGGCGCAGTTTTTGTCGCTATCAATCGCGATCCCCTGCTTCCCATCGAGGGTGACATCATTCCTGGCTGTGGTGCAATGGTTGCCGCCATCGAAGCCTCCAGCAGTACCAAGCCAGAGGTAGTTGGCAAACCCGAACCCACCCTCTTACAAGAAGCCATGCATACTCTCGACAGCCAGCCAGACGAAACCATCATGATCGGCGATGGCCTCGACACCGATATCGCTGGTGGCCTAGCTGCACATACTCATACCTTGCTCGTTCTCTCTGGTAAAGATAGTCGCGCTGATTTGGCGAAATCACCATTCAAGCCTGAGTATGTCTATGATGATATAGCGGCTGTGGTACGAGACTCTCAATGAAGCACTGGTCTACCTCTATATGTCTCGCTCTGTCCAGGCGATAACCCATGTTGGTAGCAACAGCATTAACCAGAGGAAACCAATTCCTGTAAACACAAGAACAAATGGAATATGACGCTGGAAGTACAGTATGCCCAAAGGGAGTAGCGAGATCAAAACAATGGTAGCTATCCAGGTGAGAATACGATACGCATGCTGATATGCTTGATCTCGTACTCTCTTCTGCCGTTCGTCAATCTCTTTCTCAGACATATTTGCTATGCGAGTGGTATTTAGCCAGTAAAGAAGACATTGGCAAATAAAGCTAATAAAAGCGATGAGATAAAGAAACCAGCTACTGTATTTTCCAAACTCTCCTATTCCTGTGAGCGGGAGTATAGCTCCTCCAATGAGGAAGAACAGGACCATGAGGCTAGATCCAACAACGAGCAAGCGACGTTGAGTACGTGTAGATGTATGTACTTTTACTTCGTTTTCCATCTCTTTAAGATTTTGCATGATTTTCTCCTAAAACACTACTGCTGGGACTTGCGCTCTTTTGATGATATAGTTCCTGGCTAAGTGGTTTAAATGGCATTCGTGAGAAGATAGCTTCGATGGGTAGTTCAAAAAACTCGCTAATCCGAAAGGCGAGTTCGAGACTAGGATTATACTCTCCACGTTCCAGATAGCCAAGCGTCTGGTAGTTAATCCCCAAAGCCTCGCTTAGACCTTGGCGAGAAAGTCCACGTTCAGCACGCAAAACAGGTAAGCGATTATATAGTTTGACCTCTGACATACGTTCCTCATCTGTACTCCATGTCATTTATCGTTTTGCCATACAAAGTATAGCATAGATACAACAAAATGTCAACTTTGCACACTTAAAAAGGTCTACAATTTCCTTGAATATCAGATATAGATATGGTATCATTGCGCTAAAAGATGATCGTAGGAACTTGTTATGGCAGATGAACAAGCGCAGCAAGCACAAATATATGACTCTACTTTGAAAGAGTGGATACTGCAACAACCAGGAGCCATCATCGCAGTATTGTTGCCAGGAGCTATCTATCAAGAGACGCTCAGCATCGAGGTAGTGCGACCAACCTTTCGAGCCGATAAAGTATTTAGAGTTTTGTATGAAGATGATGAATACATCCTTCATATAGAGTTTGAATCGGGGTCCGACAACGCTATGTCGGCTCGCCTGTTAGTCTACAATGCCAGCACTCTGCTTACTGTATCAGCAGCATAAATAACATCAGTGATCTGACCCACTCTAGCAAGAGTAGGTCAGATTACCGCTACTCAGCACTTTACATTGACTTTCCGAGCGGATTGCCGTTGTCGGGTGGGCGATCTACGATGGCAACGGTACAGCGTGAGATACAGACGAGTTTGTCGTTTTCATCGGTGATCCTGATATCCCATACATGAGTTGTGCGTCCACGAGTGATGGGCACGGCGACACCTGTAAGCATACCATCGCGCTTTGGTCGTAGATGGTTGGCGTTGATTTCTAAGCCAAACGCCATTTGCTTATCCGCGTCGATGTTCAGTACGCTACCGAGCGAGGCCAACGACTCCGCCAGCACGACAGAAATACCGCCGTGCAGATAGCCTATCTGTTGCCGATGGTTTGGGCCAATCGGCATCGTCGCCACAACTCTATCCTTCTCTGCTTCTATCAGCTTGATATCCAGCACATCCCACACAGACCCTGCGCGGGTACTGTTCATATTTTCTATTAGCTCTTCTTTTGAGTATTGCACAGCCTCTGTCTCCTCTTTCTGCATTGTATCGCCATGTGTGCTTCTAGTCTAGCAGACAAAGGCATCTCTTCACAAACGTCTCTTTTTTGCTACGCCTCTATCCTACCGTGATTGTGCCATCACCATTCACACGAATAGACACAGCTTGCAACGGCGTGGTAGCAGGTCCATGTACAGGGTTAGCCGCATTCACGGGATCAAAAATGGAACCATGAGCAGGGCACATGAGATTGTGAGTCATAGCATCATAATAGACGGTGACACCCTGATGCGTACAGGCTTTGTTATACGCCACAAAGTTACCATTTGGTAGATGCACAAGGATACTGCCCGTACCATCTTCAGGGTTGGTAAAGGTTTGCGACGAGTTTACGCCGAGGCTGGTATATCCGACCACTGTTCCCGTATGTTTTGGTGGTGCTGGCTGCGTGGCAGAACCTTTAGGTACGTTGGTTTGTATAGCTTTTGTTGGCTGCGTCTTTGTCGCCTTTGTTGATTTCGTTGGTGCTGCTCTCATTGGTTGCATCTTCGCTTGTTGTGTACTACCAGTTGCTGCTGCTGGCTTGTTTTGTAGTACATGGGCAAGCGTAACACCACCGAAGCCGAGTGCGCCGAGTGCAACGACACTCCCACCTGCAAGCATGGCGACAACACGTCTGCGGCCCGGCTTTGTCACAGGAGGGCGTTTCTTTGCAGCAGGCAGACGCGGTGCCGTTTTAGAGACCATGCCAAGAGTTTGTTGTGCCACGACCTGTGATGCCGACATATTCGACCACCAGACAAAGGGATCGTTGCCTGGCATTGCATCATAGCTACTCTCAACGACTGGCTTCTCGACACGCGGTCTTTTTTGCGTACCAGATGCATGTGTTTCTTCGGGACGCACTGTCACGGGTGAGATTCCTTGCCATTTACCAGTCGCAAATATATCCTCCTCTTCGGCCCAGTTCACCGTACTAGGGAGAGTTGTATCGCGGTCATGTAGGGTCTTTTGTGTACTCACTGCCGCTTTTGCAGTCATCTCGCTACAGGCTTTTTCAAATAATGTTGCCAGTTCACTCACCGACTGAATGCGCTGTGCTGGATCGGGATTGACAGCCTTCTGTATCACTGCATCTAAACCTGGGGATAGATCAGGACAGAGCGTGGCAAGGCGTGGTGCCTGTACATACATTGTAGTAGAAAGAACCACTTCGTTGAAAGGGAATGAGCCGCTCAACAATTCCAGCAATAAGATACCAAGAGCGTAGACATCTGTTCTCGCGTCAACAGGCTGCCCCTGGATAACCTCCGGTGCGACATAGCCAGGAGTACCAAGAGGGGTTCCTGCGACACTTATGAGATAGGACGGTAGTGGTGAACGCGCTTCGATACCATACAGGGTCAGGATACGCAGAAGTCCGAAGCCTGCTATCTGCATCGAGTTTCCAAACAAAATATTGGCCGAGTTCAATGTACCATGCACGACACCACGTTGATGTGCATAGCCGAAGCCATCCGCAATACGCTTGAGCAACTCGAACACCTGTTGCGGTGTAAAGCGTCCCTTCATAGTCACCAATATTCTTGCCGACAGGTTGATCTATCACGGTTGATTGCATATATACTCCCCCATCTGGGCCTCAAAGTGTTCATCATCATATCGCTTCGAGGTTAAGAAAAAAACACCTTGTGATGCCACTCTTTTGCTGTAGAGTGTATCGAATGTGTTCGTGGTTGTTCTCAGTGGTATTGTAGGTCGTCTCCTCGATGTCGGATTCGCGCGTGCCATTGCAAAAGAGGCAAGCAGCAACGGGATAGGTATTATGCAGGCGGTTGAGGTATGGCTACACGAATTGGACTTGCTGCTCGAACGGCTTTGCGTGGGCAAATCGGATGCGTTCAAGCAATATTGTATAGATGTCCATGCTGGGCATGCATTTCTAGCGAAAGCACAGCCTGACGTTCTCGATAAAGAGCAAGGCGACTTACAACAGGTAGTGAAAGCATTGACGAAAAGAGCAGCGTTGCAACGTTCGCTCAATCGTCAAAGGTTTGCACGTCGCGTCATTCAGGGCTGGCGTTACGTGCATATTTCGCTGGCCTGTATCGCACTTATTGTGATTTGCATTCATAGTACGATAGAGCTAAGACAGATGGTGCTGGATTTTTTGGGTAGAGGTTAGCTGCTCCTCACGTAGCACGCCACACCTGCACAAGATTGTGCGCGTCACCGGAGGCAATATATTTGCTCGCTTTTGACCATGCTAACCCGTATACTGTACCAAAATGACCGTTGTAGATAAAGATCAGTTTGCCAGTTTGTGGGTCCCATACTTGCACGGTGGTATCAACACCGGCAGACGCAATATATTTTCCATCAGGCGACCATGCCACTGCTTTTACCGCGTCGGTATGTCCTCTATACGTGAGCAGTGTTTGTCCTGTTTGCGGGTCCCAGAGCCTCACGGTCTTGTCGTTGCTTGCCGAAGCGATACGTATACCATCGGGCGACCATGCCAGAGCTTGCACAAAATCACTATGTTCGCGATACGCGATAGCACTCTGTATAGTTTTTCTGAGAGAGCAGTCATGCACATAGATGGTATCATTCCACCCACCAATTGCCAGAAACTTGCTATCAGGCGACCACGCTAATGCTTGCACTGGACGTGTAAAACTCCCGAAATTGAGCAACGTTTTTTGTGTATCGACATCCCAGACGAAAGTAGTGATGCCACTCGCCGAAGCGATATATTTCCCATCAGGCGACCAGGCAACGGCAAGTACACTATCATGATGGTCATGATACATAGCAAGCGGCTCTTCTACACCTATTTTCCAGATTCGCACAGTTTTGTCATCCCCTCCAGAAGCGATACAGGAGCTATCGGGCGACCAACTCAGGGAATGAACACGACTTCCTATCCAAAAGCTCGTATGATGTGTATACAAGTTCTTCAACTTGCCAGTGGATGGCTCCCAAACCTGTACCGTTTTGTCATAACTGGCTGAGGCGATGTACTTTTCATCAGGCGACCAGGCGAGTGCTGCAATCCAATCTGAGTGCTGTGTATAGGTCGTTACCACCTCGCCGATAGGTGAACGCCGTACAGGTGGTGTAGGCACTACATGTAGTATTTGTGTAGACTGTACAGGTGGCGTAGGCAGCACGAATGAAGTTGGAGGTACAACCTGTGCTGGTGTTTGAGAAGCCTTGTTATACCAGGATAGGTCTTGCTGCGCGATAGATTGAAGTGTCTGTTTGACCAGGGCAATATCTTCTGGGCGTTTGCTTGCATCCATATCAAGCATCTGGTTCAACAGTGATTGTAGTCGGGGAGGACCTTTCATGTAAAGCGGCACAAAGAAAAATGGTTTTAGCGTGGGGTCTTCACCTGTAATCATCTGATGTAGCATAACGCCAAGGCTATAGATATCCGCGCTAGGGCCGGTCTGTGCCTTGCCATACTGCTCAGGGGCAGCATAGCCCGGAGAGCCAAAGGCGATAGTATCTCTGGCCTGTCCTGGTTTGAAGTGACGCGCAATACCAAAGTCAATGAGGTAGAGATGGCCGTCGCTGGTACGCAGCACATTGTCGGGCTTGAGATCGCGAAAGATGATGGGAGGTTGGCGTGTATGCAAGTATTGGAGTACGCTACAAAGCTGTGTGCCGTACTCTAGCACCTCCTCAAGCGGCAGCGTACCGCCGTGTTGGGTCAGGTAATCTTCGAGCGTCTGCCCCTCGATGAAGTCCATGATAAGGTACCAGCGTCCTTGCTCAGAAAAGTGATCGTAGATGCGTGGCAGGTTCGGGTGCATCAACCCTGCCAGCAATAGAGCTTCACGCTTGAATGCATTCGTTGCCTCGTCCGCCTCCTGCTGGTTTAACCCTTTCTGGCTCATCTCTTTGATGGCAACGAGTCGATTACCTAGCTCGGTATCCTCCGCTCTATAGACGGACCCCATACCACCCTGTCCTAAGCGATTGAGAAGGTGATAGCGTTGTTTGAGCAGAGCCTCTTCGTTTTGAGTAGGGGCAGGAGCTTGTAACGTGTGACCGCAAGCGAAACAGTTTGTTGCTTGCGGTGTGTTTGCGGCTCCACAAATAGGACAGAAGAACGGGGAAGGCACCATCTGAACAAGCCTCTTTTCTCAGTATACGGTGGTAGTGGTGGTCGTCTATAAACAATAATACAGACGATAGGTGGTGTCAAGAACAAAATACGCTGTCTAATAGTCCTATCCACCACCTATATTTCGTGCAGGATGGTGTTATAATGAAAGGGCATTTCTCTGGGTGTTGTGTGAGCTGTACGAGAGCGTTTTCAGAACTCTCCGAACTATAATGATGGGGGCTATATGGCAAAAAAGATATTGATTATGGATGACGACCCGACAATTGCCGATCTCCTCAAAGAGGCACTGGGTGATGAGGGTTATGAAACACATATGACGACACAGAGTTTACGCTTCTACGATAATGTGCGTGAACACGATCCCGACCTCATTTTGCTTGATATCATGATGCCATATCTGGATGGACGTGATGAACTGAAACTGATGGGTATGGATATGGCCGCTGGTCGGCTCCGCCATATTCCTGTCATTCTTGTCACAGCGTATCTCGATGCCTACAAAGAGGAAGATGAATTTCGCGAGTCGGGCGTGGTCAAGATTGTCTACAAGCCCTTCGATCTCGATCAGCTTATCACACTGGTACATGATACGATTGGTGAGCCGGAGGGGAACGCATGAGCGTGACCAGCGATGCCAGTCACGAGACACCACGTGTACGTGTTGCCCTCGATGCTATGGGTGGCGATAATGCCCCTGGCGAAATTGTGCTAGGAGCGGTTCAGGCCGCACGCGAGTATGGAATAGGCGTCTACCTTGTCGGACGCGAAGAGACGATACAGGCGGAACTTGCGAAGCACGATACAAAGGGTCTCGATCTGCCCATTCTGCATACCGATGAGGTGATTGAGATGGACGAGCATCCGGCAAACGCTGTACGACGCAAAAGAAATGCTTCTATGGTGCTTGCACTGCAACTGGTGCGCGATGGTGAAGCGGTTGGTGCTGTCTCCGCAGGCAATAGTGGCGCAATGCTGGCGGCCTCGCTCTTCACGCTCAAACGCATTGCAGGCGTTGAACGACCTGCGCTGGGTGGTGTTCTGCCGACAAAAAGCGGTGCCTGTCTCGTCCTCGACATGGGTGCCAACACAGACTGTAAGCCGGAGTATCTGCAACAATTCGCCTTGATGGGGTCGCTCTACATGGAGCGCGTCTTTCAAATGAAGTCTCCACGAGTTGGCTTGCTTGCTAACGGCGAAGAGGAAAGCAAGGGCAATCAGCAGGTCATCGAAACGCATCAACTGCTCAAGAAAAATGCAGAGACGTTGGGCATCAACTTTATCGGCAATATCGAGGGTCGCGATATTCCAGCGAATGGAGCCGACGTGGTAGTCTGTGATGGCTTTGTTGGCAACGTGGTCCTCAAGTTGAGCGAGGGACTTGCCGAAACACTGCTCGGTCTGATTCGCACACAAATGACCAGTTCGCTGCCGAATAAACTCGCGGCGGCGGTGTTGCTCCCCGGTTTACGTAAGGTGTTCAGGCGGCTCGACTATGCCGAGTATGGGGGCGTACCTCTACTAGGTGTCAATGGCGCGGCCATTGTTTCACATGGTCGCTCGAACGCAAAAGCCATCAAAAATGCCCTGCGCGTAGCACGCCAGACTGAGGAAACGGGCGTTGTAGCAGCAATTGCAGAGGGTTTAGCGAGGCTACATACAGAAGTGTAAATCTGTTGGTTGGTGTGCGACAGCATGTCGCACACCAACCAACATGTTAATCCTCGCTTTTCTTGCGCTTGACGGAGCCACCAATTTTCCCGATACGACTGTAGAAATCTGCGTCTTGTCGCTTCTTGGTGCTATTGCCACCCTTCTTGCCCATTTCGGCGAAATGGTCAGGTCCATACTTGTCCACGTTGGCTTGACCCCCTTTTTGGGCTATGGTGCGATAGTATTCGTTGCCGCGTTTCTCCTTGAGTATGGTGCCACCCTTTTTGCCTATGCGCTGATAGTAATCCTTACCATACCTATCACGTATAGGCACCCATAGAAATGCCGCTCAATTCTCTGTGTTTTGAGCGGCATTTTCGCTGTATTTTTGTGCGATTGGTCTGTTATCGTCCATGATTATTTATTGTTATCTGCTGTCTCTGCTGTCAATTCTGCTGTCAATTTATCGGAAGATAGAAAGAAGTTAGGAGCATTGTGTAGGTCTGCTCCTAGCTTTCATCTTAGTGGCTGTGTTTATTATATTCTCGTTTTAGCGAGAATTGGGCAAGCGTTCAATGATTTGAGTGAGCAAAGTTTTTACTTCGCGCATGTCTTGTTTTACTTCGCCCATATCTTGTTCCAGTGTTCCAAGTCGCTGATCCACTGTGTCTAAACGTTCGCTCATTGTTTCTTGGCGTGTGGCAATCCTTTTTATGTCTATCCCTTGTGCCTGTATCAAGCCAATGGTGATAGTGGCGTTCTCTTGTAGTTCTCTGATGCGTTTAGCGTTCTCTCTTTGATAGATGGTAAAGTTTTGTTCTACTGTTGTAAGTCGCTCTTCCTGGGTCGGCATCGGAGGCTTGCCTTTCACTAAACAACGTTTCTGCTAGGTAAAGTATACCTTATTAAAAGGTAAAAAGATACCCTAGTCAACATGTTGTAACATATTGATTAGGGTTTATGATATTCGCTATGCTGTTATTGTCTTATTTTTACGCCTAGACTTTAGACCTTCCTTATAAGCATCAAATAAAAATGATTGAGATTTTTCTATATCCCAAACAAATGTTAATCTTTTACCGACTTTTGGCCCATAGGCTTCCATACCGACATGTATAGCCATTGCTATTCCTGTTGGAGTCTCACTAGTAGCATATATTTTTGTGATGATATATCCCTTTCTGCCTAGTTCGCCCATTTGCTTTCTAAGACCACGTAGCAGCACTGTAACATAATGCATCCTTGTTGTTTCGCTTACGTCGGGTTCACTAGCTATGATAGCGAGACACTCTACAGGTTTCCCTTGTTCAAATGTTTCAACTTCCTCCGCTGTTATGTCCCATCCTCTTATTTTTCCTTCCATAAAGTTCATTAACGTATTGTGCTTTACAGGGATGAGGTGAAAGAAAGCTACTACTTTATCATCGTGCTTTACAACGTAGGTGCTTTCGGGTGCCTTTTCTAGCCAAGCTCGGCGTAAATCAGCATCCATTGTTTTTGGTGCAATAGCTCTTTGCGCTAACTTATACACTCCGACCATATCTTCAGGTTTACCAATTTCAAAAGTAGTTTTTGGTGGCTCATTTGCCGTTAGAAATGCTAGCCACTTCTCAGCATATATATCTACTTCCTCTCTCAGATAAACACCATATTGTTTCCCTGGCGGAACAATCTTCTTAATCTTTCTTTGGTTTACCAAGTTACGCAAAGCGGGTTCAGTTATACCTAGCTTTCGCTGTGCTTCTCGACCTGAATAATATCTATCGCTTAAATTTGGCATATTATGGTTCCTCTTTCTTATTACGAGTTACATATCTATATCAATGTGAATAATGTAACCAACAATGAGATTATACAACATAAAATGTGAAATGTGAATAGTGCCAAATAACGCTAAGGTATACCCCCAGATATGAGTTTTTAATGTGAACGTCAAAAAGGTTGACAAACAAAAATATATCTTGTATACTTCATAATGTGAGTAGCGAATATGTGAATGTTAAGTTTCAATTGTTGGAGGTGCTTATCGGGTAGTGGAACAAGAGCGGCAAAGCGGCGTATGCCCGTAGTGGATGCTAGCGGGTCGAAGCAATACGACGTAACAGTACAACGGCATGTACAACGGGTGTGGGTGCAAGGCTCACAAGGCGGTTCAAGTCCGTCCTCACCGAATGTTTCTTTTCTCTTCTACTCGGTTGACGTTGCCCATTGAAGGGCTAGCGTAGCTCTGCGGTGGTCAACGATGAGCCTGAGCGGTTCGGGTTCGCGTGTGTTCATGACTTCAAAAGAAAGAGGTGTAGTCATCATGTTAGACTACTTGCTCCCGTTGTTACCACGTCCTGAAATCGAGATAGAACAGGACGCATTTCATGACTGGCTCGCGTCTCAGCGTACTGAGGTGGTCGGCGTTGCGTGTGAAGATGGTTCTTGTCCACTCTCGCGCTATCTCACTGAGCACTACCACAAACATTACTTTGTTGGTGGTGATGCCTGCGGCACGTCGAGCAATCCCGCCTCCCATGACTTGCCCCCCTGGGCATCGGCCTTCGTGCATCGGCTAGACTCCCTCACAGGGTATCAAGAGCAACCCATTACAGGAGTGCAAGCGTTAGAGGTCTATGCATGGGCGGTGTCTCCTGCACGTCTCCACTTGTTTGATGAATTGTTAAGTTCTGATGAACTCGCGTTCGCCTAGTGTCTTCGAGGAGTCTGTTTCTATGGCGACTAGTCAGGTCACAAGGCGTTGGCGTATTGAGTTTGAAAATGGGTTCGTGATTGAGTGCTATAGGCAATATAAACCTACTCGTTTAGCCGACTCCTGGGCGAAAGAGAAACTTCTTGATGGCTCTCTTTATGGAGAGTACACGATAGTCTATCAAGGTCTGTTCAATAAGCAGATTTTAGAAAGGGTGCAATAGTGCGTACTGTAGTGCTATTTCTCGTAGGCATGGCTGTAGCTGCGCTAATCTTAGTTTGTTTAGTTTCTGTAGGTGTTGTTGTTCCTCACTTCTAATGGAGGTTATTCATGGCTTTACATCTGCGTCTATTGTACCTGGCTCTGATCGCAACACAATGGCTGTTCTTTCCAGTGTATATTCTCATCCTTGCACAGAATGGACCGTTGTTCTTGCTGCTACGGGTCTAAGAGTGCGCTCACCGTGAATATCTCACCATTCACAGTGAGCGGTTGAGTTTACTAGTGTTTGCTTGGTTCGCGTAGCTAGGTTCTCGCCTTCCATTATCGGATGTCGAGACCTAGCCTGTCAAAACTTTCTGAGAGGTGGTGTCTATGGTTCGCTCTATTGCGGTCACACTCCTGTTAGCGGTGGTGGTATTGCTGGCTCTGTCCTATCTTGGCAACATGGGACATATGCCTTCCTCCTCGCTAGCACTCTCGGTGGTTCCTGCGACTCCTACGGGTTCGCTTGGTCGCGCTGCGGCTCCTGTCGGGTCGTCGTCCAGCATCCTCGGTCGTCCGTCGCTCTCGGTGGCGTTCATCAATCGGGTGTTGTCGGCCTATCACTCCCCTGCGGCGGGTCTTGGCTCGGTCCTGTATCAAGACAGTCTGACCTATGGCATAGATGATGCGTACCCGTTGGCCTTCTTCCTGCATGAGTCGAGCATGGGCAACAGTGGCGTTGCTACCGTAACGCACTCCCTCGGCAATATTCGTTGTACGCCTGGGTGGTCCTGTTCTAGTGGCTATCGCTCCTATGCAACCTGGGCGGCTGGCTTCCTGGATTGGTTCCATCTCATGGCGTATGAATACCTGCCTCGTCACCTGTCTACAGTTCCCTCTATCATTCCTGTCTATGCTCCGTCTGCGGACCACAACGATGAACACGCCTACATTGCGGCTGTCCTCTCGGCGGTGTTGTCTTGGCGTGCTGGTCGGGTCGTGGTCTAGGGTGCTTTTGTCCAGCGTAGCGCGTTGCTTGTAGGTTGTTGCTTTGTACACATTCTCACGGTTGTTGTTTCACACATTTCACACAAGGAGAAACATATCATGGCTGTTATTCTTACAGGTCTGGTCAAGGGTATGCGTCCCGTTGATGGCGTGGTCGAGCAAGGCAAGCGCAAGGGCGAAGTCTGGCAATTCATCTCAACAGAAATCACCGATACCCGTACTGGTACGGTCTGGTCCTGCCAACTGCGCGAAGAAGACGAACAGTACGCCGATTTCATGGCGGCTGCTGACCTCAATGCGAAAAAGTTAGCAAAGGATAAGGACCTGACCAACCATAAAGTCAAAGTAACCATTGTGTCACAGTCGGCGGGTGAACGCGAAATCGAGGACAAGGCAACGGGTCAAAAACGTATTGTTCTCCAAATTCGCACCACTATTACCAATGTCCGCGACCTGGGCATCCCCAAAGATGACGACGAATAAGCCGTAAGCTGGCAAGAGGTCGGGCGGGTGCCTGTCATGCGCTCGGCCTCGTTCGCTCACTCCTGGGGGTTCTGATGCCGTTTGAGTCTGACCTGTATCCGCCTGAATGGAAGGCGACACGTCGCGCAAAGCTCAAAGCTGCGAACTATCGCTGTCAAGAGTGCGGTGTGCAGGACCGAACCATTCAGCACAATACGCGCAAGGGTGAACCATACTTGGTGTACCTCTCCATCGCGCACAAACACCAGTATCAAACCTGGATGAAGGACGCCGAAACAATGGTGTTATGTCAACGCTGCCATCGTCGCTATGACCGTCAATATGCCCGCAAAGGCGGCGCACGGACCTATACACCCATTGGCTACATTAAAGTCTTTGTTGAGTTAGAGCGTGGGCGAGACGTGCAAGCGGGCGAGGCGAAAACCTACGACGAACTGCGGGCAATGGTCGCCGCCTTTCCTCCTGGTACGAACTTCACCTGCTTATCGGTTATCAATCTGGCGGTCGTGGGCAATGGCTCCTACCGCAAACAAGAGGATGACACTATCACCTTACAGAGTGAATACGGGGCGTGTGTTGGGTTACACCCGCAACTTTCCCCGCTACGACGAGTACGCTAGCACAGAAAGGGTCTGTAATGGCAACGAACAACCCACAAGATGACAAGCTCGAAAAGGCCGTAGAAGCGGTATCGAGTAACCCGAATATCACCGATGAAGAACTCGCGCAACTGCTTGGCCTGGACCGTCCAGCAACGGCGCGGTTCTGGAAACTCAAAGCCTTAGAACTGGTACACCTAGAGCAACACGCGGCGGCTCCTCCTGTTGCTCCCTCGCGTGGGTCGGGTTTGTTCAGTTCCATCATGAATTTGTTTCAAGGTGGTGATGAGGGTACGGCGTCGGCTCCTGTTCGTCTGCCTCGTCGTCCTGCCGCTCCTGGCTCGGCGTCGGCGGTTGTCAATGCAGAAACCTATGAGGATGACATGATGGAACCTGCTCCACAACCAAATACCCATTTTGAGCGATACCGTACCCTGATTGATAGCTTTGATGAGGACCGCGAAACGTTCGTAGAAAAAGCCATACGCTGGTTCCTGCTTTTACTTGCCTACGCTTTACCGCTCGTCGTGGCCTACGCGATGGGTAAAGAGATTGGTGATGCATATGGTGGCGTCTTCAACATGAACGATGGCTGGTCGCTCGGGACGCACGTCGTCGCAATGGCGGGCGAATTTGCCTTAACCATGATGACGTTCTCGGCGGCGTCTGCCCTCCGCAAGTCGTCAACCGATAAGTCCTATACACCAAAGTTCATTAGCTCGGTGGTCGCGTTCCTCCTGTTCGCGGTTGCGTCGGGCCTTGCACAATGGTTTATTGCCTCGGGCCATATCAAAACTGTTGACACGTTCGGTCATGCCAACGTATCGGGCCTCGCGGCTCTCGTCTTCCGTGTGGCAATGGTGCCAGGGGTTGACGTTGCCGCGCTCTTGTTCCTGGCAGTGATGAATTTCAAGTCCTTGAAAAAGTTTGTCGCCGACCAACGCATCCGTGCCCAGGCGATACGTGACCTCAACGAAGCAGAGTTAGAGATACAACGCGCTCAAAGTACCGCCCGCCGCCGTGAGTCGGAGGAACAACAAGATATTGAGATGAAGGAACAGCGGAACGGCGTCTGGCTCGAAATGGACCGCATGAACGCGCAAAATATGATTGCTGATGCGAAACGTCGCGCCTTACCTCCTGGCACCATCGTCACGCCTGACACAACGGAAGACGCGAATACAGGAAGCGAACGGATACGGATACGTCGGCCTGGAAATAGCTAAAGCTCTTGCTCTTTCTCTCAACTCTTTCTGCGCCTCGCGCCTCGCGCCACCGCCTGATGTCATGCACCATTTGGAGGACTGCATCCTTGGGCGGCGGTCCCTTCCCTCTCTCACCAGTATGGTATGTGGTCCGACTCACACACAAAGATGGGAATACAGATGAAACAATCAACGATACAGAGAAGCACGAACGGGCGGGATGTCCTGGCAACCCTCACGCTGTCATTGCTGGGTTCTTCCTCTCGTACCCTATCCGTCCCCGTAAACTCACGTTGCTTTAAGGCGTTCCGAAGGATGCGTACTACCTTGATAGACCATGCTACGCTCGAAGGAGAGGGAGGCCCGCTCGGTTCTCACGCATTACACCGCTTGGGCCTCCCTCTACGTAGTGCTAAGCATGGTCTGTCAAGGTGGAGACGCAAGCCGTGTCACCAACGTCCCAACCCTCTGCCACATCAAACAAGCGTTGTTGCTCTGCCTGTTTGTGTCGGCGTCTCCTCGTCGCACACCACGAAATCACTAACAGGTGGTGTGCTATCTACCTTGTTTCTGCCTGGGGGTGCTAAATGATGGAACCAAAGATTATCAATGCGGGCGTCGATACCTTGCTGGTCAACTACAAGTTCGCGGGTGACGACGACAAGCCGAACGGGTCATGTTTACCAGAGCATATCATCACACAGTTGGATGAATGGCAAGCCATCGCCCGTAAAGAACATGATGTGACTGCAACGGACCTGTTGTTCTCGTATAACGTCGGGTCTGACCGTTACGAACAATCATTATTGATGCGTCCACATGGTTCGGGTATCTGGTCGTGGTTGCTCTATAGCGATGATATCAAGCTGGCTCTCTCGTATGGCACGATGAACGGGGGTGTCTTCTGTCAAGCGCGGTTTTCGGCTCATCTGCTCTGGTCGATTGGTCCAGAGTCGGCATTGGTTGCCCTGGATGCCATGCTGTACGACTTCATCGGGTCGATGGTCTATCAGCAAGCATCAGAAATTCACTTGTGCGCGGACGTGCAAGGGTGGGATATGTCACAACTGGACTGGCAAAACGCCTTTCTCTCGCGGGTCGTGCGGATACGGGAACGTCCAGAGCTACCAACGGAAGAAGAGCAAGCGGGTGGTATGTCACCGTCTGACATCCGCAAGCTCGAAGAGTCGATACAGAACAATGTCCATAATAATGATGCTCCAGCGTATCCGATGGTCACGACGGCACATCGCAAGATAGCTACCCTTGATTTTGGGTCGCATGGCTCCAACATCTCCTGCCAGATGTACAACAAGTCGGCAGAAATCAAGGTCCACAAAAAGGAATGGTTTGAACCGATTTGGCAAGTGAGCGAAGACTATACCCCTGACCTGACGGTGTGGCGTGTCGAGTTCCGTATCAAACGCAAGTTCCTCGCAACGTTTCAATTGAATGAAGCGTTTAGCGTCCTCTCTCAACTGGAACTGCTCTGGAAGTACGCCACAATGGAATGGTTGCGCTATGTGGACCTGTCGGCGTCGAGTGATACGAATAAATCACGCTTGCCAACACATCCCGCCTGGGAAGTCATACAAGGGGCATACTCGCACGATATCACGATACCAGAGACACAAGCTGCATTGATAAAACAAACACGCACAATGGCAAGACGCAAAGCCTGTATCGCTGGTGCGGTGGGTTACATGCGTTCGGCGGTGGCTCTTGCAGGTGATGAGGTCGGCGGTGTGCGTCCTGGTGCCTCTGGTGAAGAGCAACAAGCGGTTATCCCTGACCTGCTGGCCTCGCTGGTCTGGTTCTTTGGACAAGTGCAGCAATACGACGAAAAAAAGAACCGTGTGCATGTGGAAGAAATCCTCAAAAAGCGGCTGGCGTACAACTTCATCACGGCACAAGAATTAGAGTGTCAACGCGCCTTCTATGGTGTGGCTCTGAGCGGGTCGGACTGGTCGGAACTCGAACGAATACTGGAAGACTTGCGGAAGAAACCGTCTGATGTATGGTTAAACCCTGGCGGCTCGTCCGATGTTGCCTAGTCAAAGAAAGAGGTGATACATGAAGGCTTCTACAGAGAATACCACTAGTGTCGCTCCTACGCATGACTGCACATCAGTTCAGATATCGCTCGTGATGCAACCCTTGCTCTTGACTGTCGAGCAAGTAGCGCAAGTGTTGAACTTTAGCCGCTCGAAGGTCTACGAACTCATAACCTTTGGTGAATTGCCTGTGCTGCGCTTTGGGAAGTCGGTACGGGTCCGTGTCTCATCTCTGGAACAATGGTTAAACCTGCAAGAGGAAAAAGCTACTTCTAGTCAACTGAGAAAGGTGGCATAACATGCGTAGTCATGGTGAAGGCACGATAACACAACGAAAAGACGGACGTTGGCAAGCGCAAATTTCATTAGGGGATGGCAAGCGTAAGACGTTTTACGGGAAGACGAAAAAGGAAGTACGGGAAAAGCTACGAGTAGCTATCAATGAGCAAAAACAGGGCAAGTTAGCTTTAGGTTCGAGTCAGACGGTAAAGCAATTCCTTGATGATTGGCTAGAGAATTTTCATAAAAGTGGTATTCGGTATCATAGTTACGTCACTTATCGTAACTTTATTAAAAATCACATCTTGCCTTCATTTGGGCATGTTAAGTTAGAAAAGCTGACTTCTCGTCAGATAGACACGTTTTATAGCGAGAGGTTAAAGAGTGGTTTTGCTGCTGAGACGGTGCGAGGGATACACCGTATGCTGCATAAGGCTTTTGCTGATGCAGTTCGTTGGAAACTGGTTTCGTACAATGTGTGTGATGAGGTGAAGCAACCGAGAGCGGATGAGTATGAAAAACAGATTTTGACCGAGCAGCAAGCAAAGAAGTTACTAGAAGCAGCAAAAAGTCATACGTTAGAAGCGATGTTGACAATGGCGGTAGCGACTGGTATGCGTCAAGGTGAATTGCTCGGTTTGAAGTGGGATGATATTGATTTTGAAAAACGCATCATTTCTATTCGTCGGACTGCTTATGCGGTTACAGGAAAAGGGATAGTTGTTGATGACCCTAAAACGGCAGTGAGTAAGGCCAAAATTATGATTCCACAATTTGTTGTTGATGCGCTTGTATTGCACAAAGCCCGTCAAGAAGAGATAAAGGTAAAATCTGGTGAGAAGTGGCGCGAAAACGGCATTGTTTTCTGTAACCATTTTGGTGGGTTTATGCATGCTCATTATGTTCGTGATTTGTTTAAGAGGTTGTTGAGAGATGCCAACTTGCCCGGTATGCGCTTTCATGATTTGCGTCATAGTGCGGCAACACTTCTGTTAGGTATGGGTATTCATCCCAAATTGGTGCAAAGTCTCCTACGACATAGTGATATTGCCCAGACGATGAAGTATTCGCATATTCAACCGTCGATGCAGCAGAATATGATGGATGACCTTGATAAGCACTTTAAGGAGTAGTCGTTTAGGCTTCTGCTGTCAATTCTGCTGTCAAAGTTGTGGTAAGCATTTAGCGGATGTTGATTTAGAGCGTGTTGATAAGGGTATTGCTGGAAGCTTGTAATATACCTATCACGTATAAGTGCGCTTCCAACTTTGCGCTCCATATCCCCACTTGATGCTGATAACGGCGTAAGTTTCTCCTCGCCTTCCAATTGCATGAATTCCCCCTTTCCCTGCTTTCAGACCTTTTCGTTCACTGATACAGGATACAAAAATATAGTGTAATTCTACGAGTATAGTGTTTCAGCACTACTACACATACTACGCAAAAAGTATACTGTAAAAGCTCTTCTCCTGTCAACAAATCTTTTCGTTAGAAGATAAGACAAACGCTTACAGGGCAAGATCGCCAGTGCGTCTAATGCGAGGACGATCTGATTGTTTGGGGACATAATTGGGGTACTTGCGTTCAATACGCCACTGCATACGGCGCATTTTTGCTTCGATAAATTCTAGTGACAGGCGGCGATAAATCTCTTCCCACTGGTCAAGCACTTGAATACGATCATGTTTCGCGATAATTTTCAGGCTCTCGGCACCCATACGTGTACGTAGGTTGGCATCGCCGATGAGTACATCCATATAATGAGCGAATTCGTCGCTGTCACCACGTCTGAAAAGAAAGCCATTTTGCTCGTGATGCACGAGTTCAGGGAGTGCATAAGCGTTAGCGGCAATAATGGGTAGTCCGCAAGCCATCGCCTCCATTGTGGCGAGGCTCTGTAGGTCTGCTTCAGAGGGTATTACGAATATGTCGGATGAACGGCGCAATGCAAGCAGGTCGGCATCACGGACATAGCCGAGGAAACTGATGCGGTCCTCGAGACCAAGCTGCGCTACCTGTGTACGTAACTCTTGCTCTGCTGGTCCCGTGCTGACTAGCGCAACATGGCCGTTATTCTGCATTCTTGCAACGGCGTCGATCAGCACATTGACACGCTTCTCCTCACTCAAACGGTTGACATGCAGGATAAGTGGTTTGTCTTCCGGCAAGTGAAAACGCTGCCGTATATACGGGTCTCGCTCCCCAGGAGTAAATTTCGTGAGGTCGATGCCGTTAGAAATTGCTTTTGCGGGGGCATGTAGTCCATGATCGTAGAGCAATTGTAGGGCGGTCATCGTTGGTGCAGTCACGTATTCGCAGCGATTGCAAAAATTGACGAGATAGGAATAGGTTACATTGCTAAAATGTTTGCCGAGCAACGGGTCCGCAGTGAGCGAGCGACTCATGTTAATGGGAAGATAATGGTTTGTCGCAATGACAGGTTTACGTAGACCGCCAGCGAGAATTTGAGCAATGTTGCCCAGGACAACGGGCGAATGGATATGGATGATATCCGGCTCGCTCTTTTTGATGAGGTTTCGCATGGGCATAAACGGGAGAAATGGAATACGCAGTTCTTTGTAAGCAGGCCACTCGAATGAAGAGAAGCGATAGACACGCACACCTTGCTCAAGCCGTCGTGCATCGCGCATACCATAACTGGGTGCCACAACCCATACTTGATGCCCACGCTCTACAAAATCAATGGCGAGGTTGTGCGTCACAGTCGGCACCCCCCCAACCATTGGTGGGTATTGGTCTGTCACAATCATAATATGCATAACTATCGCTCGCTTCTCGAAGAACATTTTTGTATGAACCGATGTATCACGTCCTCGTGGCAATCAATCGCCCAAAGGACGCGATACATCGGTCCCTACAATACCTTTACTCGGCAGGAGTCTCGGCCTCTGGAGTTGCTGTGGCAGGAGTCCCAGCTCCCGCAGGGGTCTCTACAGCGGCATTGGCTTCAGCAACCTCGGCGCGTGTGGAGGCGACCTTCGCAATCGGCTCGGCTGGGTCTGTTATCAATATAAACCCTTGTGGCAATTTCACGTCGCCAGCATGGATGGCACCGTCGATCTCTGTAATCACCGAGATATCAACGTCCACGCTATCCACGATATCGGATGCACGATACTCAACCTCAAGTGCCTCTACAAGGTGAAGCAACACACCACCCTCATTCTTCACGGCAATCGATTCGCCGACAAAGTTCAGAGGAACCTTCGCGGTGATGCGTTCGCTCAAGCTGACACGCGAAAAATCCACATGAATAATTTTGCCTGATTTTGGCGCATGTTCAACGTGGCGAATCAGTGCTGTTTGCGATGTCGCATCAGGCATCTTGAGGGTCAGTAAACTGGTCGAATGGTGTGCTCTCCGTAAGCGGTCGAACAGAACCGCGTCGATCTGTACCGCCTGTGGTGGCTCATTATGTCCCGTAATATTCGCCGGGATGATACCCGCTCGACGCAGTTTTTTGGTTGCCTTGCCCAACACTTCTCGTGGGGCTATCTCTAATTCCACTCTATCTGCCATGTAATAATCCTCTTTCTAACAACGAAACGAACAACAATACGGTCAAGTATACACCTTTACCTTGTTTGTGCAAAGGGGCATTAGCCTATATCTCTACCTTAAATACGATTATCAGCGGCTACGGGCTTCTCTTTTCGCCCTTCTAGTACGAAAGAAGGTCTGTAGTGTACCGATATCTAATGTGTTTGGCACATCGCCTGCCTGTAGCCATCCCTTGCGTGCAATTCCTATGCCATATTGCATTACGTCCAATCCAGCAGGCGAGTGTGCATCAGGATTCACGGGAATCTTGATGCCCTTATTGCGTGCTTTGTGGACAAGTCGCCAATCCAGATCAAGGCGCGACGGGTGAGCATTGATCTCAATACAAACATCGTGCTTCGCCGCCGCGTCAAGGACCGCATCCATGTCCAGGTCGTAACCCGCTCGCTCAAGCAAAACACGCCCCGTTGGATGTCCGATGATATCGACGTAAGGATTGGCAATCGCACGCAGCATGCGTTGCGTCTGCTCCTCTGCTGATAGCGTGAAATTGCTATGAATTGAGGCAACGACGAAATCAAGACTCGCAAGCGTTTTGCCATCAAAATCTAGCGAACCATCGCGCAGGATATCGCACTCGGTTCCCTTGAGAATCACAAAACGGCCCGCGAACTCTTCGTTGAGGCGGTCAACCTCTTCGCCTTGTTGACGCAAGCGTTCCTCGTCCAGGCCATTCGCATAGGCGGCAACTTTACTATGGTCGGCCAGGCCGAGATAACCATAGCCACGCTCCATACACGCCTCCGCCATTTCGTGAATGCTGTTTTTTCCGTCGCTCCACGTCGAGTGTGCATGCAAAATACCACGAATATCGCTTGCTTGCAGCAGTATCGGCAGTTTATGCTGTGCCGCCGCCTCGATCTCGCCCATATCTTCACGCAGTTCCGGCACGATATAATCCATGCCGAGGGCGGCATAGATATCGGTCTCATCCTTACATGGAATAAGCCCACCCTGTGCGTCTTTCCCTTTGAACAACCCGTAGTCGTTAATAGTCATGTTCATACCCAAGGCACGTCGCCGTAGGGCAATGTGATGTTCGCGCGAACCTGTGAAATGATGCAGCGTGTACGGAAACTGGCTATCATTAACGACGCGCAGGTCCATCGCAATACCAGTGCTTAGCACAACGCTCGACTTCGTATCACCCTTCCCTGTAATTGCCCGCACGGAGGGCTGCTGCGTGAAAAAATCCATGATTGCGCTACGCACATCGTCGCCAGCATCATCGGCAACGCTTAACACCATGTCGATATCCTTGACGGTTTCGCGGCGGCGGCGCAGGCTGCCTGCGACCTGTAAGCGCACAATACCTAGACGAGTTGCTAGCGCAGCTTGTATTTGTTCCGCCTCGTCCTCTGCCACCGGATACAAAAAGCGGCCTGCATGTTGTGTCAAAAAGGCGATTCCTTGCAATATCTTATCTTGCGTCTTTTTGCCAAAACTAGGTAAGTGCGCCACTTTGTCCTCTTTACACGCCTGCTCTAGTTCGTCAATACTTGTCACATGCAACTGCTCATAAATCGCATTTATCTTCTTGGGTCCCATGCCTGCGATACGCATCATCTCTAGCTTGACGGGCGGTGTGTTGGCACGCAATTCATCGTAGAAGGCGATATGACCTGTCTCTGCGGCTTCCTCGATACGCTTGATTGTCCCTGGTCCCAGTCCTGGCGTGCCTTTGAGCTTGTTGTCGCGTATCAGCGATGCGATATCGCCATCGAGAGAGCCAAGGGCGCGAGCCGCGTTTTCATAGGCTCGCACCTCGAAGACACTACTCTTCTCTTTGAGTGCGAGGAGCGTCGCGATCTCTTCAAGCAGGTTAACAATCTGATTTTTATCCATAAAAACCTCACAGGTTATGTCAAACGCATATTGAAAAATTCGGGCGGCTGCGTGGTAACTTCAAACGGATTGCGCCCTTTCAGATCTCGGCTCAGATAGCGTTTACAGTCGAAGTGAACAACAAGCCAGCAATATATTTCTGTCTTCACAAACACGGCATCCCAGGGCTTCTCGTTACTCGTGGTCAACACCTGGTTACACACAAAACAACGCGCCTTCCCAGCCGCTACCGCGCTTTCAAACCATTGATAGACAAACTGATGCATATCGTCTAGCAGCATCATATCCAGGCATGAGTCAGGATAGCCGAACAACGCAGGATCGGGACATTCGCGGATGTCACTACTTGCACGACTCAACGCCACAATAGGGGCCTTGACCGTTACCTTGATTTCGTCCTCTTCCCCATTAGGAGGTGCAAGCACCGCATCGGTAAGGAGTAAGCCTTCACGCTCAAACCAGGAGAGCAATTCGTTTCGCATACAGCCATTTTACCATGCTATTCAATGTGTGCTTATTTTCGCTTGCTTCCATAACGTGATCCACTCTGGTTTGCTCAACGATGATAATGTTTGGCCTTGCTCGCGGGCAATCTGTTCCATTGCTTGAAAGCGGTGGCGGAACTTGCGATTTGATTTACGCAGAGCCTCTTCCGCGTCGATCTTATAAACACGTGCGAGTCGTGCAATCATGTAGAGAACATCGCCCATTTCTTCTAACCGCTGTTCGGGCGTACTGGCTTCATGTAACTCTTGCAATTCCTCTTCCAGCTTCTCATATACGTCTTCGGCTGTATCGTAGTCGAAGCCAACTTTGCCTGTGCGTTTCTGATATTCTTGCGCGATGATGAGCGCAGGCGAAGCCTGTGGTACACCGTCAAGGATACTTTCGTGCTGTACGTCCTTACCAGCTTTGATGCGCTCCTCGCGTTTGATGGCCTCCCAGTTTTGCACAACCTGATTGGCACTGCTGACCTCGACATCACCAAAGATATGTGGATGGCGGCGAATCATTTTCGCATTGATATGTTCGTAGACATCACCGAGCGTGAACTCCTCGGCTTGACGCGCAATCTCAGCGTGCAAATACACTTGTAACAGCAGATCGCCGAGTTCTTCGGCCAGTTTGTCCATATTATTCTCTTCGAGTGCCTCGACAACCTCGTAAGCCTCTTCGATGACGTAGCGCGTCAACGTTTGGTGCGTCTGGGCGCGGTCCCACGGACAACCATCGGGGTCGCGTCGTAAGCGCATGATGAGGTAGCGTAACGTTTCAGGCAGACGTAATGCTTGCATGGCATCAGTAGGCGGCACATAGAGCGTACTGAGATGGTTGGCATGGGTGTTGCGATCAAGTTCATAGAGCGGCATCTCGATAACGGTTTCATCCATATCACCAGTAGTAGACACGCTTGCGGCTCGGACCAGTTTTACAGGCCACTCGTCGGGGTAGCATTCGCTCAACGCTAGTTTGACATCGCTAGCAAGACGGCGATTGTACACCTGCGTCACAAGCAAGGGTATCGTTGGAATGACTTTGCCAGCTATCTCGTCGGGTCGCAATGCAGCAAGCGTAGTGGCATCGAGGAGTTGAGTGCCAGCATCGAAAGGGTCAAGTCCGACAGCGGTGCAAACGGGTTCGATGAAGGAGAGGCCAGCGACAATCGTGGTACTCAAAGAACGCTCTTTAGCAAAGCGTAGCACGATCTGCACCGAGGACTCGCCGATAAGGGGATGTCCGGGCACAGCGTAGATAATGGGGTGCTGTGCCGCAAGCGTGCATACCTCTTCAGCAATGCGTTGGTAGAGCGTCCCCCAATCCACCGATTCCTCGTAGAGATGGTCAAACGACACTATCTGTAATGTAGGTAGGTCTGCTTTGAGCGGTTCAACGGTTGGATGGATGGTAGTCCGAAAATAAACGGTTTGTTGTTTTTCGGCTGCCTGTGCCAGTAAAGTGCGAGCCTGTAGAGTAAGATCATGTATACTACCCGGACCGAGGCCGAGGATCGTGATTGAGAAGTTATACATCAAACGTTTTGCCTGTTCTCTCCAAGATAAAGGACGCATCTTCTATAGTCTGGGCAACACTCATTTCAGCAATCATATCGTCAAGCGTTTGGATGTCTTGAATACGTGCCACTCGCTCTTGTGCTAAGGGAATTAGAGTTGGGAAACGCTTCTCAGTCCAAATGAGCAATACGTGCCTAAATGCGTCTAACCTTCCTTCCAATCTCCCCCGCTCTATCCCCTGTTCTATTCCTTGCTCTATTCCTTGCTCTATTCCCTCAGCCAAACCCTCTCGTAGTATCTCTTGATAGATCGGTGTATCGCGCAGTATATCATGCATTTCTCGAAACCTCCTGATAAGCCACTCCAAATCAGTTCTTTTGTTCTTTCTTAACAAAACGAGCGAAGCCAACGTATAGCCAATCAATTCCAGGTCAGTTGTTTGCGATTGAGTTTGAACACCACGCTTTTTAAGTTCCGCAAACATACGTAACAACCCATTCCGATCCGCGCCATTATTTGTCAAAGGTAGCAGCGGGATCAATGCTACGTTATCCATGTTCAGAATGTCATCAGGGCTAAGTTGCCCAATCTCGATACTCTCGAAATGAAACTCGTGAACCGTTTGTCCGTCTGGAAGTGTAACACGTAACGGTGATTGCCGCACCGTTCCATCTTTCAAAAGATAGATTACGCAAGACCAAACAGGCACGCCATGTACACTTCTCGCAAGGACATTATACAATAAGAGTCTTTCGGCCATTGTCACATCGTTGTACGTTTGAAATTCGATGTGAAGTAGCATACGTACTCCATTCATCGTCACTTCGAGTAGTGCATCAACCTCGCGTTCCTGGCTCTGTAAACCAGAAGGTTGCTCTTTGACATATATCGCTCCTGGAACGAGCCACTGTACAAATGCTGCTGGATTAACACGAATAAGCCATTTTAGGGTTGAGTCCCACGATTGTTTGTTCGCCACAATGTATATCCATCCCATCACTCTTTCTTCTTTTGTAAGTGTAACATGGAAGATGCTGTATTGTCGAGTTATACGTTCGCTGTGTAATGCTGCTTACAAGCTATGTTATAATGTTTTTCAGACTAGACGAATCCACGTAGGTTGTACAATGGAGAGGATGAGTACAAGATGCCAACGTATGAAGATGCTTATAAACTGATGACGAGTCATGTGAAGAACGAAAACTTGCAAAAACATATGCTGTCGGTGGCAGTGGCGATGCGTTTTTATGCACGTAAATATCATGAGGATGAAGAGTTGTGGGCGATGACTGGTCTGCTGCACGATAGCGATTATGAAGAGTATCCCGATTTGCATGAACATACACAGATTGCGGCGAAATGGCTACATGAGCAGGGTTATGACGAGCGTATCGTATCCGCTATTCTCTCACACAATGACCTCAATCTTGACCAATATCCGCGTAACACGCTGCTCGCCAAAGGGTTGTATGCTTGCGACGAGGTGACGGGCATGATTACGGCTACAGCCCTTGTGCGTCCCACGAAAAGCATTATTGGACTGGAAGTTTCTTCAGTTCGCAAAAAGATGAAGACAAAGGGCTTCGCGGCTGGCGTCAATCGTGATGATCTAGTGAAGGGCGCGGCTGAACTGGGCGTCGATCTGGACGAACATATTGCATTTGTGATTCAAGCAATGTCCAGTATCGCTGACCAACTTGGTCTGGCTGGTATACAATCGTCTTCTACCGTGAGTTAGTATTTTCGTAAGGACCAGATGATGCTATTAAAAAATTGGTACGGGTATAAATAACCCCTGTACGGGTCTGATGTATCACACCCTGGTTTGGCCTCTCAAGCGTGAGCAGGGTGTGATACATCAGACCCGTACATCGTCGCCATTTCCGCATTGTTTTCTCGCACAGCATTATCGCGTCTTTACGAAGTGGAATCTTATCAATATTGACCATAGACAACAATGATGCAACAAAAACAAACCCAACAACAAGGACAAGCACAACGTATGTTTACCGCGACTGAGGTTGCGGAATTTGAATATTGCCCGCTTGTGTGGTGGCATGAACAATTCGAGCCAGCATCACAGGCGGATAGCGAAGAACTGTTCGCGCGGCTCGTAGAATTAGAACATGAACATGATACACAGGCTACTGCTCTACCCGAATACCAGATGATTGAGCAACTACTTGTGAAACGTGGTGCCTTTGAAGAAGGGCGGCAGCAGCATCTCGACCATGCCGAAGAGGTTGCCGAGATCGAAGAGGAGCGGACAAGCGTTCCTATGATGAGTACGCTTATGCGCCCTCTCATACTTGCGGCGGTGGTGCTGCTCGTGGTTGCGGCACTACTCATTCTCGTTGCAGTGCTATTACGATAGGGAGAATGAGCTATGCCAGGAACTGTGCTTTTGCCCATCGGGTTATGCCTGTTTGTACTGGCACTTGCCCTGCTCATTCTGCTGCTCAACGACCGACGCTATCAGAGAAGGCGACTCATCGAAGAGCGGCATCGTGCGCTGGGGCTACCTGCTGGCGAATTGGTATATGAAGATGCCGATGGGCAGGGGGAGCCGCTTACCTCTAACCATTATCCGCTTATAGGTAAACCGGACTACGTGGTGCAGTTGCCAGATGGTCGTCCGGTGCCGATAGAACTAAAACTCAATGTGCAAGATGCTACAATACCATATAGCAACCACGAGGTACAGCTCGCAGCCTATTGCCTTATTTTGGAAGAGTATTTTCCCGAAGCCCTGCCGACACACGGTATCTTGCGCTATGCGGATTGCGAATTTACCGTTGATTACACGCCCGCACTCAAAAGAAAAGTCATTCGACATTTAGAGCAAATGGCAAAGTGTACGGGGCAACAACCGCCACCTCTGGCACGACAGCGCGTTGCCAAGTGTCGCGCCTGTGCCTTTCAACCTGTATGTGCGGTTGGACGTGGAAAATAATAAGCATTTCATATTCCAGATAGATGCCTGTGAAGCAGGTGAGAAAGAGGTGTATATATGCCAAATGAAGTCATTGAATTAAGTGGGCACATTATCGACTCGTGGACGCTTCCCCGTTCATGGGACGCTATCATGGACCGAGGTGGCAACTTTGCCGTCGAAGAGATGCGCGTGGGCATTAGCAAGGACGAGACCAGCTATGCACGCATTAAGGTCGAAGCACCAGACGATGAAACGCTCGAACGCATCCTCACGGAACTACAACAGTTCGGGGCCGTGCTGGTGCATAAGGAAGATGCCACCCCTGCCACCGTTGAGCAAGATGGAGTGCTGCCCGCGAAGTTTTACTCGACCACCAATTTGCATACACAGGTACGCATTGCTGGTCAGTGGGTCACAGTCGAAGGCATCGAGATGGATGTCGCTGTTATTATCGACAAAGACAAAAAACGTGCCTATTGTCGTCCCATGCACGATGTCAAAGTCGGTGATCAGGTTGTTATAGGTTATGGCGGTATTCGGGTGCAGGCGTTCGAGCGGGGGCGTGAGCGCGAAGCCTTTGCCTTCATGCAGAGCGACGTTTCCTCGGAGCGCGTCAAGGTGCTGGCGATTCATCAGATCGCGCAACAGATGAAAGATGTCCGCGCCCATAACGGAAAAATCCTCTTTGTGCTTGGACCCGCTGTCATTCATACGGGTGCGGGTCGCTATGTCGCCGAATTGTTGCGTCGCGGCTATGTGCAGGTTATATTTGGTGGTAACGCGATAGTCACCCACGATGTCGAGTCTGCTCTATTTGGTACCTCGCTTGGCGTCGATCTCAAGACGGGTGAACAGGTCGAGGGTGGGCATCGTAACCATCTGCGAGCAATCAATGCGATACGTGGTATTGGTTCACTAGAGCAGGCAATAGAGGTGGGGCTATTGAAAGAGGGCATCACCTACGAGGCCATCAAACATGGTGTGCCGATGGTACTTGCGGGTTCCATTCGTGACGATGGTCCCATGCCCGGCGTCATCGTCGATATGCAAGAGGCACAGCGACGGATGCGGAACGAAGTGCAGAATGGCGTCGAGATGACAATTATGGTCGCATCCATGCTGCATGCCATCGCCACGGGTAATCTCTTACCCGCGACAGTCCGCACAGTTGTCGTCGATATGAATCCCTCCGTCGTGACGAAACTTGCCGACCGAGGAACGTTCCAGGCGGCAGGACTCGTGACCGATGCCGAGTTGTTCTTGCGCGAATTGTTAGAAGAATTATCTTAAATTAACGAAGAAAAAATATCGCACCCCGCTTCAGAAGCGGGGTGCGATATTTTTTCTTCGTTAATTTTTTAACATCCATTCATCTGTATCTGTGTGTTGCACCCTGCCCTCATGCTCTAATTTGACCAGGTGCGCCTCGACGGACATAGCCGCAACAGGATGAAGTTGCGGGTCCACGTCCGCATAGATGTCCTGCACCATCTGAGGAATCGTTGCTCCTGCAGGAAACTGCTGCAATACCTCGATCAACTGCTGCTCGCGCAGTAAACGATGTGTGATATATTCGCTAAGCTTTGCCTGTGGATTAGTGATAACGGGGCCATGTGCGGGCACCATCTCGCTGATATTCATGCCCTGTAGACGTTTCAACGAAGCGAGATAGTCGAGTAAATTGCCTTCGGGTGGCGCGATGACCACTGTACCAACACCCGCCACCAGATCACCTGCAAAGAGTGTGCGTTGCCCCTCTAAGTAATAGCAGAGATGATCGAAGCGATGACCAGGAGTATGAATTGCACGTAATATATCGTTTCCGGCTGGAAAGGTCATACCATCGGCAACCTCTTCATCGACATCAGGCACGCCAGCGCGACTGAAGGCATAGATGGAAACACGTAGCTCCTTACGCAATGTCATGGCACCGCCGATGTGGTCGGGATGCCCATGCGTAATGAGAATACGGCGAATGCCGCCGCGCTCTGCCCCCTCTTGAATGATTGCCTCTAAATGCTCTCTATTGTCGTCTGCCGGGTCGATCACAGTGGCACCTTCAATACCGCCTCCCAGGACAATCGTGTTCGTGCCAGGACCAGTCATCATAGACGCATTAGGAGCCAGGATAATCGTGTATGGTGTCATAATGTCTCTGTTTCCTCTTCTCTTATTGCTTCCAGAACGTGTCAGGGGTTTCGGGCAGTGAGATATGTGTAGCCCCATCTTTTGTTGTTAATGTTGGCGTATGTGTTGGTACATGGCGCGTTTCGGTCGCCAGCATTGCCTCTTGCGCTGTATGAAATGCACTGAGGTCGCGTAACTGGTGAAACGTGGGAAAGGCAATGGGAAATTTTTTTTGCTCAAATTGTGCAATAGCGTCCTGTGGGCTGATCCATACGCCATCGCTTGTCTCAAGATTATCATAGAGTGCCTCTTGCTCGGCAGGTGCTACAGCGAGAAAGAAATGGGTGTCGAAGCGTTTGGGCATACCTTCGGGCGTAATCCAGTGTGCAAAATACGCGAGGCTATTTGTCGCCAGCACCAGATGTTCCGCACGGGCCATCTCGATGAGCGACCCTTTCCGCTCATTGAATGCTTGTCGATAATTGGCGAAACGTGTCACGCTCTCCTCGTCAATAGCAAGGACCGTTCCTTCGCGATGCGCCAGTAAGACGTTCGCCTCTTCAAATAATTCACGTATGGCAGCCGCTCGCACGCCATTTCCTAGAGCTGTACGTCCTTCCGGGTCGGAACGAGAAGGCGTCACTGACTCATAAATACCCTCGGTCCTTTCGGCAATGCGATCATCATCAGAGACCGAGCCACCGGGGAAAACGTAAATATCGGGCATGAACTCGCTCTGCACAACGCGCCGCACCATAAATACCTCTACCTCGCTTGTGCCATTCGCCCTTACGCTATCGCGTAACAACATCACCGTTGAAGCCATACGTGGCTGCACTGTCATTTAGTTTTCTCCGTTTCCATCGAATAATATTGACCAGTTTCGTAGGGACCAGATGTATCGCGTCCCTACGAAATGTTGTTATTTCAAATTTATGATGTAATTCATACAAGCATTGACCATGTAATAGTATCATATGCACACAGATAGCAGATACTACTAGATTTTGTAGTATGCTATATGCATAGCAACTTACATATATTGAGATAATGTGATACATGGTGGTACCAATGAGTATGGATAAAAAGTCAACAGTACAAACAATGGTCACGATACCGCTTTTGCATGTAGGGTTGATTGGCGACCCTGTGGCGCATTCGTTCTCTCCACGTATGCAACAGGCGGCGTTCGATGCTCTCGGCATTGCGGCGCGTTACGAACTCTGGCACACGCCTGCACATGCTTTGCTTGAACGTGTTCGTGCATTATGTGACGAAAGGTATCTAGGGGCAAACGTGACCATTCCACATAAGGAAGCGGCACTAGCACTCATGGATAAGGTTGACCCGCTGGCAACGCGCATTGGTGCCGTGAATACGATTGTGCATCATGATGGCTACCTGTACGGCTACAATACGGATGCTCCGGGATTGCTCTACGCGCTTCATGAACAAGGGTTCGGGATGAAACAACATGATGGCACCATTTCGCTCAAAGGGCATAGTGCCGTTCTCCTGGGTGCGGGGGGAGCGGCTCGCGGAGCGGCATTCGCGCTTGCGGGCGCACAGGTTGCACAGCTTATTATTGTGAATCGTAGTCTGGAACGCGCCCAACGTCTGGCTGCAGAGGTGCAACAAACGTATAGTGGTCTCATATTCAGTTTGAACGATCCGCAGTTTCTCCTGCCTCGTCCAGCATCGTTGATAATCAACGCAACCTCAGTCGGCATGCATGACGAGCAGATGCCGCTCCCTGTAGAGATACTGGCGCGTTTCGGCTCCGATACCTTTGTATATGACATGATTTACAATCCTATACAAACACAGTTGCTCTGTCAGGCACGTATCATGGGCATGCATAGTGAGAATGGCCTTTCTATGCTTCTACATCAAGGTGCCCTCGCCTTTACGCTCTGGACGGGAAAGCCTGCGCCTCTGGACGTAATGCGCTCAAAACTTCCCTGACGGTAGAGACCGATTCTACTATGTAAGAAAATACTGTGCCAATGGAAAGAAACCAACGGGCGACCACAATCAAAAAACCAACGGGCGACCACAATCAAAAAACCAACGGGCGACCACAATCAAAAAACCAACGGGCGACCACAATCAAAAAACCAACGGGCGACCACAAGGGTCGCCCCTACTATAGACCACGTCGTGGCACCCCCGTCGCGTATAGTAGGGGCGACCCTTGTGGTCGCCCGTTGAGAAAAACGATGTGGTCGCCCGTTCCCAAATGAAAAAGTTGAAGAGCGTTATCGCGTCCAGGGTGTGGGGCGGCTGGGCGCACGTCACCATCCAGAATCATCGCCGACGCGTTGCCCCTCCCCGACCCCACCGAGGACGCGATCAATCGGTCCCTACAAACGTAAGATATTGTAGAATGGGGTACAACATTATATAACAAAGGAGCTTTTGAAATTGAAACTTGTTACCTTCTCTACCACTGAGATTCCCAGGCCACATCTTGGCCTTGTACAAAACGACGAAGTGCTTGATGTCGATCTAGCTGGACGTGCATTGCAGCAGCAGGTGCCTGACCAGATGCTGGCCCTTATCGAGCAGGCGAAGCAGGGGCAGAACGCACTACAAGCATTGTTGGCGAAGGCGAATGGGCGTCCGTTTGGTCAGGTCAAAACCTTTACCGATGTAGGTGCGGTCCATACGCTGCAAGCGGTCAAACTGTATGCACCTATTCCGCAACCACGCAAGAATGTGATGTGTATGGCAATAAACTATACCGAACATGCCAAAGAAAGTGGCAGTATGCGCGGCCAGACGACGACTCCCCCGGAGATACCTATTTTGTTTACGAAGGCAACGACCACAATCAACGCTCCTGATGCGCCGTTCATTATCGACCCCGCCGTCTCAACCGAGATTGACTGGGAGGTGGAACTGGGAGTGATCATTGGCAAAGGTGGGAAGAATATTCGTCCAGAGGATGCGCTTTCTCACGTCTTTGGCTACACAGTAATCAATGATATTACCGCACGCGACCTCCAATCACGCCACAAGCAGTTCTTCAAAGGCAAAAGCCTTGATGGTTCCTGCCCTATCGGTCCCGTTATCGTCACAGCCGAAGAGATCGCGGACCCACAGAAGCTTGCGCTTCGTTTGCGCGTGAATGGTGAAACGAAGCAGGACTCGAACACCAGCGAAATGGTGTTCGGGATTCCTACGATTATCGCTACTCTATCGGCTGGCATGACGCTTGAGGCTGGCGATATTATCGCGACAGGCACACCAAGCGGCGTTGGTTTCTCGCGCAACCCACCCGAATTTCTCAAAGCGGGCGATATGGTCGAGGCTGAAGTCGAAGGTATCGGAATACTCAGGACCCCTATCCAATAGTGTATAAAAATATGCAGCTCGCTTGCATGCAAGCGAGCTGCATATTTTTATACACTATACTCTTACCTCTTCACGCATCCATGCTGGCAGGTTGCCCCAGAGGTTGTGTGCCATCACGCGCGTATGCCAGAGACGCGGCGGTATTGTAACATCGGAATCGTAGTATTGTTGCAGTTCGGCTGACAGCTCTACATGAATCCCTTCGGCATCGGAGAAACGTACAAACAGATCGTTGCCCGCGCCATGTCGTCCAGGTCCCCACAGGATAGGGGTTTGGTTACGGCTGAGATAATCAGACCAACGTAACAATTCTGGACCATCAGCTACCGTGAAGGCAATGTGGTCGATGCTCTGTCGTCCTTGTGTAAACATCAGCGTATGATGATTGTTCGCACAGCGTAACCAGGCGGTCTCACGTAGAAGCCAATCAGAAATATCGAAACCAAGTGACTCGGTGTAAAAATCAACCATCTCTTCAAGACGCGTGGTCTGCAAACCAACATTTTGCAGGGCGTAGGGGCGTAGGAGAGGGCGATGGCTGTGTGTAAGAGAAGAATGGATTGTGGTATCTTCGGGCGTTACTGAGATTTCTATGCGATTGCCATCGGGATCGCTGAACCAGAGGGTATCACCCATTTCTGGGTCGCCATCACGGGTCTCTAAACGCAGATCGACACCCGACATTTTCAGGCGTGCCGCGAGTGCCGCGAGTTCAGCATCAGTATCGACCTCAAAGGAGAGATGATGCAGTTTTGAGCGCTGGGCAGGTCTGCGCCCATTGGTCGCGGTAAATCGGACATCGTTAAACAAGGCCAGACAGTGATGCTCGTCACCGAGGGCAAGAAAGGTTGTGGCGTCATCACCCTCTATACTGTGTATGGTCTCTCGCAAAACGCGCTGGTCGAGACCAATAACCTGACGGTAGAACCGCGTTTGCGCCACAATATCATTGACCCATAACCCGACATGTGCCAATTTGTTGACTTTCACCTTTTGAAGTTGCTGATCGCTCACGCAGTTCTCCTTGCGTCTCCGCGCTTATTACTTAGACGGGACATATATTTATCAGCAATCATACACATGTTATAAGCAAGGGTCAATAAAATAACCAGAAGGTAATAGTATTCAGTAGTTTCATTCGCGCCTCGTCTGCGACGAGGCGCGAATGAAACTACTGAATGATTTCTTGTAGGGTGCCTGCGGTCGAGTTCGGGACCGCTTTCAGGTCTGTTTTGGAGTCGATAAAATGCTCTATATTGCTTGAAGAAAGATCGAATGTCTCCAGGACTCGAATAAGCGGAGCTTCTGGCATTGGCGTTTCAGGTGCTGGTCGCTCCTGCCACACATGAAATCCATGTGGCTGTACCAGCATTTGCTTTTTTTGCCTTGTCCATACCGTATGCCATAGCGTATTCATAAGCAATTGAAACGCGCGACGTAGTTGAGCGGTCCGACTCACTGCCACGCAACATTCTGTCCTCGCAGGATACCACGCACGACTCACCACATGTCTAAATATAGCCACCTCATCATTCCTCCTCTACATAATAGTATACACCCACCTCTCATACCAACAATAGGAATATATTTATTTCCTTGAAGCGACACTGAAGTGCCGATACTAGACCGGCTCCTCCAGTGCTGAACGCGGAACACATCATGGACATCCTCATCCCCACACTCCCCTACACGCGCGTCCTCCCAGAGCTGCATATGTTGACTCCACAACTTCCCTGCGACACTACAACGCCACCTCACACAACTCCCACCGTAAATACCGAAACAGAGTATTTCCTTTTCCACACATCAGTACAACATTTCCACCGTTCCACACTCCTCCACACGCTGCCATACTGAACACATTCCCCATTACACCCAAAAAGGAAACAATATTTCGCCATTTTTGTTGCCTTGTCGCCCGATCCCCTTGCAACACACTACAGCTACCTACCGCCACTCCTCCATCCCTACGATCACAACCACCACAACCTTCGCGCACCCATTTGTCCATAATCCACTTCCACTACACATCCACAAGGCGCATCATATATACAGCGCATGTGCGCTGTATATATGATGCATCTCACCAATGTTCGCACGTCGGCACTTCACTATCGCTCCAAGGGACTCTATTTGCTCTGGTTAGAAGAAATTTCTTTGTATTGTAAATACCTCCATAAGTAATCCTCCGCCACATATCCTCCACATATCCTTCACATCGTTGACCCTTTGTATCTGGTCATGTCTGCATTTTACATCCGTCTCATCCGCTTTCGGTTACGAAGCAATGGAGATGGTGTTGAGAAAGCATTAAAAATTCATGAGTTTCTTAACTTTTTTATCTATTTATTTGCACTTTTCTATTGAGATATATTATACAAATGCTACAGCCGAGACGGGTATATCGTCTCGGCTGTAGCATTTGTATTCCGTTGAATTGTTATTTGCGCTTAATCTTTGTCTTCGATGTGAACCTTGCCACGTATCTCATTTGTATTAGCGGTCGTGTGCGTCGGTGGGTCCCACTCGAACGACACTTTCTGACGCTTGATGGGCACGTTAGCCTGAATAGTATCCCAGCGACTCTCACGCGCCAGGCTAACCTGCATATTTTGCTCGTCAACTTCCAGGCGACGCGAGATGACCGAGAGCAGTTCGTTCTTGATCATTTCTAGCACCTCTGGACTAACTTTGAGGCGGTCATGCACCAGCACAACCTTTAAGCGTTCTTTTGCCAGTTCCCCTGGTGTCTGCTTTTTGCGTCCAACGATAAACTCGAAAACGCCCATACCTGCCCCCCTTATGATGACTGCGAACGAAGCCGTTTCTCATCGGTCAAGGCAGGGCCAAAACCGAGTATACGGCGAAAGCGTTCTAAAAGCGACGGAGAATCTGCCGCATCATCGAGCGGAACCTCTTCGCCCATAATGCGCTGGGCTGCACTTAGATAGGCGCGTCCTGCTCGCGAATGCTTGTCGTAGACAGCAGGCTCGCCTCTGTTTGTCGCAACGATAATCATCTCATCTTCTGGCACAATACCAAGCAGGTCGATGCCAAGCACCTCTAGCACATCCGCGACATCCATCATATCGCCCCGTTTCACCATTTCTGGTCGCAGTCGATTGAGGATCAAACGCGGTTCAGGCTTACCCGCCGCTTCGACAAGCCCAATAATACGGTCGGCGTCACGTACCGAAGCCATTTCGGGGTTCGCCACAATCACAATTTCGTCGGCACCAACAATGGCGTTGCGAAATCCTTGCTCAATACCTGCTGGTGAGTCAATAAGAACGAAATCGAACTCCTGGCGTAACTGCTGGCAAAGCTGTTCCATCTGCACACTATTCACGGCGTTCTTATCGCGTGTCTGTGCAGCGGGCAGTAGAAATAGATCATGGACGCGCCTATCTTTGATGAGCGCCTGCCGTAAACGACATTGACCCTCCACCACGTCAACTAGATCATATACAATTCGGTTCTCCAGACCCAACACGGCGTCCAGGTTACGCAAACCAATATCTGAGTCCACCACAGCGACCTTTTTTCCCTGCATCGCCAGGGCGGTGCCGAGATTCGCGGTTGTTGTTGTCTTGCCGACACCACCCTTTCCAGATGTGACGGTAATTATCCGGCTATCCATACAAGCTCCAGTATCAAACTGTTCGGACTGCGGTAGAAGAACATGC
>JAABVA010000479.1_pt1 | contig 50883 bp, 59 predicted proteins | sample 5560331 | NCBI WGS metagenome assembly JAABVA01 (sample SAMN12812661, study PRJNA571458) | rock metagenome | isolation source: Antarctica rocks | place: Antarctica: Victoria Land, Mt New Zealand sud | collected 2016-01-07
TGGCAGCTGCCCCATCTCGTGTCAAGGGACGTTTCGACAGGACGGCCCCCAAAGCAAAATGTCAATTGGCCGAAACTGGCCCATTCTCTACAGCCATTCAGCCAATTCTATTGGTCATATGGGTTTAGAGATTATTGAATCTAAGCCGATAATGCTGTTTCATTGAAGTGTGGGAAAGACTTGTCAATCGCATGACCATATCGATCTGAGAGCTATAAACTATTGTAACGAATCAGCACGACTGTTATTTAATTCTAGTACACGCTTTGATATCTGGGATCTCGGTTCTTCAGGTACAGACTGCTCTACCCAAAATAGCCACCAATGCAATCCTGGTGACACTTGATACTTGAATTTCTCTTCATGCAAGAAAACTGAGCTGAGGTACTGCTGTTAGGCGCAAAGAAGACAGCAGTTCGCTAGCCGCATATGTTTGGCAAAAAATAGGGAGTCAGCTGAAAACTAACAAGAAATCTGAAACGCATAGCAACATTAGAAGCTCACGTGATCGAAATGCGCTGCTGTTTCAAGTCTAAATATGGGATGTGCAAGCAGACAAGCGATGTCACAAATCCGAGACATTTCTTGACTCCTGCATCTGAGCCACAAGGCCCCCAAATGGCCGTTTGCGACCGGTCTGTAACAGATGATTGTGCAAGGCGCAACCTCTTTCAGGTATAGTATGAGTTCTGTACCTTGGGCCTTTTGTGCTTTGATCTCTTCCTTTACAAACTTTTCGCTTTGTTTGACGTAATTGTCTCGAAAGCTGGTGGGATTCCTTGAGTGTCATGCACTGTGAACTGTATGGCCGACTTTTCTCAACGGCGGTGGCGACTGACTGGCTCACGCACGCCCACGTCCGAGTGCTGCAAGCCTATACCATTTCCAGCGTACCGAGAGGTCAAATGGAAGGAATAAAGCCACATGGTGTGGGAACGGGGGATTGGTCGCGGAAGATGTGTGAAGGACCTTGCTTAAGCGCCGTAACATCTTCCAGACGGGACAGATGGCCAGCTGCCGGCCATCATCAGGATCGCCATATGAAGATACCCCTCGGTGAAAGTGCTGATTTCTCAATGGGGGAAAAGCTTTTCACCACTGGTGTCGTTCACTGGCTGCAATCAATCTTCACCGCCTTTTTGGTGTGATGGGTTGAAGAACCGGTGGGGGACTGCCAGAGGTGAAGGTTCAGCGAATTGAATTGGAGAAGTGGTGGATTGAGAGGCATGCCAATTGCCATGTATCAACGGGCACCCCCTAAGTAATTTGCCGTCCAACTCCAGCCCTGATTAGGCGCAAGTTTCCTGGTAAGATGGAGGAAGTCAAGCCCGGAGCAATTCTGATTCGAAGTCCAAGTACCACCAACAACGCCAAACCCAATCAAGCCAAGTCGTGTTGACACTAGCTGTGCTAGTGGCTTTCGCTTCTCTTCCATCCCCTCCGCGCAGATTTCAACTTCCAGTCCCCCAATTCGACTTTATCATCACTGCACACTTTACACTTCCACTCTCCCTTCAGTAATACCCTTGGGTTCTGTTAACCTTGTCTATCTCATAATACCACATCACCACCATCACCACCATCACCACCATCACCACACAACTGTCGTTGATCATCTTACCTCTTTGTTCTTCCATATCCCGTTCTTTCGCCGTTCTTGTCGCTAAACCCCCTTCTCCAAAGGCGTGTCCGTCCGAAGTGGCACCACGTCACACACATCGAAAAAGCTTTGTCGCGAGCGAAAAGGTACCGTGCTTCATCTCGACCATTTTAGATCCTCGTCTTGTGGATTGCAGCGCAACGACAAGTCCTCCATCGCCACATCGTGCACCTTCCGAATTCACATATCGTCAATCCTTAAAAAGGCCACTTGTGCCTACTTGTAATTCACTTCTGACCCCACAATCACGTTGAGCTTCTTCCGTCGTTCCTTCCTCGCATTCACCTACCGGCTGGTCGTGTAACCCCAAAAAGGTGAGCGGCCCTCTCCAACACAAAATCACCCACAAACACTTGGCTGATCTGAGCTTTTTGGAATAGAGAGATCAAGTTTCTTAATCATATCTACGCGGTAGCAATCTTGCTTCTGCTGTCTACTTCCACCTTGTAACAACTGATACGACCCGCACATCAAGAGTCCGTCCAACCACACTCTGTCAGAAACACTGGTCGCTTGTCGCATCAATAATTGGGACCCTCAACAAGGACATCTTGAATTCATTCACCTACCTAGATACACCGTTTCTCAGCTTAGGCCATTAGCTACTCGTCTTGTATAGGATTTTCGAGCAGCTACCGAATTCTTGACATCAACATCGGAACTTTCTTCCGCCCCTTCAACGCTTGCACATACGTTAACACTACGACACTTTCAGTCAATATGAGTCTAGACGCTGGCGGCCTCGCTCAGATGACTTACAACCACCACAACTCCTTCGCAAATGGCCTCGGCGTTCCTGGGTCTGGATTTGCCTCCCGTGGAAAGGGATCTCATATCAAGCGTCTCAGTGTAGCTCCTCCTAGCAACATCTCAACCATCGATGAGACTCAGCAAGCCAACCTTAATCCGACACCAAGGACTAGTCGTTCTCACCTTCTAGCCGGACTGAGAACCGCTCCAAGGTCTCCAACCTTTCCCACTTCCGCTCCGCCAACCCAGGTGCAGCAACGCTTTGGATTTGAGCAGCAGAGCAGATATCTCAACAAAGAGAACAACCAGTTTAGCTACAATGCCCCCCAGACAGCAATTGGTGGGAATTTTCCGAAGAGTGACCCAAGTCGATACACTAGAGATGGGAACATCCACATGTATCCTGGTGCCCAGCCAATGATCGCAAGTGCGCAGTCAATCCTCGCACCACCTGCCATACCGTTTGCGGAGCATGATAACTCCAGCATGGACCCGGATATCTATGCAGAGCTTGTTGCAACCAATCAATACCTTGCGCAGCAGCAGATGCGCCTCCAGCAACAGCTTATCAACGTTACGGCGGCAGCTCAACGACAGTTCCAGGGGATGCATCTCAATGAGGGAATTGGACAACAACAACATCAACAACAACAACAATACGTCCAGTCACCGTTGACGCTCAACAATGGCTATTATAACACCAATCAGCAAGCCATCAATGGACTGCAGCCGGTGATTCAAGCAGTTGCCAACCAGCCTGGGGTCTACTCTGTCTACAATCCCCTAACTGGCCAGCAGTCGTACTATATGGATAACCTGGCTCAGGGCCAAGCTGTTTCTCCGCCCGCTGTTCCTACCCAAGATCTTAGCCACTCACCACCTCCGCTAACGCCTACCTTCCGTGCTCAAATCTCGCCTCCGCCAGCGGAGACCTCAGACCCTCTCAACGCCTATCGAACCGAGTCTCCGAGTACCTATCGCTCTATTTCTCCTCCAAAGTCAAACCCGTCCCCACCGGTCGACGTGAACCCACTCCCGCCTCCATCCGCCACCGCTTTCCGACGAAGCCACCAGAAGTCACTGTCTTTCGCTCCGAGCTCCAATGCAGGTGCATCTAGCCCACTTGATGGTCTGAAGACTGGCGTGCCGAGATCAGCTGGGTTTCCTCAGACTCCCATGTCTGGTACTTTCGGGCCTGGACAGGCACGTGCCGGGGAACATCCTATCCGTCAGCCTCGAGGACCTCCATCGTTGGAGGAACTTGTTGCTAAGCCAACGGCAAAGCACGAAGGCAGCAAAAACTTCGCTACCCGGCAACGTCGTCGTGCTGTGCACAATCTCGTACGTGCAGGCTTGGAGCGTCGCGGTGCATCTCGTGGCAGCGGTTCCATCGATAGTGTTGGGAGCATGACCCCTGCCAGTGAGTGCGAAATTACGTTCTCCGTCTCTTCCGACAACGACACGGATAGCGTCGGTAGTGGCAGCGGCAGCGGCAGTTTGTCTGGCACGCCCAGTCTAGGCAGCTTGCGTGCAGCAGCCAACGGCGCCATTGGATCTGAGCGGAAAGAGCTGAAGGAACGTTCACGAGACAGGAGCTCGACCGGCAACGCCTCATTTACTACTGCTAGTATCAGCAGTGATGAAGGTGCGACCATTGGAGGCAAGCTTGTGGAGGTCAAAGCTGAGGAATCCAAAGCCGTGGACGGGAGACGCAAAATGCCTCTTCTGGTGCTCCAGGAGGCTGAAAAGCGCAAGAGCTCCATCTTTTGATTGCTGCCCAACGGTTCTGCAATTCGCCTTGGGTAGATCCCAACGGCGCTACTCTGACAGCTTAAAAGTGCAATTCATTCCAGAGGTTTACTGGTAATTCCTGCATGCCCTTTACGACTATGACATTTTCGACAGTCTTTACTTATTTTACCGATTAATAACCACGTTCCTTGTGTACACTTCTACCTCGACAGCTGGTCTTGCTATCGGCTATTCTGTTTCGTCCTGGATAGCACCTAGTTTGCATCCCGGACGACCTGCCGGCAAATCTTTCGAGTTGGCGTTTTTCATGCTTATGAGAGGAGAGATGGATACGAGATGATGGCTTAGGCTATACAGTGATGGCAGGGAGGCAGGAGGGTTGTGGAGGAAGATTCAGTTGGGCTTGTATTAGCCATAAGAGATGGGGGGGTGTACTTGCTATGCGAGCTACAGTATTGAAGGACATTAGAGAAACGGAAACACAAACATGATGGTTGCACAGAATTCTCGATGCCAATGTCCATGTGATTGAAGTAGCTTTTAGGTGTTATCTACAGGGATTACTATGAAGGAGAGTCAGCAAGGTCTACGAAACGACAGTAACAACAAAGCAGGATGTAAATAAGCATAGCGCGCCACAAGAAGCAGAGTCATCGCTTCCCCTGGTGCTGCAAAATCCAGAACTATGTCATCGAACCTTTTCATTTGCTACATGTGAGGGTTCTTTTGCTTGTTTGTTTGTACCATTAGGAAGGGGGGGGTTGGGTAGAATGAAAAAAAAATCCGATGGTGATTCTGAGGGGCGATGGTATCATTGAGGTGAGGAGAGGAGATGTTTGGGTTTTAGGCTGTTGATGAGAGAGGAAGCGTTTTTCAAAGATTCAAAAGAACAGATGAAAAGGCACTCTAGAGAACGCGACCATCCCCCCGAACGTATTCCTCCTTCCACGAAAGAAAAAAAAGCAAGGCCGAAAAAAAGTCGATATTAGCTTTTTTGGGGATTTTGAAAAAGATTTTTTTTTTTTTGTATATGTATATGAGATGTGGATGGATAATATACAGTAGTGCAAAATTGGAGTGGGGGTGGTTGAGGAGGGGGAAAAGGGAAATTCGAGAAGGGGGGTTGGATGGGGTTTGATGGGATTAGATGGGATTGGATAGGGGGGTGGTGGAGATGTTGGAGGTGTGGGGGGGTGAGGTTTTGGGGGGATGGGGATTGGGGGTGGGGATGTTGGTGGGATTGGTAGGGAGGGAGTTTGTTGTGTTGTTGTGTTGTTGTTGTTGTTGTTGTTGTTGATGTTGTTGTTGTTGTTGCTGTTGTTGTTGTTGTTTTGGTGGGGGGATACAGCGTTGGAGTGGATGTTTTTGTTGTGGGGGGGGGTTTGGTCTTGATGATTTTTGAATGAGGAGAGAAAGGGGGCGAGGGGGCGAGACTTGGGGGGAATGAGATATAGAGATGGGATTAGGGGGTCTGCCGGTGGAGTTGGCATGGGTGGCGGATGACGAGATGGGTCGATACTGGGATTTGATTTGGTTTGGTTGGTGTTGGACAATGAGGAAAATGGGGAATCAACGACCGCGATGGCCGAGGATGAGGGGTTTTGGGCGGTGGAGATGTGTAGTAGGTCATGTAAAAGGATTCGCTTTTGGTTTTTCACAGCGATGCACACGGATGTAGAAATGAAGAAATATACTATTAAAAAACAACTCTCTGCCCTTGAAGAAACTTTTTCTGAGGAGGAAAAATTGTAGGATGGGATCGGTGGGTGGGAACGAGGAACGCGGCTGCTCGGCATGATCTCTATGGTGTGTGTGGTGGTGGTGGTGGTGGTGGAAAAGGTGGTTTTGAGGTGAGATTGGGGGGGTGGGAAAGGGGGATTGGGATGGGGTTTGTTAGGTCGGGTTGGCATAGGATTAAGGATTAGGATTCAAGAAATAAACCGCGAGGAGAGAAATAGGGGGATTAACGGTACGAAATCGAAAATTCCAGGGTGCCCCAAACCCCAAAACCTCCTGTGAAGTGATAGAGTAGTACTAGGGCGGTGAGAACATAGCAACATAACGACGAGCTCGCCTCCTGATTATTACCACGAAGGAATTCCAGTTCCGATCGTTGAAAGGCACCCTTGGACAAAAGAGGAAGGAGTATGTAGAAGAGGAAAGGAATGGACAAGGAAAGGAGAGGAGAGGATGTGACCTGTTCGCCAATCTGGGATTATGGTTATTTTGCGGGAAAAAAATTGATTGATACGAATGACAGACAGGTGACTGTTATAAAGAAAAAAACAATCTTCAAAAGCCGTATGCTTCCTTTTCAAAAACAACGTAAATGGCATAAATTACGCTAATAGTACTATAGTGAGAACTAGAGCGGAGTTTGCTTGCTTTTTGAAAAAATTACTTAAAGGGAAGCGTAGGTAGGTAGGGTGCGCTGAGGGGGGATGGTAAAGCCGAGTTAAAGGCTGTGGTGAGTTTTGATGGATGAGAGGATTGATCTCTGAAGGTAATACTTTTTCTGGCGCGTCGGTGATGGAGGTGGGAAGGAGGTGGGAAGGATATGCGGGGTTTGCAGCGACGAGGATGGGGAAGGGTGGCGGTGGAGGTTGAGTGAGGAGAACGGGTAGAAGCAGTTTTGCTGTTTTGATGTTTAGTTGGACTGGAGACGCTGCTGAGCATGGAAAGGTTTCAAGAGGCTCGACGGGCAGGTCGTCGATGTTTGGAACAAGTGTGGATGATTGGTAAGAAGGGGAGAGTACGATGCGAGATCCAGGTGGAAACGGATGTATTTGTTGCTATGTACGTTGGTGCTTGTGATTGTAGAAACCCCCTTTGATAGGGTTTCGAGCGAAAAACGCGATTCGGACGGTTTCCTCCCAACGTCCGAGTAAGTCCTTTGCCGCGGCGTACCGTGGCTCTTAGATATCGGCCGTGTAGTGCGCAGGTGCGCCAGCAACGAACCCGTTCATACCACCCTTAGGCGCCCCGCCGTTAAGACCATCGGTGGGCAGCATCGCAGCCCCATACATACCAGCACGGGACCCACGAGCCGCCAGGTCCCCGAATCCATAACTCGTCTCCACTTCCCCTGCCGGCTCCCCCGCCTTCGGCGCCGTATAAACAAAGCACCCATCCACGCCCCCCCACGCCTTCCTCTCCTCCCACTCCCTCCTCGTCTTGACCTTGAAAAACCGCTTGAACGCCTCCATGGCCGTCTCGAAAGCGCTGCCTAGCGGCGCGAGCACCTGCGTGGCTTGCGAGCCGGGGCCGCTGTAGCGGATGTAGGTGGCGTAGAGGTGGGGGATGGTGTGGGATTCGTGGAGCTATGGGGGGGTGAGCTAGGGGTTAGAATAAGGGGTGAAAGAAGGGAGGCGAGGGGGAGGGGGGGAGGTACTTTTAGGGAGTAGCGTTCATTTCTGTTGGTGAGGAGGTCAATGCGGGCCAGGGTGATGTCATAGAGGAAGTTTGTACGGTCGCGGTAGATGTGGTAGCCGTCTTGGGAGCGGGGAGGTTAGTGATGGGTTTGGATGAGTGGTTGGGAAGGGGAAGTGGTGAGTACCGGAGTGCATTGCGTCTTGGAAATCGCGGCAGGATTTCTCAAAGGTTTCTACTTCGGGACGGTCAGCGGCTTCCTTGATGACAGAATAGAGTGTTTGGAGAGAAGCTTACAGCCTTTCTGGAGATTCTCTTTTCTGACCACCTTCTTCTCGGCCTTGGCTTTGGCGTCGATCTTGACTTGACGGCTCAGCAAGTAGGGCTTCTCCCCTTTCCGAGATCCTTTCATCAGGCTATCTTCCAGCCAGTCGAAAGTGACAATTTTCAGGCTTTTGATTGCGCGGGCTTGCTGAACTGGTAAGGCACAAGTGTGAGTAATAAGCTTTCGAAACCAGTAAGCATACATACCCATTGTGACCGACTTCTTGTAATGCTCCTTGCTACAGACCAAATGCGTAACCTCGGCGGAGATCTTAGGCGCAAAGGTACCGCCGTTGGCCTCTATCCATTGTCTCATCTTGTCGTGCGTGCGCGTCTCGCCAAAATCTCCGGTGATTGCAATTGTGAAACGCTTGAGCGGGTCCTTCATGTCGGCAGGTAGTATTAGATAAAAAAGAAGAGAAGTAGAGGTAACTCTGATAATAACTGCTCAAGAGGTTTTGTAAGCGTAAGGGGAAGCAAAGTTTATGTTGATAAGTCCTTAAAGCTTGAACTTATGAAGACGTGAAGTTTTCCGCCAAGGGAAAAGGTAGTGTCGGAGTGACAAAAAAGCGAGAAAAGAGTAGACGTAAAGTTCACTGTAAACGACGGATGTCGTAGGATCGAACGACTGCGATCTGAGTTGTAGGAGATCTGGCCGGCTGGATGCACACGACGAGTTTTGAGGTCGAGATCTATGGGCTAGGAGGTCGGTACTGAGGTTGAATTGACGGCTTGATGTTCAATGGATGTGGTAGTGGTAACGATGTTGAAGGGAAGTTCATCGGACATAGAGCCGGCTGGGACGAAGGGTTAGACTAATCGATGAATGCGCGTCAAGTTTCTTTTGGAGGTGAGGTTCTCGACTCCGCCAAATTTGCCATCGCAATGCTCACATTTAAGTCCAAGGCACAGGATGATTCCGCATTGCATCATCAGATGGAGTGAAATATCGGGACCGCGCTCTGCGCTTCTGAACCCTGATGAATATCTCAATTGTGCAGATAAAACGAGTTGTTTCAGTCAAGGAGTTGGACATTTGCCTATAATAAATCTTGATAGCTGCCTTTCAGAGTTGCTTATTGGGGGTATGTGAGATGTCGAATGACGATGAAAAGATATACGAAAGGCCAAGTGAGTATATTTCCAGTCCCAATGAACATGCAAAAAGACACACCATATCATCGTTCCCCTTTCGCATGTTTCGCCGCCCTCACAAAATCTCTGATCCTTTCTAGGCTCTGTGCACCGTCTTTCTCCACTCCACTACTGACATCAACAGCGACCACTCTCGAACCGTGACCACGAAGCTGCTCCAACACACTCCCCACGTTCTCCGGCTTCAGTCCACCCGCCAAGATTATGCTCAGGCCAGGGTCCGAGTCCAAGGCTGTTTGAACTGCAGCCAAGTCCAGCATCTGTCCTGTTCCACCAGCTGCAGAGTCAAGTAGTGGAAGGGCATGGTACCCTCTGCGACCAAGCTCTGCATCATCAGGCCCGAAGCGATGAATCACAGGTACTGGTATGAGAGACGCCCATTCAATGGGTTCGGAACCATGAAGCTGGACAGCATCAAGATCTAGCAGTTTTTGCTGGGCAAGAACATAGGACAGCGGCTGATTCTTGAATACGCCAACGATGAGAGCCCTATCTGCTCGACGGAAGAAATTAGATGTATGATCAAAGTATTCGGTCGCTCCTGGCAGGAGATTAGGGCTAGACTGTGTGTCATCTCTCATCGATGGCTTTGCAGTCTCATGCACTGTCTTTGATATCGAAAGAGCAGTATCTCGAGACACATAGCGCTTCCCTTCGACTAATATTATACCAATGAGATCCGCCCCTGTCTCGATCGCGGCCTTGGCAGCTTCTGGCGTTCGTGTACCACATATCTTGACCAAAAGATCTTGTTTATCGAGGCTGTTAGAGACTGTCTCTACGCCCCCAAGGAGGTCATTAGTGAACGCAGCAGTATCGGTAGCACGCATTAGAGCTTCCCCAACTAGAACGGCACCAACTCCATTCTGTTTGTACGCTTTGAGGTCGTTTGGACCGGATATTCCACTTAAAGCACAGACAACTGTCCCGTCCTGTACCTTTTCCATCAAACGTGTGGTCGTATCGAGATCGACTTCAAAATTAGTCAAATTGCGATTGTTGACCCCAATGACTCGAGCTCCAAGGCTGGTGGCAATCTCCATCTCTTCGACAGTATTGACTTCAACCAAGGGTTCCATACCAAGACTTTGCGAGTAACAGTACAACGTCCAAAGAGTGCTTTTTTCAAGCATCTTCACAATCAGCAATACTGTATCCGCTCCTGCCAGCCTCGCCTCAAGGATCTGGTACTTATCAAAGATAAATTCTTTGCGTAAGACAGCCGGCCGGTTCGGCATACCTTCAAGGCTTTGTCTTACCGCTCGCAGATCTTCGATGCTTCCTTTGAACCACTCGGGTTCTGTGAGCACTGAGATTGCGCTAGCGCCAGCCAAAGCGTACTTCCTCGCCTGTGCAGGAGCACAGGTCTCTAACGAAATGTCACCTTTTGACGGCGAAGCTCGCTTAATCTCAGCTAGCAGCGAGAGTTGATATGGTGAGACTCGTAACCTGTCTGGAAAACAGATCTGGGCGGGCGCAAGTTTCAAATCATACGACGATTGCAAATCATGAAGCCGTTGAGAAGGAATAAGCTTTTGTGCTTCAACTGCAATCTTTCTATACCTGTAGATCTTATCTAACATCGACTCATTTTGTTTCGGTTTGGCATCTGTCGGGGATACCCAATGTGGCATAGGACTGCCATTCGTGCCATTAACGTCATTGACACCATTCAGGAGTGTCGGCGCTTTTTGTTGCTCTTGTAAACGGTCATTCTCGGCCCAGGAGCCACCCCTCATATTCAGAAAATTCTTAAGCATTGTTCTTCCCTCGGCAGTCAGTATACTCTCGGGATGGAATTGGACTCCTTCAACAAGAAGATCTTTATGACGGACGCCCATGATGATGCCTTTGCCGCCATCCGGACCACTCGCAATCCAAGATGTGACTTCGAGACATTCAGGAAGGCTGGGGTGCGTAGCTGATAGCGAGTGATAGCGCGTCACTGGTAGATCTTGAGGAAGACCTGCATATAACCCTTTAGAGTCGTGGCGTAGGGGAGAAGTTTTTCCATGCAGAATCTCGCCCGTCACCTCCACCTTACCGCCAAAGGCAGAAAATATACATTGTCTAGGATGTCAATCAGCTTCAAGATACTCGACAATCGATATGAACGGCATGACTTACTCTCCCATACAGACTCCTAGAATTGGTATTTTCCCCGCAAATCTTTGGATTACTTCGATACTTATTCCTGCATCTGTATCTGGGTGTCCAGGCCCAGGACTTACCACAAGTTGAGTAGGATTTAGTGCTTCTAGTTCATCAACAGAAATTTCATCGTTGCGGTATACAGTGACCGAAGCCCCCTCCAGGACCAGATATTGATATACATTCCAAGTAAAAGAATCATAGTTGTCAACAAGTATCAAGTTGGACGCGCTTGGTATTGGCGGTGCCGCCTCTGGGTGGTTTGGAGAGTGATCAATAAGATTGGATGGCGCCATTCTCAAGAATCAGTCAACTTTCCCCAAAATCGTAGAAGGCTTGCTGTTTCAAGGCTTGACAAGGCGATTCAGCGTTACCTTAGGCTCAAAATCTTAGTTGGCAAGCCTTCAGCTTGTCGATTGTCTTAATTAGATGTGATTTCAAAGGGCACAGTTACTGGGAATTAAGGATGTCTATGATCAGGGCGCGGGCTTCCAATACCATTATCCACAGACTAGAGTGAGTTAGATAGCTATGGTAGATGTGGGATCGTTGAGCATTAGTATTAGCCAGATCAGCAGAGGTGTTTTGGAAATGTGGAAAGCGCTGTGTGCTGGATGATTCACTGCTGAATATTAGGTTCCTATTGTAAGACGCTGACGCGCTAGCGGAATCTTACAGAAACGAATCTCGCGTTTCCTAACCTAAACCCTACTTCTACGCTCCCAGTAAGGTATCGTTTTAGACAGCTCAGTGATGCCTTAATGGCACCAATTGGAGAGTCTTGTTACTTCCCCCCTCTTGACAGGTGCTTGAGCGGGGAACATCAATTAATGTGAGTAAAGTCTAAGTATGTGGTACAACGGCTTATGACTTCCCAGATCATGGAAGGCAGCTTTCACAGGCCTGTCGCAGCTCGATGACCAGTTAGCCGACAGCTCCCTGAGAAGGCATCTGACCGACTCCCATACTCTTGACCTACTGGTCCGCTCGTTCTCGCCCTTTCCCCCTCCAACTTCCCAAACCAAATCGAGCTTTGAGACAAAAACTTCCGCTATTAACGTCCCGCCTTCGAACGATGGTCAATATGATGTCAAGCAGCTCAAAGATGACACAATATGGCTCAGCAAAGAGACAAGTATCGACGAGATGGCCGCCCTCAGGATTGCAATGCTTGAATGGCAGATGAGATCCTGTGTTCAACTACTACAAGAAAATACCGCGGATGAATTAGCGCAAACAAATATCACGGGAAGAAGTGGCAGTCTACAGACTACGCGACCTAGCCCGCGGTCTTCGGTCCTGGTCAAGTCCTCAAGATTAGAAGAAAGTGATCCAGGTACTTTCGACAGTTTACAATCACGCCAGAAACGGCTCCTTAAAGTTTACCTGTCCGAGCGCCGGTACATAATCAAGACGAGTGAATATGTCGCCTCAAGGGCGCGATGTCAGGCTAGTCACAAGGGTAGGGAGCGACCAAAGGACAAAGCAGTGGCGAGTCTCGACTGGGTACAAGAAATTGGAGATGCGATATTAGCGGATTGGAAGGCCGATAGTGTTTCTTCAAAAGGCGGCAAAAATCACATTGTCAGCGCTGTAGATGCTCTACAGACTCGAGCTACGGGTTTGGAGCAGGGCACTGGATGGTTCAAGGATCAAGGCCTGCAGGAGGACATGGAGGCCGCTTGGGCAAGTAACCAAATACTCGAAATGATCCATATCATGGAAACTATCTTGGTGCTGCTGGACTCGTCGACAAAGCTTACTAGATCTGATGCATTTCTTTCGTGGTTCAGTTTCATGAATCGATACGCCTTTTTTGAGGTCTTCGAGCCAGTAAGTTTTGGCCGAGTGAATAATAGGGATAGCCGCTGACGTTGCATAGCCATTTCGTGCGCTTCATGATACATACGATCTACCACTTCAATCACTCGTTGCACTTGTCTCACTCGCAATCTTCAGACTTCCATCGGCGCTCGCACTACTTTCGGAAATCTCTGCTGCGGGTACGGCAGCCCCAGAATCTACTGATAATGCTCCATACATCCTCAATCCAGCTGTAATTAGCGAAGTGCAAGATACATTGATTGCTGCGGCAGACGCTTGCCCCATAACCGCTAGTCCTGCGGTCCTCGCTTGGGGTATAATCCTACAAACACTGAGAGGGTATGCTCTTCAGATCAAAGAGAAGAGGGAGATCCGACAGTCCGACCGTGCATCTGAGAGATTCAGTGTAATTGAGTCTGATAACGAGGGTCCGGAGCAGTCGTCCTACAGGAGTCGATCGTCGACCAGTAGTGACACATTACCCCAGTTGTCCTTCTTAGAGGAACTGCTTGAAAGAGTAATGCTGACCGCTCTGGATGTAGACCCGATTGCTTATCTTGCCGAACGTGCTGTTGATGTAAATGGGGTATTCAATATACTCACGGCTTTAGCGGTCGACTACTGCACCCCTTTCGGATCAGAACATAACGGACAATCTGGGCTCAGAATGCGCCGGGTTCTTCTCGACTTGATCCAGGCCGTCCTAGGCTTAGTTGAATACCAGCCAGCGCTGCTAATTGCTGCGTTAGCAGTCTTGACTGGTTCTGAGCGTTATTGGGATGTTTTGGAGCGACCAATAGAGCTTGGTGACGCCGAACCTGCGTTAGTCTTTCTCAAAGATGACAGACTCATGCAAAGATTATTCGGGACAGCTTTGTCTCGCTTCCCATACGAAACACTACCTTTTCTGAAGCTCTGTCGGGCACTGGCTGTTTGTAATGCCAACGATGATGAAGGATTGCCTGCAATTTGGCCTTTAATTGACGAAGTTGACGAGATCACGATTATGCTGCCTGCTGGTTTTGTTGGCTACAAAACTATCAGAGAGGACGAGGAGGTCAACTATGTGGAGCTGATAGACAGCCTCAGCTTCATCGGCCCAGACCCAGCAGCGTCCCGGCCCAGCAAGAGGTTGCGTGCCTCGACGGCATGTGCTGTACCATCAGATGCTCTAGAACTACCTAGCGGAACAGTTGGACGTATTCTTTCGGAAACAAGACCCCCTGTGGTCATGTGGCATTACGAGTACTCTGGCGTGGCGTACATGGGCAAAATACTCCAGCTTTCGTTGGCTGTCAGCGATATTTCGGACGGGTACTCGGACATCACGCTGTCACGAGAGGTAGTTGCAGAGATCATTGACTTGATGAGTGTCATGATTTCTACTACTGTCAAGAGTACTTCGGCGAAGCAGGGACCCCTCACTGTCCAGGAGGCTGCGCGAAAGATTTTAGAAAAAGCCAGCGATGGACTGGATCGTAATCAGGATGTAATCTCAGTTGTCTTCGAGATCTTCGAAAACGAATTGCAGAGACATCGTAATGTGTCTGAAGAGGACGGATCCGTCGATATTCTCGTGCGATGTATCCAATTCACACATGCGCTTCTGCCGGTAATGCCCGACCGTGTGTGGCCTTTCCTTGGAAGAAGTAGTCTATTAGGCATTAGCGGAGGCGAAAGTAAGATCAGTGCGGTGATTGCATCAACGGAAATGGTCACCGGGCGCTACGAATTCGTCCTGGGTTGCATACGAGTCTTTGATGCACTTGTCGAGGATGCCATTGGACATGCAGTCGCTCGCAAAACCCCTACGAAAGCTATTACACGCTTCTCCAGCCACTTCACGCTAAGTAGTGGTATATCACAGACTGCAATGAAGAAGGTTCTTTTGAGCCTTCAACGGATCATGGTAGATGTATTCGAAAGCACCAAGAATTGGAGATTTGCAGCACCAGAAGAACGATTAGAGATCAACACCTTTATATGTACAGTCTTCAGCAACATACTGAAGTATAGCTTTGCTGTCGACGATGATCCGAACATCTCCAACAAGCTGGTCGAACCGCTGGCGCCAGCTGCAGAGTACATCGTGGACGTGTTCTTGTCAACATCAAGTAACGACCTCTCCGTCCATCCACTACTGGAAATATTTTCCGACGGCATGTCGACTTCAGATACCAGCCTATCCACCCGAAGCTTGCAATCGTGGACCTCTCAAGTAAGAGCTGCTGTTACCCTTGCTACCACATTGATTGAGGTGAACCGGCTGCTTCAAAACCCACCATCGCACCTAGAGGAACAGCTTTTTAGAGCTTCTCCAATTCTGGCCAGCGTCTACGCTGCTGATGAAAATTTCAGATCTCCAGTCGCTAACCTCTTCCATGCTTTGATATGTTGTGCAGCTACAAAGAACAACCAACCACCTTCTCTACTAGGTCATCTCGGCCAAGAAACGGCGAGTCATTTTCTAGAAGTGCTGTCTTCTATTGACCAACCTGTCGGTAATGAACACTTATCGGTTGAGGTCTGGCGGTTTCTCTCGGCCATTGTGAGCAAACGTCAGCAATGGCTTGCCATCTTTGTCCTGACAGGCAACACGCCTCGGGACTCGCTTAAGAATCCCAAAGCATCAGATGGTGCGACATCCAGACGGAGCCGGCCAATTCTGAAGATCGCCCTCGATGGTTTGTCCAATATCGGGAAGTTACAGCCTCAAAGAGCTATAGCCATGCTTGAATTCGTATCCCTTGCTGCGGACGCCTGGCCTTGGGTCCTGGTGACTATGGAGCAACACCCTCATTTTCTTACCACAATGCTGGATTATATAGGGGGACTGGAGCCAAGTCCCGGCTCAACGAAGGACAAAGTAACAGAGTACAGCACGACCCAAATATATTCTTCCATTCTCGACATCTTTGCGATGTACGTACATCATACTCGACAAACCGGCGATCCTTCATTTGCAAAGAAGCTTACACCAAAGATCTCCTATTTCATCCGTAACGCCGTTTCTACCCCGTGCTACAACGCATCTCTGCAAGGTAATCTACGCCAGAACTTCGAATCAAAATTTCCAGCTTGCAGCCTACTAAATCTCAAGCGGACATCTCTGGAGCGACCGCTACTTGGGGACTCATTCTTTTACGATCTCGGTCTTGCAAACATAATGTTTAGTTTCAATCCTGCATGGGCTGGGCGACGGAATCAGGGGTTTGCCGAGGAGCTAGTAAGAGCGAACCTCAATCTGTCGTTGGTAGAATCACAGATGGTTTGTACAGTTGTGCTTGCGGTCTTGGAATCTAGGCTAATGGCATCTTAGAATTTGCTCCATAGCTGGAAATTTCTGGCAATTGAATTGAGCAGAGCTTTGGAAACGGAGGCGAAGTTTCAGAGGTCCATGGCAATGATCGTCATAAACTGCTTGGAATCAAATGTCGATATGTCTTTACCAGAAGCCGTTTTCGAAAGATTGAGCCAAGCGCGCATGGAGCTTGCTTTCACACTCCTACAGCGGCTGATTGAGGTCAAGGCCCCAGCATCAGAGGTGAAAAACATCTTGCCAAAGGCCTGGGATACCGTACGATTATATTCCACGGACATTGGGTCTAGCATAGATGGTGAGGGTGCCGAGTACTATAGGACGCTACTGAAAATTCTCTTGCTTGCTCTTCGAGCCCACACATCAGACACATCTTCACGTGGTTCGGATTCGTTGCAGGCATCTGGCTCAGAGGGCAGATCTGTACAACCTGCAGCTTCAGCTTCGCCCGAGACGTTGAAGATAGCTCTTGAAATACTCGGCACAATTGTCGCTCGAGGATTCCGCTCGCTGACGACAGCGCTGCACGAAAATACCTCTCGCGTACTCCCCGCTGATTTCGCGCTTATTACTGCGATACTGCGAACACTTCTTTCAGTACCAGGCATCGATAGGCACACCACGCAGCTAATCTCGCAATTCTCTGAGCATCAAACAGCTCGGTGCGCGAGCGCTCTACTTTCATGGTCTGACCAGCTTGCCACAAATGGCGATCCCATTTTTGGTGAGCTCAGTATCTTCTTTCTACTTGAGCTGTCAAGCATACCCGCTTTAGCGGAATCTTTGGCTGTTGAAGGGTTGCTAATTCACATCTCGAACACAAATCTTGTGCAAAATTTGCGTCAGGCCCGAGGTATGGGCCCTTTCGACACTCCAGTAAGAATGTTCAGTATCTGGTCTCGTGGTATCCTACCACTGTACCTTAATTTGCTACATGCTGTAGGGGCACCTATAGCAGTGGAGATATCGACTGCTTTGAACAGCTTTCCGGGACAGCTAGCTCGCGCATCCAGTAATTTTGACGGCAAAGGCCCGTCACCCACCGATCCAGCGGCAGGTTTCATCACATTGAGCATGGTTTCGGAAGCTCAGACACTGGCAGTTGTAAGTACCGTTCTTGACACATTTCGAGAAGCAGGTGCAAGTGCAGGTATCATTGCCACTGATATATCAGAGCCAAAATGGGATAGAGCTCAAATCAAGGAAGACATAGAGAATTGGATGCAACGGCGCGCTTCACTGCGAGATAAAATTGTGCCAACAAGTGAAAAGGAGGAAGCATGGGCGCGACAACAGCCGTTACGACCTGGAAGTGGTGCGGACAATCGACTTGAAGAGAAGGTTGTGGGAGAGTTGAACGGAGTACTGATGCTGCTAAGTGGTGGCGATTAGTGAAAGATATGTTGTGGAAGAAAGGAATCAGGTCAAAGATTAGCATTTTGGGCGTTGCTGGGGCTGGTCATTGATGACCGAGGACATGCGGCTAACGTCGCAACTATACCCATGGATTGGTTTCTTATTACAAGATGCGTTGGAGGCAAACAGAATTTTGGGCGATTAGATTTATTCGGAGCCGTATACCATGTCTTGCGAAAATATCTAATATTTTGACGACAGAAAGAAGCGTTGCGCTAGAGCTCCAACACGTCCGATGGGTGGAGAGAGGAACCGCTATCAAAAGGGCTGGAGACATTCTCAGCTTCGAGGCTCATACCTGAAGTCCTCAGAGAACTTCAAATCTTGATGTCTGCCTTCCAATAGCAAATTGAAAAAAAAAATCTCATCTTGTATCATATTCGTTCTTATAGAGCTTGTGTATGATGAAGTACATAATGTACAGACGTCCACAGAGGTGTCAATTGAACTATCAAAGGAACAAGTATAATCGGAGTGCTTTCCGCCAACACTCCCCTCGTCCCTCACGTCCGCACCAGTCTCAGACCCTCCCTCCCCGTCGCGGCGCCTCCCCTTTTAAACGTAGCTGTAGCATGTTTAGCTGAGCCTCTCATACGAGCTTCCTGCACGTCATTCTTACCATCTGCTTCCTCCCAAGCTCTTCCTGCCCCAAAACCGAGCCCAACCCAGGCGGGCCATGCTCTCCGCTTGAAGAGGAGGACTGAAAAAACCACCCCAAAGGAGAGACCAAGGGATGAGCGGATGAGGAAGGAGGAAAGGGCGTGGTCCCACTGTGATTATATGGTCGTTAGCCACAACATTACAGGGAGATCGCAATCAAAAGAATATCAGGTAGTAACGATATATACGTGCATTGACACTCGACGCTCAAGAAGCATGCAGGATTTGGCAGCAATGATCAAGGTGAGAATAATGTACCTTCTCGTTGAGCAATGCCTCGCTGACAGGTCTGGAGGATCGCGCGGGCGGTATAGAAGGGGTAGATGGAGGCGTATCAGCCATTGTGGAGGTATCTAGGGGCTGGAAAGTCAGTGGAATCCAATTGAATAGCTGGCCAGTCTTACTGTATTATGGACGAAAACTTGTGCATCGATAGGTGGTGTCGATAACCGTGTTGGTAGAGAACCCGAGCTCTGTCGGCGCGGAACCGGATCAACTATGATGCCCGTTATTCAGCCAATCACAGTCCTCATATCGAAGGTACGTCTGGCTTACGGATATCATTTCGGTAGAGTAACCACAGGCTCATGTTAAGGCTCGGCATGGCCTTGAAGAACCAGGTATGTTGCCAGCAAACTCTCCATGGTCTACACGTTTCTAAGCTGCTAACAACATCTTGAAGTCCTCAAAAAGTCAGATTATCCAACGAAGCATACTTTCTCTAGACGATAGCAACGAACCATTCCAGACGCAAATCCTCGATATCTGTGAAATTTTAGGCATACAGATAGATGTGAAGAACCAAACTTCATCTTTAGATCAACAAGAGCAGCAAAAAATAACCCCATATGGACTAAGGGAAGAGTGGGCATTGAGATGGCTGCTAAAAAAATTTCAGTCGGATGATATCCACTTAGGCAGGTGCGGCGCCGCTTCTCAAACATCTGATCTAATACTGATTGGCCTAAGTCCATGCATTGATTTCAGAGCTTGGCTTCTCTTGCAAGTGCTGGCTATCCGGATACCATTGGCTAACACAGCTCGTTTGCTCAATACCTACAAATTTATGGTCATAGTTACCAACACACTTCAGTGGCTCCAGCAGAAAGTTGATCAAGAGAAGGGATCTAGCCCACAGGAGCGCGAGGATGTCTCAGTCACTGCTGAGTCAAGCTCAGCCACGCTTGAGGCATCTCCTGTCGAAGCGCCACAAAGGTCGAAGAAAAGAAAGCGAGGGTTCACAGCAGCCTCTCCGAGCGAGCCATTCCAAATAGTTGACCCTAATATTAAGGCTTTGTACAAATCTATTTGCAGCACTATCAGAGAGACGGAGGCCTTAACAAGGGATCTACCTGACGGATCGCGAGGTTTCTGTGTGGAGTATATGAAGGCTTCGTTGAGAAGCTCTCCACAAGATGCTGCTGCGATTCTGGGAAGCTCTTTTACTGTCACTGATGTATTAATACGAAGATCTGATGAACCTTCAGCAGAAATGCTTGATGGATGTATAAGTCCGATGCTTGCGCTATGGAACATTCGTACAGACGGGAAAGACGATCTGGCCGGCCATTCAGACTTCGTACGTAACTTAAATTGACAGACTATGTCCTGTTACTAAAGAGATCTGATAGCGTGCATTCTCTACGCATTCTTTGTTGCCGCTTCTGCAACTCCTACTCACATGTCAAATGTTGTCTCCTTCGTGGTCCAAGATTGGGAAGACTGCACAGTCCTTGGATACGCTGCTGGTGAAGTATATCATCTCCCCAGCTCGCGCCTCGTTCTTAAGCATGAAACGGTCAAGGGCGGGAGACGATGAAGAAACCAAATCAACTTTGTATAATGATTTATTGGCTCCCCTTGCTAACATCACATCATTGCGTGAAGCACGAGATGTCTCTTCAGCTGCAGTATTTTACAGTGTTGCCATTAGGTGCATCCCGCGAGAGACACCGAAACAGCGCACCGCTGAGAATCCATGGCTGCAGAGCTTATTCAGACTACTAATTGGAAGCGCTTGCGCAATGCCTCCATTGTCACCCAGTTCAACCGATCCATTAATGCGTACCATTAAGTCAATGCTGCATGAGGCTCTTGATCATAATGTCCTATTAGACATCAGTATGCTGGAGACACTCCTATCTAGATTTTCAGGCTTGTTTTCGAAAAGTACCGAGCCTGACATTGTTAATTGGGATTTTGTCAGTTTAGTGCTCAAGTTAAATCCAGATGTTTTCATCAGACTGTCTTCGCCACGGCAATCTAACAAGTTCTTGACCACTTTACTTACAAGGGTTACGGAGATGAGGTTTGAGGTACCCATGGATGACAGCCACGAATATAGTAACATAATTGTCGGCGTTGTGATACCGCTGGTGCAGGCTTTCGTACATGCGCGAGACCTGCCTCGCTTCATCGATCATTGGGGGAAAGAGCTCACATGTTATCACGAGCGGCTGGAAGATCAAGCCATGGAAACAAGCATATGGGAAGACAACCACCTTTCTCAAACAGTCGCAGGTTTCATCAAATCTGCATTAACAACGGGACAACTCAGACAAGTTTTACTAGGAGCGCAGGCTGATCTCACTACAATTGCGTCAAGCGAAACCGTAAGACCACTGGCTTCGCTAGTGATCCTGGACTGTGCCATCAGTGGATGCACGAGCGACGCCATTGTTGAGGATGTAATGGAAACCGTTCAACCCATATACACCTCTCTTCTGAATCTTGCCTCAAATGACAGATTTACCAATATACCGAAGATGTGGAGAGTCTGGAGAATACTGACAACGATCAACATACGTTGGTCCATACCGCATGCAGCACCACATTATAAATATGCAGAGGATCATGTTATACGCAGGGCTCTAAAACTTGTAGATTATGATGCCTCCAAGTGCAACTTCGCAGAAGAACTCCACGCTTTCTATTACATTCTGAGCTTCGCGACGCTTGAGAAATCTGGAACCGAAATGCTACAAAATCCGCCCTGTCAAACGATCAGACGGGCAGTCGAAACCGTCTTGAATCATCAAAAGATCTTGGACGATTTCCTGATTCCAGAAGATATGGTGATATCCCGTCGAAGCTGTTCCGCTCCACAATGGAACGGCAGAAGCAATGGGGTTGAGTCTCCAAAGATCCTTATAATGGGTTGTCAAGCGCAAGTGCTTTTCTCGCCAGAAGCGTTACAGTTAGTTTGGCCGAAAAAAGTCTTGACTTTAATCTGATCACAAAACAGGTGCCTCGACTATGAGACAAACCATCGCTTCTTCCAGCAACTCTTCCATGGAGCTGCTTGGCAGCTAGTGTCTAATGAACAGCGTGGTGGACCAACGATATCCAACGATATTAATTATTTAAAGTTGTGGCAGAGGCTGCTCCGTTCCAACCTGTTGAGTGAAAACGCTTCAGCGGCAGGTATGATACTCTGGAGCGTCTTTGGAGGACCGCCGAATGATTTGTATAGGTTGTTACCGGAAACTGCTCATCTCAGAATACTTAAACTCTCACCACGCCAGGGTGTCCGACAAACTTTCTAGCAAGATGAGACATCGGCTAGCCCTTGAAAGCCTCCAGTGTATACCTGTGCATGCCTTCGATCGCGAAGAAAGGAGTACAATGTCTAATCACCTACTTCGGGAAACTATGGAAACGAATCATGATACCGTGACCATGGCCAGGACTATTAGCCTTATACTCAATATTATAGCAATTCCAAGCAAGTCTATTGATGTTTTGAACAAGCTAAATGAGCTGTCAGAAGAAGAACCGCTTAGAAAAGAGAATACAGGTGGAGCATTCCTAGTAAGCCTTGCACATAATCTGGACGACAATCCCTCAGAACTCCACCTTGCAGCTTTGAGTGGACTCAAGCAGCTTACTCAACAGATACTGAAGTATACTGTGCTAATCTGTCTGTTATTGTTACTATTACTAACGTCTTGAAGATACCAAATGTTAAAATTAAGAGAGAGAAATAGCGTCAATTATCTTACAGATTTCTATCGTTGTATCGCTCAAGAGGTCAACCGGGAAATTAAGCCCCACGGTGGATGCGCCTCGGCAGTATTGGTGACAGCTTCCTTGGACTTCTACTTGCATCACCAAAACGAGTTTCCAAAGACCTTGAATGAACCCTCGGAGTCACTCCCGGGTTTACGCCAGCGACACCTCGAAAGGCTGCGTAATGATTTAGGTATATACTGTTCCGGCGTTATATCAGACTTAAGGACAAGGAAGACACTACGCATCATACTTGAATGCATGATATCTAGTGTGGATCTCATCTGTATTGGGTCTAGGCTGGCTGAAGGTTTGTACCCTCCAAGACTTCATAATTCAAATATAACTAACCTCTAGTCTCCTCCCAATTATCGCTCATTACAAAGGAACTACTAGAACTACGAACCTCTGGGACGCTGAGAGGCTCTGCCGGGATGGAAAGCAGCGCAGACCAGCTATCGATGTGCTTGACCAAACTAGCATTTCTCCTGGAAACGCATGGAAGCGAGCTCACTCACCAGCTTCTGATTGCAAAGAAATCGCTTAATAGCTGTAAGAACTTTCTATGATTTTTTGCAACACTGCTAACGAATCCAGTACAATCCTTGCGGGGAAAGAGACAATTTTTGAAAAGCTTCAGCGATACGAGATCGAAATTTAAGCCCGAAGCACAAGTGCAATCTCTAATGGCTTTCACCAGTACGGAAGAATATGGACCTCTGGACACCAACAACTTGCTATTGCTGCAAAACCTCGTTTTCACGTATAAAGGTAATCTAGCCATGGAAAGCCTTTGTAAATGCTAATTCGATTAGACCCAACTCAACAAGCTGAGCAGGCCACCGTGGCATTGTCTCGAGTATTCAACGCTCTCTGCATTGAACTTTCACGGCGAGTAGGACTCGGTAGTTGTATATTGGCGATGCAATGTATGCAAATGCTACTGCAAAAGCAGGTGAGTAACAACGCTTCTGACACAGTAAAAATTCCGCTGATTTATTTTCCACAAGCCTCAAACTATTTCCCAGTGGAATGTCGACAACACATTCACCGCCATTGCAGTCGTATCTTCTCGTTTAGAATCTGCTACATGTGGAAAGCACACTGGCATAATTTACCTAGGCTTGTGCCGGCTATTTGGCACACTGCTTGCAGCTCACCGCAAGAAGCTCGGTGGTCGTTACCATCTAGTTGTCCCTGCTCTGCAAGGGCTATTAAGACCGCTTTTCATCCTCTACGCAATAAGAACTCCATTAATTGAGTCACATCTAATGGGTAAGGCCTCTCTGGGAAAATTTCACGCAGCAGCATATGCCCGTCTACTTACGACGCTCTGTTCCCCCACTGTATCAGCAGTGGCTAGGCCTCGGACAAACAATACGCGGCAAGAACTTAACGACGAGACCAAGAAAGCGCGCAGCATAGCTGGGCAGCACCTACCTTATGTGATTATGGACTATTGTACCTGCCAACTCAAGGGGCGTTTGCTGCCAGAGATGAAGACTGCCTTGGATCCTGGGCTTTATGCTATGCTAGATGTAGTGCAGCCGGAAGTCATGCGTACGATGAATGCTGCGATGGATTCGACCAGCAGGTCGATTTTCAAAGCCTTGTATGAGGAGTACAAAAGGCTTGGTAGCGGAAGGCGCTCGTAGAGTCCAAATTCCAAAGATCCTGCTCGAGCTGGAATAAGCTGGAACGTCTGGGATAACAGGATTGTTAGGTGGTCTTTGTGCTGCGGCCGCGTGGGACTAATCAATATTTTCGGGCTCATCCAAGGAAACTCTTCGAGCATCTGCACGGTAACGATCCCTGACCCTCTCTGGGATTTCACACAAAATCCACCCTCGTCTCAGCTTCCTGCAAGCAAGCGTTTAAATCTTTCTTCGCCCCCATGCGAATCACGACCTGTTTCGGTTCGTCAGCCATCCCAAATAAGTACCACAATAAAAATTTGAAATCGATAGACTAACCATGCATTAATCCTCCAAGTCGCTACGAATGAGGCTGGCCCTTTTGGAAGATGTGTTTCATGATAGAAACCATCATCAGCAGAACACCCTCGTCCTGAGGCATTGCCCCACTACGTTTGCCTTGTATCACCACCGATTACAAAGCTCACGATGTCGCTCAGGCTCGAAGGATGTTTCACAGTTTCAAATTCACCCATGCAACAGTCGCTCCAATTGGCTGTCACCAGAAGGTATCAATATTATCAGGCGCCGATAATGAGTCGCAAGCTGAAAATATCCTTCGTCCCATTCTGTTCTCCCAACGTGCACCCCTTTTTCCTTCATACCTAATCATCTCACCATGTCTGTCCACTATCTTCCGTTGATCATTTATTTGCTCTGTTCCCTCATGAAGTATAGCGATGCTTTCTGTGTGTATGAGAATTCAACCTGTGTGGACATTTGCAAACGAGACAGTCCAATCACCGGTTATAATATCGGCACTTTTCCTTGGGACATCGTATACGATGACTGGCAATAATAGGGCCAAATTTCACAACCTCGAGTCGTAAACTTAGAAGCTGCCTTAGCTGCGAAAGGACCAGTTCTATGTACAATCCGTCCACGAAAATTGGAGATGTATGGTGGATGTTGTGTACGCCCAAACATTCTCAAATCTTGGGTCCATTTCTGACGAAATTCTGCGTCAACGCAGATAACCTGAAAGCAACAATCGCCCTATCTGTTTTCGGCTTACCAGACAACAACCAGACTCAAGTATATAACCAGTGCAATGATATCTGCAGCGGTGACAATGCATTCATGCAGACGACGTTAGGTAATAGCATGGACGACAACAAAACGACACTGCAATACAATTACTGCAAGAAATAACTGCAAGAATGATGCTTTCCAAATTTTTTACAATGCCTGCCTAGGGTGCTTGGATGCCCTTCCATCTGCGTCATGATTAAGCAATTGTGAGCCTCAAACAAACCATTTATGCTACGACCCCTGACCCGCAGATTTCTAACATACATATTTACAGATTTACATGCTCTAAACAAAGCTTGCATCCAGCAGCCACCAGCAGGATCCAACTCCACTCTCAAATTAGATTTCGACCTTTTCCGCATCTAACAGCAGCAGCGTTTTCCCGTCAGCAGGACACAACCGTCACAACCTCCCCGCAGGCGACTCCATCTGCAAACCTCACAATCGCAGCAGCAACCACCAAAGCCGCCAACAGATAAATAGGCATCGCCGTGGGCGTGGGCGTCGGCGTCGGCCTCCCCATCTCCGCCGTCGTCGCCATTCTCCTATTTCAAACACCACGTCCAACGCAAACGCATCCAGCAAGAAGCCGAAGTACGTGCCAGAATCGAAGCAGAATACGAGGCAAGAGAAAAGCATGGCTGCACTGGCGTCATGGCGGAATTAACAGCGCCACAATACGTTGCTGAAGCTGGCGGCGAGGGTTTTGTGGAGGTGGAGGGTAGGAATTTGGTGGAGGCGGATGGGGGGCGCTTTGGGTAGTGGGTTGGGGGAAAGGTGGATGGGGGTTAGAGGGAGGAGGGCATGCGTGTAAGAGGTGAGGGGGGTTTGGCGACGAATGGACGCGGCTGAGTGGATAGGGGTACTCAAGGTAAGGAGTGGGGGTTGGGAGTGGGGGATGGGGGGGTAAGGGAGCAAGGAATGGGTCTCGAGTGTACAGAAACCTGTGCATGAGATACACCAGAAAAGAATGGAGACACGTTTCCGCTCAACCTAGTCATTCTTTTGATGGGTAACTCTACGAACCTTTTGTGACGTGCCAAAGTACCATCGCGTTCTTTGCCGCTGGATGTTGACAGTATGGTTTGAAATTATACAAGAGCTTTTGATATTCTAAAGGCAGCCTTTTTGCTGTTCTCTTAGTGTGTTAAGCTTTAGAGAAGTTTGTGAGTCTCGTTGATCACTGAATAGTGAGAAAAGTTGTTTTTGGATTGGAATGAAAATGGTTGTTGTAATCGTAATATGAGTAGTCAATAGCAGCAATATAATGGTCGAGTATGATGCTGATTCAAGGAGAGCGGAAATCGAAGACATCGGGGGTCGAGAGGTGAATGGGGTATTTTTCAGGTCGTTGGGTCGTTCAGTCGTCGGTCGTTTAGTCCTCGTCGGAGACTTAGTCGACACTAAGGCCCGGTAGTTGTCTGAGGCACAAAGAAATCCCAGAAGCCGTGAACCACGAAGCTCGTCCAGTGGAGCATAGGTTCCAGATCAGCAGCATCGCTTTCTCTCATCTCATACAAAGCTAGCTCTTTCACAGCGCTCTGAAATACCTTGGCCAGGTTGATGAAGCCGCCGCCACCAAGCAACCCATTGCGCTGCTCGAAAAATTCCTTGTAGAAAGCATCCGTGAATTTCGCTCCAATCGTCCGGGATGCTCCAAAGCGTGGAAACAGTTGAGCTTGCTCCCGAATGCAGCAAGGCGGGCACGAGTCCCATGACTTCGTCTCCATTGCCGACTCTTGCGCGGCCTCCTGAACAGGCGATCAGGCTGACGTGCGTACCTTTGAGGAAAGAGACGGGGAAAATCTCGCGTGCCGTCAGCTTTTCGTGGTTGAGGTCGATGTGGTGTGCCAGTGGATCCGAGGCATCCCACCAGACGTGACTGTGGATGTGGATGAGCCTGGAGGTAGGTGCTTCTGTTGTAAATTTAGACTTGGTAGAAGATTCATCGAGTGATGCAGTAGTGCTGAAACGCTCTGCAAGCTGCATGGCAGAGTCTCGACCAGCGCTGTATTTCTCAATTTCTGTCTGCTTCGGGATTCCGTTCATGACAAGAGTGTTTAGAGGCACTTTTGCCTCCGAGGCCAGTTGGGCGTTCCACAAGCATATGCGAAGAAGCGAATGGCTGTGGCTATAGAAAATTGGGTTTCTAAATATTATCGGCTGCCGACTCGAAGCATTGTTTTCAGCAACTTCGATGGCGTGAAGTGGGATTCGATGTAGTGCTGCCGAAGGGCAGAATACCAGAATGTCTCCCTGGTCACTTAAATCGATTAACGGTTGCACCAGAGCGTTCAAATCGCTCATGTCCTTGGATCTTTGCTGAGACATGGAGCCATCAAGATAGTGAGTCACCCAATCTATGGGTGCAATGGTCGCGATATCCAGAGTCGTAACTGTGGGTGCGCGCCCAGCTTTTGCTGTGAGGAGCAGAAGTGTGCCGTCGCCGAAAAAATCCGGAACAACGTACCAATCCACTAGCACCAGGGCCGTACGGGCTACCTCAGTGATACTGTCAAGGGCCGAGAGGGTCAAAGGCATGCCGTCTTTGAGATCACAGACTTCCTTGAGGAGTTTGTCTTTCTTCATCTCAGCCAGATGCAGATCAAGCTCGTGGCGTAGTGCAAACCTCCGGTGGGGTTGTGCTAATTGAATCTGGCTTTGTAAGGAAACCATCTGTTCATACATAGAGCGGCACTTATCAGACGCCAAGACATCATTGAGAAGGAATTCTGGAATGGCTCCTTCAAGTCCCATGGACGTCGCAAGAGAACGCGCCTTGGAACGTTGAACCCATTTCCACATCTCAAGCTTTCTGGACTCGTTTGCCTCAACTTTTCCAGCGTTCAACAACTGCATAGCGATTTGTGCAATTCTCCACGAGTTTTCTGCATTAGTGGCTCGCTGTCTCTGTTCTAAAGCATCCAAATCCCTACCCCATGTTGTTTCCTGACGCTTTGAGGCGAAGAATGACTCTGCAAGCTCTAGGTTTTGAAGGCCCCTCTCCCGAATAGTCTCCACATCAGTCTCGTTCATAGCTTTGCCTTGTCGCTGATGGAGCCAGTAGATCTTCATAACGCAGAGTTCGGCAGCCAGCCGCTGCCTCATGGCTGTACAAACTGCTTCGCCTTTTGCCTGGTACCCTGTTATCGACCATTGACACTCAGCCTCTGCTCTAGCAATATATGACCCGATTCCATCACTACCAAATTGATCCGGGGATCGACAACAGTGCAAATGGATATGGTCAGCTATACTACCATGCCAACTTGCAGTCTGTTGAGCTATGTTCTCCTTAACTCGTGGTGGTAGCTCCTTGACCATTGACATACATCTCTCCAATTCAGATATTTTAATGTCGAGCGGCATTTCAGACGCGCAAACAGAATTTTTACGGATCTCTTGGAGAACAGCTCTGAGATATTGCCGGCTATTGTTCATCAACCCTGAATCTCGCGACAACCAGTTTTCTAGCACTTCGGATCGTGCCTTCCAAGCGTCAGGACTGATGGGGATGTCTTCCTTGCCCATGCTTTGAAGATACAGCATGGCGAAGGCTTCATCTGGAGGGATTGCTTCAAGCTTCTGGGCTAATGACGTATAACCTTTGTCACCATCCTGAATTGCTAAAATGGATAACACCTCATGTCCGGCAATAACGCCAGTCTTCAAGTCCATCATCATCCATTCAAGAAATTTCTTGAAAGCCAGATATCGCCTTGGTTCGGTATCGCCGATTGTATGATACCACTCGGTAAAAAAAATTGTCTTCCTCGATGTCCAAAGCAAACCTCATCTCAGCTTCTGAGTCCCCATTTGGTTGGGAGGGAACCGTGGAGCCAGCTTTCGCCCTTCTAACGCCGACCAGTCTTCCAAATCGTTCCGGGATTGCGTTTTCAAGTTTCTTAACCTCGGCGTCTTCTTGCGCCATTCTTTCAGGATCTCCAAGCCGCTGATATGCAATTTTGCGGTTTCGATGGATACCCATCAGGCCATCTGGAAGGTTGAATCCCGCATATCTTTCCAAGAAGTTGTCATGCCATTCCAATGTCTTTCGAATATCCGTAACGTTTCTCGCCGCGTATTGGAAGAAGTCCTGATGATCAAACAAAAGACTACGAATATCTTCTAGCACCATCTCTTGATATGCTTCTTGTTCTTGATGAAGACGGATGAACTGAGCTTGATAATAACCACTAGTATCTTCCGGCGCCAGTTCGTAGGCCGCTTCGGTTGCTTGATGGTAGCACGCCACCGTCGATGTATGACAGCAAGCCTTCAAAACCTCGAGTAGCTGCACACTCTCATTGAAATGTACTTTGAGATCATCGTTCCCACGATATCTTAGCCTGAGGATCTTTATGTCGAGAAACGGCGTCAGAGTTTCCTTCTTTGTATAATCCGAGAGCTTGCACCAACACTCCAGCAATTCCTCCGCTGTTTGGAATTCAGTCTCTCCACTCCGGGCTTCCCGACGTTCATACAAGCTTTGTGCAAGATAGACCCTCAGCTCTATTTCTACCCAAATAGAGCGCTCTTTTGTCAGAAACTTATGTTTTTTAGATCGTTCCAAGAACCACAGAGTGACGTCAGCACGCTCAGTGGGCGGAAGACGACTTCTCTCGACCTTGAACAACGAAAGAGCTTCATTAAGCATTCCGCGCTCGACGAGAGATATTCGCAAATCCGTCAAACCTTGCCAAGCAAGTGTTTCATGATTCGGCTTCGGTATCATCGCAACATCGTCTCCAACATAGGTTGACGACAAGGATAATTGGACAAATAGTACCGTTAGAACATATTTCCTCACAAAGTTGACCTAGAAGGACCTTCAAAGATGGCTCAAAACATTACATGGACGTTGCCCACCTGAATATCCGTGTACTCACACACAGGTACACCCCTGAGCCACTCCTGAGCCCTATAGATCTCCTCTAACGGCGGCTCCATTATGCCTTTGTGTGAGAAAACAGCGAATGCACGCAATAAATACATCAATCGATATTCTGCCTTATCAAGATCGAGATCATATTTTTCCGCTTCCGCTAAAGCTTCGTCTAAGATTCTGAAAAGTAAGCCGAGTTTGAATTGCCTGAGTGCGAGCTCAGCCCTGGCGAGAACGACTGCTGGAAGCAGTCTACAGGAATATAGGTCTTCATCGAAAATATGTGAAGCTTCTCGATAAGCACCGAGGTCGGTCAAGACGACAGCGCGCTCCAGATACTGGATCGATGCTACTTCCAGAGATGGATATAACGAGGTGTTTATGCCTAGGTATGGCTGCATTATGTTTGAAGATGGGATTGGAAACCGGATCTATTGGAAGGCTATGTCAGACTGTATCACAGTAAGTATTTACTTTCTCGAACAATCGGCGTTGAAATGCCGTTAAGACTCGAAAGATCAAGGCCCCTCTGGCCAATGGTCCGAGGGCCATACCATTAAGCTGGCGCTACTAGAGTCTAGAGTAGTCTGATTCAGCGACGCCAATCCCATTTCCCCCTCGCTTCTAGGCTTACTGCACCTTGAATACATTAACGCCTCGTCTCTGTACACGTAGTACAGTAGCTCGACTCGTGACCTTTGTCGCACCACATGGCTTTCTGTGCACGCCGTCGATATCGAGGCTACGAGAAGCACAGCGACGAGAAGTAGAGCCCCAAATTCAAGCAATGGCGACGGACGACCAAGCAGCGAATGACTACCCAGAACTTTCTTGCACGATAACCTTTGATATCGATACTGCTGCCGAGTCACTACTCAATAGCACACCCGTTCCGAGTACTGTGGAAGAAGAGTCCATACCGCGCGAGATAATTGCGGAAGAAATCCGCAGCACTCGTGTACAGGCTGAGCTCCTCCGCCCGATACATCTCGGCACAATCAACCAACAGCCTGCTCTGCTGCTCTGCTTCCGCTTCGGTTTTCAGCGACATTCAGATGGCTGGTTTACTCGCATACAGGCGGCAGATATCAAAATCTCATTTCTTGACGTGCCGAAGGACCCAGGCAGTCCTGCAGGCTTGAATCCGTCCATCGTCAAATTCCACCCGAAACATTACACAGGTGCGGTGTCAACGGGCACTATGAACCGGCACGTGGAGGTGAACGGACAAGTAGCTTCTATACCCAGTGGCCCTACAATCGGCGCCACGTTTGCGCAGGACGTGAGCAGACCTCAGGAGGGCAAACTGGTGGTACATGGATTGACTTCCCTGACGCCCGGCCAGCCAGCACGGAACAAGATCATCTGGAGCGTGGAGGAAGACCGTATTTTGAAGACGGGCATGCCGAGAGAAATGGTCCTACCATTGATCGTGAACATGAGGGAAGAACGACGTTTCTCTGCAAAGGTTGTTGTGACCGCACACTATGCGTTTAAGAGAGGGTTGTACTCGAAGCTGGTTCCAGTAATTGGAAGAAACGTTAACCCGTTGTACTTTGATCCGGCAATTCTTCAGGAGCTAGCACGCGACCATAGGACAGGACTAGATGGGAGACCCATAGCAGGAATCATGGGTAGCCTTGACGATGTTCCGCTCAAGGTGTATAGCTCGTTCTCTGACGATTCATCCTCCGTATGAATCATGATGATTTGATTAATGAGAAGATCAAACGGCCGTACAGGGCAACACAAGCCCGCAACCGATCGAATGTTGAACCATCTAGATACCAGCGTCGCATAAGCTATCTACACTCCTACCGTACCACTTCCCCATGACCACAGTTGCAATCTCTATCTTCAACTCTCCATCTAGATAAGTCTTTCCGCTATCGGATTTTCTCTTTCTAACGGTACCGTCATGTTGTCCCTCATGTGCGCCTCACAGCTTTTCTTCCATCTACTCAAAATTACTTGGAATAGTGCTCGAGAAACGCTGGGTTATAGGGAACCATGGCGGGTTCTAGACCTCCTGACCGACTTGATAGAATGAGGTAACCTGTCACGAGCGATAGCGATAACGATAACGATAAGGATGAGATGATCCCACTTCCCGACATAGGTACTATGATACTGCAGAAGCCTCTGAAGGGCTGTAATGCAACCCACGCCACTCAATTCTCTTGACCACTGCACGCCAGTGATCCCCTTATGTGACCATCATGCACTTGCAGGCATAATGTACAGTAGCTTGTGTTTTTCGACATTGATTCTGTTTCTTATCGGGCGGAACCGAACGATCGCGGGCACTGGGCGTGCATACATATAATCAAAGCGGGGCCCTGCACTGCAGTTCGATCTCATCAGCACCTTTGTCGAAATGTATATAGATTTACTACTATTCGATACCTTGTGAGTGAGGCATTGGAGAGCTTTCGGCTTACGCTTCACGCGCGCAAGCCTGGCAGCCGCAGCTTCGGCTTCAGTAAGCCTGGGACAGAATTTCATCGATATTCTATATTAATTATCCTGAAAAACCGTGTCGCTATGGAGAAACTATCAACTTCAAGAGCGAGGCATTATATGCGTAAACTGGCGGTGTCCAGCGAGCCGGGGCTCACCAACGCCCAATTAATGTTGACAAACTATGACTTGAAGCCAGGTATTAAGCCTCTGTGGACATGTACCGAACTAACAGGACTGATAATTATTTACAGTCGAGCCTGAACGAAGGCAATGGGGCGCCTGGAACTTTGTGGGCTTCTGGATTGCCGATTCGTTCAACATTGTATGTTGAACGTACCAAACACGAGGACAAAGTTCTTACCATTCCCAGAACACCTGGATGATATCGTCCTCTATGATTGTCAACGGGCTCTCTTGGTGGCAGTCATGGCTCTGTGTGTGGATCGGTTACACTATTTCAGGCACTTTCATCTGCATGACTGGACGAATTGGCGCGACGTACCATATCAGCTTTCCAGTCGTTAGCAGAGCCTCTTTTGGTATTTGGGGCTCGTTATGGCCCGTCTTTAACAGAGCGGCTATGGCTTGTATATGGTACGGTGTTCAGTCCTGGATAGGCGGTGGGTTCCCTCTTATCATAATCGAAGCTGATAGGTATACTGACTGGTTCGCTAGGAGAATGCGTCACACTCATGCTCCGGTCTATATCGACCAGCTATACACATCTACCAAACAGCATGCCAGCCAGCTCCGGCACAAATACTCGAGATTTCCTCAGCTTCTTCCTGTTTTGGGCCTTCAGTTTGCCAGCAATTTGGTTTCCAGTCCATCAAATCCGTCACCTCTTCACAGTCAAGGCCTACTTTGTGCCTGTAGCCGGTGTAGCCTACTTCATCTGGGCCATTGTCAAGGCTCATGGTATTGGACCCATTGTGCACCAACCAGCAAAGGCTCACGGAAGTGCTCTGGGCTGGGCCATGGTATCCGGCATTATGTCTTCGATAGCGAACTTCGCAACACTGATAGTAAACGACTGTGATTTTGCTCGCTTTGCTAGAAAACCGAGAGATGCTCTTTGGTCTCAATTCATTACTATTCCGGTCGGATTTGCTTTCACCTCGTTTATTGGAATTATAGTATCGTCTTCGTCTACCGTCATCTATGGTGTGCCGATCTGGAATCCTTTGGACCTGCTGAGCAATTTCCTGGATGGAGCCAATTCGGGCGAGCGTTTTGGCGTCTTCATTATCGCGTTTGCTTTTGCTTTGGCCCAGCTCGGCACAAATATTGCGGCCAATTCGGTCTCCGCCGGCACTGACATGACGGCCCTTCTACCACGCTATTTGAACATCCGCCGTGGTGGCTACATCTGCGCCGCCGTCGGCCTCGCCATGTGCCCTTGGTATGCTCCCTCCCTTCACTCCACTTACTCCTTGAAAAAATTCACGAGCTGACCCCCTCTCCAGGAACCTTCTCTCCACCTCCAACAACTTCACTACCTACCTCAGCGCCTACTCCGTGTTCCTCTCCTCCATCGCCGGCGTCATCATCTGCGACTACTATCTCGTCCGCCGCGGTTACTTCCAAATCAAAGACCTCTACTCGGCCCGCAAATCCTCCCCTTACTACTTCACCTTCGGCTTCCACTGGCGCGGCTACACAGCATACATCTGCGGTATCTTGATCAACATTGTCGGATTCGTTGGCGCTATTGGAAGACCAGTGCCACAGGGTGCCAAGTATCTGTATGACTTGAACTTCTTTTGCGGGTTTATTGTTGCGAGCGGGAGTTATTGGGCGTTGTGTCGGTTCTTCCCGATTCCGGCGACGAGCGATAAGTGGATGGAGGTTGGAGACGAGATTACGGAGGTTAGTGTTGCGTATGCGGGCAACGACGGGTTTGATGAGGAGAGTGCTACTGGCTCAGATTTTGCTAAAGGGGGTGGCGATGGAATGGGTGCTGGGGTGAGAGAGAGGAAGGTTGGTGATGGTTAATAGGCCCTTGACTGGAGGTGTGAAGCTGTCTGTTGGAGGGTTGGGTATGACTTATGGTTTATGACATTGCTAGATCCAGAGGTCTGAATATACCCTCATTGTCAGTATAGCAGTGCTTACCTAGTGAAAGACCAACTAAAACATTTTCTGCATTGTATTCAACCTCCAAAATTGCTCTCTGAACCACGACCTGAATTCACTTGACCTTCAAACCATATCAGACCACCACCACCTACCCTATGTACCTCTGCTTACCTCCCACACATCGAACCCGCAAAGACAGCAACTTTTGCACTCGTATGTGTTTTATAACCCGCCTAGGCCCTCATACCTTACCCAGAGGACCCCATCCCATGGCCTTCCGGCTAGGACGACACACTCAATTTCCCCACGCGCTCGCTTAGCTTCCCCACGATCTCGCACCCCCGGATCAAGATCCCCGGACAGCGAGAACAATGGCTGTGTGTCATGTAATTAAATACATCTGCTTGCAGCAGTTCCCAGTTTCAATTTCTCTCAAACACTCTCTCTCATAGTATACAAATTTGATCACTGTCGCCGAGGAAAGCCAGTGGGAAGATTTAGAACTTAGGAGCTTCCGAGCTGGGTCATGTGTTGAAGGGGGGGTTTTTGGAAGTTGACCCCCACGGGTTTGGATATCCAAGTGGACTTGCGTCTGCACACCGCCACCGCGAGGTCAAACACCAATCTCCACCTCCTTCCCATCTAGATCCATCATTCACCTCCGCGACTCACTACCCTCCATCCACCACCGCCCCCATGGCGCCTTCACCCTCACCCTCGAACACCTTCTCCAGCGCGCCCCTCCCCTCTCCCTCCACAAGCACCACCGCCTCCTCGACATCTTCCTCGTCGTACTTCCCCTTCCCTTCGCAACATCGACATCGCACCTCTATGAACCCACAAGCGTCCTTGCAAACCCAACAGCAAACACCCTCATCCACATCCCACCCATCACAAGCCCAACCATCATCATCATCACATCAACAACCATTGCAACAACCGCTACCCCAACCACACCACCAGCTACCACCACACCAACAAAAACCCTACCCCCCCGCTCGAGGCCTATCCGAGAGCAGGCGAGACGAACTCCCAGCCACCGAATCCTTTTGTCTCGTTGCTGAGGCGGCTAAGAGAGCGCAGATGGCGGTGCTGATGCGGGATTTGGGAGAGTGTGCGCTTTGACCGGCCCCGTCTGGGGGGAAATGATGGCTGGCATGGTGGTGGTGGTGGTGGTGGTGGAAGAAAGAGGGGCAAGATGTGCAGGGTGGCGGACAGGCGATACAACGGGGATGGGGCATAAAAGGGGGATAATGATCGTCGCGGAAGATTCAAAAACTCCAATCTGAAAGACTGTATACTCACGGGTTGTATCTGTACACTAGAGGGGACATTTCGGATCGGAATATCTTGCATTTACGAGCATAATTCTAAAACTCTCATCTAGCCCAATCTTCCAAGGCATTCCCTATGCGCTGTTTTCTATATTCGGAAGGGGGATCCTCAAAATGAATGGGATCGGGAGTCAGAGACAAGAATAACATCTCTAACCCCCTCTAACGTTCCCATCCTCCAAAACATCTCCACCACCCCTCTTCCACCTCCCCTCCCTTTCCATCCTAACTAAACCACCCCCCTTCCTTCCTCCCTCCATCCACAACAGTACCACATCCCGCAAACTCCATAGCCCAGAAAATCTCATTTCGAGAGGAATATTCGACGTTTTGCGACGAGAGTCGGTGAGGGGGACAGGTGGATGGACGGGTTAGGAAGCAAAGATGAGGGGGGGGAGGAAGACGAAAAGGAGCGAGGGTGGTGGAAAGGAAGTGAATTGTTAGATGGCATAGAATGCAGAGAGAGGAAGGAAGAGTGAAGTTTTAGAGGGTGGGTGGGTGGGAGATATTGAGGGGCCGGATCTATAGTGAGTGCATTGACGGGAAGGAAGGACAACTTGGTGTGCAAGCTGTGATCGTAGGGGAGTTGGGAACTGCCTGTTAGAGGGATGGGATATGTCGAGTGTTGAGGAAGTGGTATAGGGGGAGAGGGACATGTGATGCCAGTGAGTTGGAAGAGTTGGAGATGTGTGGTGGAGTGGAGGTTGGTATGTGAAGTGAGAGGTTGGAGTGAGGGTGATATCGTTTGGGGGGGGTTCGATGTAGTTGGATCGGGTTTTCGATTCAGGGGGAGTAGGCTTTCTTGGCTTTCGGCGGTGACATGCCGTCTGGTATCTTTCCAGGTGGAATTTAGAGTGAAGATAAATATCTTCAAGCGGTAAAACTTGCTGGCTACACTTGAAGAACTCAGTTGTGTTAGACCGGTGGAATGATGATGACCTCTCTGAAAGGGGTTGGGGACTGAAAGTCACACTTGTATTGTTTATGAACATGGATTTCCCCAAGATCATAAAGAATCCATGGTATTCTTGACGCATGCTAAGGAAACCATCAATAGGTCATGAATGCGCGTCTCAGGGTATCCAGTAATCACATTGTCTTTAGGGAGTATGAACAACGAACAACGACCTCTTATATGTGCATCGCTAGTCTGAATCTGAATCCATGGTAGCTGGGTCCATCGGATCCAAGGCTCCCCTTTTAAGAGCGAGTTCCTACCACAGTCGACTCAGAGAAGCCGCACAAAAGTTTTCATACCACGTCACCTGTTGCCTGAACTCATCCCAAGATCTGATGTTCAGATCGGCAACTAGTACAATCAGGTGTCCTACGAACCAGGTAATGTTCAGGCATCTTCACGGACATGTCACGTTCTTCCATCTTCACGGTCGAAATACCACCTACCGGGAGCAGCCACAGTAGCAATTCGTTCCGGGCCTCTTCAACGGGCGGGAGCATCCAGGTCAGGGGTGATTTGAGCTCGTGGGCAAAAGGTATTGATCATAAGCGTAGGATCCGGATAGAAGCCACTCAAAGAGGTGGAAAACATGGAGTGCAGCCGCATAGCGACAGCATTCGGGAGATGTAAAACTCCAAACGCCTGTTGCGCGCTAGTTGGAGCAACCGTTAGAGTACGGAGCAGAAGTGACTTAACACAACAATAGCTTCCTCGGCTGAGCTATAGCTCTCGAACGCAGTATAATGCAGAAAGAGATCTTCTACTTCTAGCATGGCATCTGTAGTGGCTCTGTGGACCCTAAGTTCTGCAAAATCTAGTCTTTCATAGGGCGAAGAGCTATGACGCTATTGCGGTTGTTCCTTGACATCGCTAAGGTCAATTGAAATGAGTTGAACCTCGCTAATGGCTATCAAGAACATCCTGCATTGTCCAAGGTGAGCTCTGTAGTACAATTAGGACATGCGCTATATTGTACCAAAATACCAGACTGGCAGCGGTTGGGTTGGTGGATCAGATAGCATCTAGGCCTCCTCTAATTTTGACCATCTGCTTCAGCCCTTCCATGTGTAGTTGTAGATTCGTTGCATTCCCCCGTTCATTCTTGGTAGAAGAAGCTATTGTGTAAGGAGAATGATTTACTAGACACACCTACTCACCTCAATCGTGGCCAAATTTGCGACAGCTACCATAGTATGGTCTGACTTGTTGAAATATGCTATACATACCTGAATAGAATTGTTCCAAAGTGTGTTCACATTTTGGCCCATTCGTCAACCAACATGACGTACCCAGGTCTGGATCTTGCTGTCTAGAACTACTTCTCAAAAGCGTCACGCACTCTCCCAGCAGCTTTTTCGAATAGCGCCTTCCTGTTGTTGTTCCAGCTTCTCAGGATTCAGCGTGCTAAGCAGAAGAGCAATGTGAAAAAGTACATTGTCTGTTCGGACAAAAGAAGTTGGTACCGCCTCATAGGGCTGGTAGGGCTGGGCCTGCTAGTACATAGAGTTTTCACCTTCCACCTGCTAGATAGCCTCCCACGCCTCCTAACAGCAACAACCAGAATATTCATATGCCCCTACATGACCTGGTATTCCAACACCACCAAAGTTAGATCATGGGACATGTAGCGAAATCAGGGAAGGGATCGGTATACGAACGTCGAGAGATCTAAGAGTATAGCGCAACTAGTGATCAGGCTCGGCTTCGGAAAGGTATCTCTTTTGCAAAACGCTCCCACAGAGTGATACCTACAATGGTTCATCAGTTTGTCTACATTCGAGGCTTGGAGTTGGCGGATGAGCTTCGAATGGATCTAGCATTCCCGCTCCAACTGCTGTCGGTAGTGATGGCTGCAATTCTGTTGCACGACGTCTTAGAGGTCCACTGCCTACGAACTGGCAGGGTGCTCACACCAGCAGGTACGGTGCATATAATGGATTCTCAGACAAGAAGAAACCTTGTTTCGTGAACCGGACGTACTCGGGCTCGGACTATCAAAATCGCATTTTTCAACATTGGCATAGTGTCTTTCGCAATTGCGGCATAGTGGGCGTTTTTCGTCGCACTGGTCCCCACATATTATCTAGCGCTCATGTAGTGCTGGTTGGTCTGTAGAATTATCCAGTCTTTGACTTCGCTTATTTTTGCATCCTGTTCTTTGATTTCTTGTGGGATCTCTTCAGAGTTGGGAGCAATTGAGAAAACATCGCTTGTTATCTCAATCCTTTGGCACCGTGCTTTTCCGAACCTTATCGATCCTGCCACAGAGCATATGCAGTTTCGGAATGCCAACGTCTCACGTCTGGTTTGCCGGGCACGCTCGTCCTTTAACAGCAAGGGAAACCTGACTCGGCAGGTGATCACTGATTTGCCTGCTTCCAAATCGAGTGTTTCGAACTCTATGTCACTGCGTGGGAAGATTGCATAAGGCAGTACATAACCCGAGGAAGCAGACAGCCAAAAGGTGCAGAAGCAGCAGCTGACCAATCCTAGAGCAATAATTATAGCGCTCTTCACCAGCTGTCACCATTTCACGATCGAAGCAGCGAGTTGCTACCGTATCGTTAATGGAATAGATTTGGATTGATAGCTTATTTGATTGCATTTCTTACGGTGTTAGTGAGCTATCGACAAAGGTAGCCATCGCTGTACAAAAGTACTCTGATGTCCCAGCTCGTACGATTCAGGGGTGCCATGGTAAGGAGCTATCATATCGACGTCTTGGCTGGGGAACGTTGCAGGTGCATGTGTGCAACTTGAGGCGGTGAAACTCAATCCTGCTCCGTTCTAAACTTCTTGGAGCGAGCTGTTTGATGGTCCACCGAATCATCTACCTATCTACTACGTGGAGTGACATGCAAGATCCCTGTGTCAATTGGACGGAATCCCATGATGCTCAACGTCAAGATCATATTCATATACTTTCTCTAAACGTTTATGCTAGAACCACAATCTTGCCGCCGGCCTTGTTTTCCTCCATGCAGCGGTGCGCCTCCACAATATCATCAAGTTCAAAAACTATGCCAATCTGAATATGCAACTGACCTCTCTCAATTTATTGGACCAACTCCTCAAGTGGCGTACTCATGAAATCTTCGGATCCACCCGAGTATGTCGTCAAATCTACCGCCGTTGGGATCATGTCCGTTGGGGAGAACCTTTCCAGCGACCACTTGCCGCCAACTATGCCAGTCATGCATACAATTCCAACGTCTTTTGTGCAGCGGAGTGAGTCCTTGAGCGTTGTTGTACCCACCAGCTCAAGCACTTTGTCAAAAGCTTCGTGGGATTGAATCTGCTCTGCAATCGACCCATCATCGACGAACACTTGGTCAGCGCCACTTGCACGTAGCAAGCTCTCACGATCGGACCTGCGTGTTGTTGCTGTCACGAATGCACCACGGGTTTTGGCAATGGCTGCCGCGGCCAACGCTACTGAGGTCGTACCTCCTCGAATGAGCAAACGATCACCTCTCTGAAGGCGAAGTCACCTGAACAATGAGCCCCACGCAGTCTGCAGCATCTCAGGAATAGCACCGAGAGTTTCCCAAGCTATTTGAGTCTTGATGACTTGAACTTGTGTTGCGGGTACGCACGTATGTTACGCATAGCAACCGTCGAATACTCGTCCAAGGCCACCCTTTTCGGTTGCGACAACATCGCCTTTGCGGAACTCATTACCTGGCGCATCCTCGACAGTACTAATTGCTTCAATGCCAAGGATACGTGGGAATTTGACATTGGGGGAATGGCCTTGCCGAGTGAACATCTCGGAGCGATTGAGTCCGAAAGCCTTGACCCGAATCAAGACCTGTCCATTTTGAGGCGTGGGAAGTGGTCTTTGTTCGAGCTTGAGAACCTCATCCCCGCCCGCTTCGTGGATCACTACCGCCTTCATCGTGGCCATGATTGATTTCGGCAATAGTCCCCTAATCGCAAACGAAACTTTGAGCGTTAACACGATTCCTGTAAGTTGTCTGCTCTAGGGTTTGAAGTGTGTTTCCGAGGCAGTTGACCACACCTTTTGAGTACGTAAAACCTACTCATATATTATTCGAAAACCTTCACCTACAGAACCGGGATTTTTTGGGTACTATTGGACAAGTCCAACGTGGTAGCTCCAGAGATGGCGATAGTCCCAAAGGGAGCTTCACAACTTGGGAAATGAAGAGATATGGAGATTCCGAGAGACGGAATTAGGCATGACACTCTCAGAAATAGGACGCTTACAAATTAGCGAACCCGAACCCGATACAACGAACGATTTATAACAACGGTCGAGAGCGAGCGAGACGATGAGCTACGCTAAGTTGGGAAGGCCGGCACACCTTTGAAGGCGCCCTGCTTCCGTTGGGATGAAAGCTTATTGTTGCAGAAGGTTTATGTACTGAAAATTCACAGCGTGCAGACCTTTGATTCGGTACTTGCAGCGCGATAGCAGAATCATTGCTTCTTATATTGAGGGAATCCTTGTCGAATTCAAAGCAGCTCAACCTACACATTCTTGCTCACCTTTTCTGCGTTATCGGCGTATCTATCCATACCTTCTCCTTAGTCTGTTTGATTCAAGATCTACAAAGCCTGGCTTGTTCTCGATGGCAGAACCTATTGCTAGCAGCCGCGTGTGCTACTTAGTCCGCGCCAAGTCACTATCACTTCGCTGCGATTCGCGGTATTCTCTTTTGATTCGTATCCGTATTCGCATCCAAGATGGCGTGCAGTCCTTTGTGAACCAGAAGTTCTTTCAGCAATAGAGGCCTCGAGTTAGCCGATAGGCTGTTAAAGAGAGGATGTTTCGAGATGACATAAACGAGAGTCAACACCCCAAACTTCGTAGCAGATGAAAATGAGTTCAGGATCTCTTACCTTACTGCAACACCGATTTAGTATCGAAGAAGCAAAGTTGTTACTATTTGGCTTGCTGGGAAAAACAATGTTCTCAGGAAAGACATTTCATTGAGTGTATCATATCACATGAAGATTATTGTTGGCAAGGCTTACGGAGGTACTCATTCTGAGCTGTCATCCTTATCTTCTTGAGCATTGGCGCTCTCCGTTCCAACATCACGGCTGGCGAATAGTTTTCTCCACTTTTTGGTGTTGTTTGTCTTGAGCTCTATGCGGTGTACCGTGAAGGCTTGGCTCCACCGCTTCTGCAGCCTTCCAATGCTGTCCGCACTGAACTCTGGTCAGAAGATCACGGGCTTGTCAAAGAACAAGGCTTGCATTCGGGGTTTCTTATCATCGAAGTATAAGAGGGGAGTTGCATTAGCTACGTCCAATTAACAACATAGATACTCGAAGATGACGGTCTAGAATCTGGATTTGCGCCTTAGAATCGCCATTCGTCCCAACAGGCTCGGTTGCTGAAAGTATCACTGGCTTTGGAAGAGCCTCAACGGGAATCAAAGCGGAACTCAATGGAGGTCGTGACGCGCAGACAAGGCTGGTGATTGTCACCCTGCAAGGCTGCCAATCGATCCGAAGGTAGATGGCGTGATCGAAGGAATTCTCGTACTCGGTGACTTTGCGAGTAGTATAGTCGAGCACGGACGACGCATATGGAGGTCGTCTGCACGCCCTAAGGCAATGTAGCGAGGCTGCATACTCAGTATTCAGCATGTACCTCGTCAAGTTGGGTTCGGAAAAATACGTATTTTGGTTCAACATACATGTACAATACATCAAGTGCAAACATAACCATGAAATAAACGTATAATACTAGTAAGATGTTAGTAAGTTAGCATATATTAAGTACCTCCCCATATATACTAACTTCACGATGAGGTGATAGACCTAGTAAATCTTCTAGTGGAGGATAATCTCAGATCTATCCATTTTGAAGCCAAGAAGGTGCCTTGATAGAAGTGTTATTATTGCAAGTATCTATCTACTAAGAACACCTGTCGAGCTCAGTCTCATTTAGAGACATGCATTGAATACCAGAAGGCTATGAAAAAGGAAAAAATTCGCTTGTTCGGTTTGAAATAGGTACTTATAATTGATCGAGGTTACCCCCAAAACCGATGTACATGGCATATCCTTAATATCATTGGTCAACTACCCCTGCTGTATTTTCTCAACATTGACCCTATCAATATACTACATGTTATAATACAAGACCTAATACGATTAGTGACTATAATATGTTATACGTTTCCGAACCCTAAGGTATCGTCAAGTACCCTACATAGTTCTTGGGTTGCGTGCATCCATCCTGCATCCATTCATCTGCACTGCAAACCGCTAAGCCTAAATCTCTGCACAACGCACTAGTATATTATAGGCAGTCGCAATCTTTAAATTACTAGTACTGGTGGTATATCTATGAGGCTCAATCGTTCAAAAGTTTGCCTCATTCAAATTGTTGGATGCCTTGACCGTGTAACGTCAACGCGGAGCCTCAAGTTCCATATTGGCCTGTCCCGACTCCGGTCTTCGCCTTTCACCCGTCGTGAGACGCAGACATCGAAGTAAGGTCATGGCTTTAGCAAAAACCTTGTACCTTGCATCGACGTACGGCACCATTGAAATCTCATCTCCTGGTTTCATAATCTAGCTCTAGTATAGTAAGAGAACGTAGACGACATCTCAGCCTCATCGAAGCCGGCTGGCTGCGGCTCTGGTGAGTACCCTCATAAATCAGGCTCTGCCACATTCTCTAGACATGGCTTTGAATGATTATCATTGTGGACCTTCTCGCTTTCCGCTGTCGTCCAATCTTGATTTTAATCCAAGACTGAAGTCACTGAACGAGACTTCCATTTCTGAAACTCGCCCACACCATCACCCAATGTGCGGTCAATCTCGATATTGTTTTGCCTATTATAATTCCATAGTGGATATCTCGGGGTTTGTAATCTCTGAAATTTAATGGAAACGCATTGTAGCATCACGGCGCTGCCTCTTGAAATTCTGATCAACGTCGTCTCATATCTCAATCTAGAAGACTTTGTGAACTTGAAGTGGACAGGAAAGGAGCTCTTTGAGACTCTCCACGGTGAGAGAATTAGTGGTGAAACAGCCAGGGTCTGTAGATAATAAACCCCTATCCTGGTCTGTGTGCGGGAGTCCAAACATGGCCAGCGCTGATTGAAGTGTATAGAGACACATCTACTATTCTAAAGAATCTCAACTTGCCGAAAAGGGTATCATCAACTATGCGGCTGCTATACAGAGAACTTTCTGCAGGAGAGAATCGTTTGCTTTGGCCCGACCCTGTTCGGCTCTGTTGCTGGGCTTTGGAAGCCTTTTCATATACCGGGATGGGGTCTTGTGTTACCTTCACGAAGCGACGATTCGCATCCTCAATGTTCATGAAGCAGACGTTACCGAGAAGGTAATTGACCTCAATTACGTTGGCCAAGCGATTTGGAAACACCACATAGACATCACTCATACTGAGCTGCTCCACTACCAAGATGGTGTGCATTCCTTCTTAGTCTATGATACGGACCTTACTGGACAACCTTGGCTCATCGCTCTCAACACCGAAGACAGTCCGCCCAACGCCGAAAGAGTAAAGTTAGCCATCGAATGCCCAGAGTCAAAATTCTGGGTTCGGAACGATTCTCGATACCTCTTCATTGGTTCACATGTCGGCTTGGGGACACACGGACATCATGAATGGGTCTTACGAGGCTACAGTCTGAAGAATGGCCATCGATTCGCAGACCTGCAATTGCCGAACCTGTTTGGAACAGACGTTGGTCAAACTGTGAACTTCCAGATTTACGGCGACTTCCTATATGCGATCTCGAACCAGTCTTCCGCCGAGTTCGAGGAGATAGACTGGACGTCTTACTACCACTGCTATCGCTTTCCGCTTCACGATCCTTCACCAACTCATTTAGAGCCTAAGCAATTGTGGCGAAGGCAGCATCGAGAAGGACCTATCAACGACTCGTGGACAGAACTCTCACTGCATAGAGACGAGCGCACTGGCAATCTACTGATCACTGAGTGCCGACGTGAATGGAAGGATGGGGGCAGTACGCAGAGACGAACCTACTATCACCAACCGCTCATTTTCCCTTATACGCCGGGACAGGTTCCCGATCATCTGATGGTTACTCCGCCCCCAACCACAGGCTCAACGACGCCGCCCCGAGAGCTTGGGACTATGACTCTGCCTATTGGAGATCCACTCATTGGCTTGCTCGACGGCAAAAGCAGACCGCTCTACGAAGCAGCGCACCAACGCATAGATCGGAACTGCCATCGTGAATATACCGACGACGCCACAGCTTCAGTGCCTCGATCGTTTATTCTGGCCAAAACAAAACACCGAGCCTACAACCCCAGTTGCTCTGCTTTTTTAGATCTGGTGATTGATGACCATCATTCTCAACGACGATGGACACAGCAAATCCGGCTCCGCATCGGATCTCGAAAGCAATCTTCTCCTCTTGATTCTAATGGAATTCTTCACCAGCCAATAATGGACGATACTGAGGGAACTGCAATCGAGGACAGTGAAAGTCGCTTTACAGATAGAGGTATTAATATATGGCCTACAGCAAACGCGCCTGAGGAGCTACTGGACTTGCTTAACCCAAGCCCAGGTACCAGATCTCACCTTGCTGGTCAACGAATAGTTGGTGGAGGGGTCCAGGCCGTATCAGATGAGAGGTCAATCGTCTACATGGCGAAGGAGAACCTAGAAAAGGAGAGTGCAATTGTCCTTGTAAATTTCGACTCGGGGATTCGCTTTGAAGGGTTAACGGAAATGAACTCGAATGCTTCTTTATTGGAAATGGATGGTACCGCAAGGAAGATTGTACTCGATCAAAGGGGTGTAGCGCCAAGAAAAGGGATGAACAGGGCAGTGCCACTTTCGAGCGAAGCTGATACTTCAGGATCGATCGAGGATGCAGGTCAAACCCGTCCATGGTTTCGGGAGGAGACGGCCATGCACATGGATATTGGCAAAGGGTTTCACTTTACCTACAGTAGCTCACGGTAGAGTCTTATACGTGCAGATGCTCTACAAGCTGGTATCTGTCAAAAAAAAAAGAGCTCTAGGTAGCTGTAAATAGCTTTCAAGATACAACACACATAGAAACAATGATAGCAGCTGGTATTAAGTTGTACAATTGCGCAGTATTTCTAGAAGATGATGTACAGTAGGTAGCTCCGGAATTGTGTCAAAAGCAGCCTGAACCACACGGGACCCGGGCCTCGCTTGACCGAGCGACTCTCTACATATCTACAGTACATAGATACTCACATCCCGCCCGCCTGTAGATGTCAGCATCACCATTAACATGCCAGTGCGTCCGCCTCAATCGCAAAGCCGATGACGACCCTGCTAATACGCTTAGTTGATACTGATCTCAGGCTACCCATGCTCCGGCAAAACCTATCGTGCAAACCAACTGGTCGAATTCTTCAATTCAAAAATCAATTCCACCCTAGACCCATGCATTAGCCGGCTCAGTGTCTGCCATATCAACGACCAAAACCTTGGACTTAGTCGAGACGTGTACCGCGAAGCTCGAAGTGAAAAAGATGCTCGAGCGGCGGAGTACTCCGCGGTCAAACGGGCCTTGGGGAGGGATACTATTGTAGTTGCCGATGGCTTAAACTACATCAAGGGGTTTCGGTATCAGTTGTACTGTGAGGCAAAGGCTGTGCAAACACCGAGTTGCGTTGTACGTTTTGGCTCCTTCGCGGAAGAACTGGACATCGCGCGTAGTCCAGTACTCTGGGCTGACTATGCTAGAGGTTCATGTAGGGACGCCTATTGAAAGATGTCGGGAGTTCCGTACAAACCGTGTGGAAGACCCAAGCCATGAAGGAGATTACGCAAATGATGTCTTTGAGAACTTGGTCTACAGGTATGAGGAGCCGAATGGCATGACGAGATGGGATAGCCCGCTCTTCACCGTACCCTACGATGATGAGACCCCGCCCTTTGAGGCTATATGGGAAGCCATGGTTGGGTCTGAGGGGAAGGCAAAGAGAGTGAAACCTAATGCAGCAACTGTTACAGTACGGTGACTTGTGCTGCCTGACATATTGTTCGAGCTAACTACAAGTAAAGAAACCGGCAGCCGAATCAGACTATCTGTACGAGCTGGATAAGACGTCGCAGGAAATAATGAACGCGATACTGCAGTGGCAAAAAGACCACCCTGGCGAGGGCGGCGGAGAATTGAATGTCGAGGAAAACACTATCGAATTGCCGGCGAACCCAGTCTCGCTTCCACAGCTACAACGAATCCGTAGGCAATTTATGAACCTTAACCGACTGAATAGCCTCCCCAAGACAAGAATTCGGAGCTCTTTCATCGAGCATCTTAACAACAACTTCGGCTAAGCGTTAGCCGGTGACAGATACAATGGTTTCTTACTAGCAGAAAAGTGGAAGAAGTGAAAACTTACTGGGGCTTAACAAAAAAGTATGCCGCCATTTAGGAAAATTCGCGAAACCTCAGGAGGAACAAATCTGTAGACCGAAACAATGCTAGAAAATGCATATCATCCGCTCCTCCTTTCCGTCGCCTAGCCATGGCTCATTAGTTTGGGTGCAATCTCTATGACCGCTACCAATATGAGTTTTTATCACGCTCTAGCCAGTCTGACAGTGGTCGTGCATTGTCTCCAGCATTCGCGGCACCAGCGCATTCCCACACTAGATACACCAACTGGATCTGCCGTGGCTGCGGCTACTACAGTAGCTGAAGCAACGTTTCCTGGGAGGTCCGATGGCGATTGGTGACGTTGGCTATTCCTCCAAATGATATTTTCCGCGCAGCTGTCTTCCAGCGGCAACGGCTTCGCCTGACGACAAACCCCACACGCGAATGATAGTATGCCCCCCAATTTTAAGGAAACCTTCTGGTAAGTCCCGGTCCGAATACCACAGGCGAGGCGGCAGTGGCTACCACGGACCGTCTAGTAAGTGGCATACATCAGGACGAAGATGAGGAGCTGGAAACTCCGGAAGATATGGAAATAGAGGAGAACAACGAACCAGTTCTTCGAGAATCTACTTCCAAAGCAAACCAAACTAGGAAAGGACTACCTCAGACCAAGGTTAGCAAGACCGGAAAGGTTCAGGAACTAGTGACGCCGAAAGGACCCAAATCTACGGATCCCATCAGAGGCATGCAGAGTCGTAGCAGGTTCGATATCAGTAGAATTCTCGACCTGCCGCTAGAACTCACTGTCGGGGAACTTCTGGACCGGTCTGATATCACCATCAAGGATCTGGCATTTAACATGCAGAGGTCGACCCCTAGGTACAGGATCAAAAGATCAAAGGTCAATGCCGAAGGTGATACTCAAGAAGCGGAAAACGTTCAAGCCAGTATGACGATTTCTGCAGCGGTTCTACCGCCGGAAGTCACTGCCAGGGCGTACGAAGATGACGGTCTTAGCAAACCCCTAATGATCAATTCCTGGATAGGAACCCAGCGTCTACCAAAATCACTGTTGGATGGAGGTTCCCTGGTGGAACTACTCAATCGGAAGGTTTACAACAAGATGAAGCCTAAACCCAGGATTCGGACGGACGGATACATCAGGGTAAGCCTGGCCAACGATTCCGTCACTATCCTTCGGGAATATGTTTTGGTCCCGGTTAATGTAGAAGGGATTGAAGCCGTGATTAAAGCTTGGCTGGTAGATGTTGAAGTATACGATCTACTTCTGGGAGTATCCTGGCTAAGACGGGTGCATTGCAACCAAAAGTATGGTCAGGGCAAAATTACTGTTATGGGGGATGATATGACGGTAAGGGAGGTTCCAACCCAATTGATGCCGGTGTCTACGAACCTACCTGTGGTGGAGTGGTTGTCTATGAAGGAGGTTGGCGGGAGGAGCGTAGCACATATCGGACATGGAAGGCTTATGGGGCAGTGTGGAGCGTGGCGCTCGAACTCGTTGAACTGGACCCACTCGGCCCTCGTCATCCTTGGAGGCCGACCAGGCGTGGCATACAGATTGGCATACAGCGTCCTCGAAACAAGAGCAAGCCTATGGCGTGAAGTGCTGTCCTAATTGTCTAATTGTTCGGCGATCATTTTTGTCAGCTCTAGGGCTAGTGAGTCCAGTTTTGCCATTTCTTCTATTCTGTCAGCTTTTTCTGCTAAACAGACGGATACACCTTCAGTCGCTTACTTACTGCTACTGCTACTGCTTTGAATGCTTGATTGACTAGATATTGGTTTGCTTATTCCCCTATATCGAGTCTGGATTTGCAGCAAATCGAGCGTGGTTTCTATACTATCTACATCGATGTGGAGCATCTTGTACCTCGTAACAGAAACATAACGGAGCCAGTCGCCATGCCGATTTGGGCTCATCGACAATAGAGTCAATATGGGTTGTTTACCCTATAGCGTTTATCATCGCGGTGCCGATTCAGGGCCAGGGTCTAGTGGAAGGGGGGGCGAATTTCTGCCTTTAGATTTGCTACGTTGGTCATCGAGGAAACAGACGGTCATGCTCGATAAGACAGTTATTGGTCGGTTTCAGAATGCACAGAACCGTGAATAAGCGACGGTTTTGGTTTTATGCATGCTATATAACGAGAAAATCTCACGACAGAACAAAGAGAGATTGTTTATCGATATAAGGAACAGATACGATCCAGGCAGCGGTTTCTAGAGACCAGAGTGTACAGAACGTTGACTATTCGATATTTTTGGTTCGGAGTAGGTTGTATAATGGAAAGAACTCACAACCGAATAAGAAGAGACTGTTCAATAACTTGACGAACTGATTATTGCTTACGTGAATCATGCATTACAACAAGCAAACGCGTTCTATGTGCAAAACATATCTCATGTGATGAGATGAACTTATACCAGAAACACAAAGAATCGGTTTATTGGTTCGATGAATGGGTACAGCCGACATCATGACTGTGGGTTCAATGTCTGTCGCACAATATACTGCCAATATGCAGGTTCTAGCAAAGAGCATCTCGCACAATCGCATGAACTTACAACAGGACAGAAAAGCAGCAACAGAGAAGGAACGTTATATCTATCCTAAAAACGCGACTTTGGTCGACCTAGGTCCTGACCGTTCATGCATCTATTAAAAAAAGCTGATCCACAGAAGATAAACCCCTAGTCTTTGCCCAGGGAAAAAGAGTTCTCAGGCTACACGTAGCACTTGGGTTGGCTGAGAGCGGAGAGAAAAGAATACGGGATGGTGCAAGGAAAATGGTCCAAAGACATATGGAGAAGAAGAAGAAGAAGAAGGAGAAGAAGAAGAAGAACCACCGCTGGGGGTTTTTCTTGAAGGGGAGGAAAAAGGTTTGGGCTGCCGGCTAAGGTACCGGAGGATTAACACTCCTGTTCTTGCTCCACCACCAGAAGCCCTTTTTTGACCAAAGTACCAATCCCATCCCTTTTTTCCAATACTTTTCATTGATATGAAGAAGAAAAAAAGTATTCCTTCCCACTCACCACGTCTCGGCATCGCGCAGGAGAAACCACACCTTACTCAGAGTTCAACCCCCTCAATCACAAGGAAGACCAACCTCCCTCCCACCGCCGATCCTAACCGCAACCTACTGTAACAACGCCAGCCTCCAACCGCAACCCATGACAGCCTTCACACCCCAGCAAGTATTCGAATCGTGTCGCAAATGTCGCTGAAGCTGCTAGAGATCTGATATGAGGGGGGATGGTTTTGGTAGTAGAGGATTAGTCAGAAGGGTTCGTAGGGAAAGGTGCAGTAGTGATTGCGGGAAAAATGGGAGGATGCGAAATGCAAGGGCAAGGGCAAGCGCAAGGGGTCATGGGGAATGGGGATTTTCAGATGTCTGGGTTGAAAAGGGGGAATGGGATTCATGTATGTAGTAACGACAAACCGGGTGGTTGAGAAAGGGAGTCCTCCTGTTTTTTCTTTTCTTTTCTTTTTCTTTTCTTACCTTACCCTCCATGCCCGATCACCTACTCCCCATTCACTGCCTTCGCTCGACCGTTTTTCTACTTACTGGATTCTTTCTCTCACTCCCTCCCTCCTTGCCTTCTTCTTCTTCCTCTCAGATTCATTTTCCCCCTCTCTTCCCCCCCCCTCCCTCCTCTCT
>JAABVA010000480.1_pt1 | contig 50863 bp, 64 predicted proteins | sample 5560331 | NCBI WGS metagenome assembly JAABVA01 (sample SAMN12812661, study PRJNA571458) | rock metagenome | isolation source: Antarctica rocks | place: Antarctica: Victoria Land, Mt New Zealand sud | collected 2016-01-07
ACGCCTATCATCACCTATAATATTGTCCAACACCACCTAAGTGACCTAACACCTCTTTTCCCAACACTTTCCGAGTAACAAATGCTAAAACCGTGACAAAGATATCAACATTCTTCTTGAAAAAGACATTTAAAAACTCAAAATATTTAAATGATAAAATTGTGACTGAATCAACGTTTTTACTTTATTAATAAACTTCAAGATCTTCTTGTGTCATGAATGTAGTTAAATGAAATTTCTTTTTTATTTGATGAAGATTCAAATGATGATTTTTATCATACATACTATCTTGAAAATGAGATGAAAACTGAGCAAAAGTTGAACTGTTCTTTGAATGAATAATCAAAGTTGCATGACGTGATTTTGACTCATCAGAGTCTAGACTAAAAGATGAGATTAACTCAAGATTCAAGAAGATATCAATTTTCTTTAAAATGATGTTAAACACTTCAATGTTTTTGACATGAGCAGCATGATCAAAGCTTCGAGCTTTCAACTCGACTATGTCAAGTTGTATAAAAAATCAATTGAATTGATTTGCTTGAAAGATAACAGAAGTTCTAGAAAGAAAAAAATTTCAACACTTGATTTTTGATGAGTATTCTTTTTGAATGACTTGAAAAATACAACTAGAAACTTCTTGTTTCAGACGAGAGACAAGATTGAATAAGATTTGTTTCTTGTGAATGAGCTGAGTATTAGTTGACTTCTCATGAACAAATGAGAAATTATATTGCTTCTTGTGAGCAGATGAGAAACTGAGTTACTTCTTGCAAGCGAATTGAAGACTGAATTACTTCTTGTGAGCGAACTGAAAACTGAGTTACTTTTTTCAAGTGAATGAGAAACTAGATTGCTTTTTGCAAGCAAATTGAGTGCTGAATTGCTTCTTGTGAGCAATCTGTAGACTGAATTGCTTCTTGTGAGCAATTCATGAACTAAGTTGCTTCTTGTGAGTGAATTAAGAGTAAGATTAAGAGAAAGCTACTTTGTTAACTGTCATGATGAATTGACTCATAGAGATTAGAGTCAGAGACTGAGTCAAAGATCAGATCTGAGTTAGTTCTGAAACTCTATGACTTTGTCAAGACATTATTTAGACTACGTTATATCTTCAACTTAATATGTCATGAGTTATGTCGTGCTTGACTTGACAATGCTTGACAAACTTTCTATAGTCAATCAATTCTCTCAAGTTATCGAGAGCTTCTTAATAATTAGCTCTATCATAATATATACTCATTCTGTGCCTGCTTAAAATATCACATTGTCATATCACTCTTATAGATCTCGTCTATTCATTTAGTAGACTTGATCATCACAGTTCTAATTATTTCAAACTCTTCTTAAAGATGATGATTTGATATTCAAGCATGATAACAGCAACGCAATTGTAACAAAGTTGAAACGATGATGTCTTGATCTTGCAAGACATCATATCAAAAAACAAACGTTGCATAATGAAATCAGAAAGTGAAGAAGCAAAAAATGAACTCTCTCTTGATATTGATGAACAGCTGACATGAGCAATGCTTCAACATGATAAACTGCAAAAGAAACAGAAGTTAGCAGTTATTCTGTTGAAGATTGAGACTCTGCAATTCATTGAAACAATGAAGAGAAGTCATTGAGCTTTCACTCAAGCTCTCATAAAGAACTTGAATGATCTACACATCGTCTTCATAATGTTGATGATGACGAAATGAAATCATCACAAAGTTGTTTCACAGAAGCAAAGATTCTCAATGTCTTTGAAGAAGTATTATGACAAAATCATAAGAAAACATAGAGAGTGAATTCGCGATGTCAAAACCTCGTTTTGAAATATCTCTTGACATTTTAAAAGTGATGAGAAAAAGATTTTGTACTGCATGATTTATCTGAAGAATGAATCAAAGAAACTTTGATTCGATCACGAAGAAACTATGTTTGCAGCTCAGCAGATGTGATTCAATTTTATTGACTTTCTTCTGAATCTAATCGAAGATTCAATGAATTAAGACATAGACGTGACTCAGCAGTACGCGAACGCATTGCAACGTTCAGATCAGACGATATAAACGTTTGCAACTCATCTGAGCACTCTGAAACATCAACTTTCGTTGTATAGTGATGAGCATAAGCGAGCTCATTTATTCATCAAGTTGGGATCTGAGCTGCATGTGATCATTACTAATGTGCAGTCGATTTCTATCACACAAGATGCATTAATTAATCTTGTCGCTCAATTGAAAACAAATCTGCGAAAAGAATACATCTTGTCGTCAAAACGATTTCAAGATGAAAACTTGCATGATTGAGATAAAGTCAACAAGAAAACTCATTCAAAGCAAAAGAAATCTCATTGATTAACTAGATTTGACTCTTCATCAAAGACAAGTTCACACGCTTCGTCATGTTATAGCAAGAATTTGTTCAACATAACGTGTTACATGTGCAATCAAAAGAGTCATTACTTTACTGATTGTAAAGATGAAAAGATCAATAATAGATCAAAAGAATTTGATGCAAATCAAGTACTCATCAATTTGATGTTGCATATGAGTCATCTCAAGATTTTAAGAAAAGACAAGCTCTTGATGAATGCTTCAAATCATTGAGAAAAAAACAAGAAATTCTCTTTGTAAAGATTCTTATATATAAAGAACATGTAATTCAGAAAGATCAAAAGACAGAAACAAAGATTCATATGAATATCGACGTCAAGATAAACGTGATTAGTTAATGTTTCATCATCAAGCAAGATATGTCATTGCTGAACATTGATTTCTCAAGATCTATCTGAATGAATGATCAGAATGTTTATTGTTATGACGTCTATAAGATGTGTTATCGACTGAGAAACAGCTGAAGCATAGAGAAAAAAGATATAAGTATCTTTTATGCTATTGACAAGAAAGAATCTCTCTTGATCTTGAGTATGTTGAATATGCAATTCAAGCGTATTTGAATAAACATGATCGCAAGAACATGATGTTTCAACATAGATGAGCACGCATTTGAGTTGTTCTTCGCACAAGTATTTGCGAAAGCTCTACAAGATGAGTCTACTGTGTATGCTCTTGTCATAATCAACGTCGTCAAAAAGTCAATTGTTAAACATCAAGTGAAAGTAATGAATAATGTGATGAGTTGTATCACAAATGCATTTGAAATGCAGACTTTACTTGTTGAATTGAAAGAATACGAAGATGTATTCTTAACAGAAAGTGTTGACAAATTGCTCTTGCATGAAGATCACGATCATGCAATTGAAATCATTGCAAAGTCATTATATGAATCGTTGCATAATTTGTTGAACACAGAGTTAGTGACTCTGAGACAGTATCTAAATGATGTTTTAGCAAAAGAATAAATTAAGCACTTCATCAGCTCGACTGACGCGTCTATTCTATTCATTCTCAAAAAGAATGATAGTCTTCATTTATGCGTGAACTATCGAGATTTTAATAAAATCACTGTCAAAAATCGTCATTCTCTGTCTCTAATTAGTGAAACTCTAGACAGACTCAGTAAAGTCAAGCAGTTCATTAAGTTAAATTTGAAGAACGTTTATCATCATCTCAGAATTCAACGTGAAGACAAGTGAAAAATGATGTTTCATACTCGTTACAATCACTTCAAATACATGATCATGTCGTTTAATTTAATCAATGCATCTGTCATCTTTCAGACTTATATTAATAAGATCTTGACAGAGCTTTTAGATGACTTTTATGTTGTTTATCTGAATGACATTCTAATCTTTTTCGTAGAGAAGACTGATCACGTAGATCACGTGAAGCAGATTCTGAAGAGACTAAGAAAGTTCAAGCTATATGCTAGCTTGAAGAAGTGTGCATTCTTTATCACTAAAGTGAACTTTCTAGAATTTGTTGTATTCACAGAGAACATTTTGATGAATCTAAGTAGAGTAGACATCATCAAAACATGATTCAGATCGAAAATGTATCGAGAAATACAAGTTTTTCTGAGATTCATCAATTTCTATCAACGTTTTATACATCACTACTCTCAGATAGCAGAGTCTTTAACAAAACTGCTGAGAAATAGTGTAAAAGATGTAAAAACAAGCTCATTCATATGATTGAGCGAAGCGAAACAAGCTTTTAATCAGCTTTGCAACGTTTTTATGAAGATGTCTATTCTAAGACACTTTGACTCAGAGCAACATATATGCATTGAGATCGACGCGTTCAATTATGCAGTCGCGAGTATTTTGTCTCAGTCAGATAATGAAGATCAGTGACATTTAATTGCATTTTGATTCAGAATGATGATAAACGTTGAAAGAAACTATGAAACACATGATCAGAAGCTTCTAGTCATAGTAGCGATGTTTAAACATTGACGACACTATGTGAAAGACAGTTATCATACTGTCAAAGTTTTGACTGATCATAATAATTTGAAGAATTTTATGAACGTTTGAAAGTTAAATGAAAGACAAGTCAGATGAGTCATGAAATTGTTGATCTGCAACTTTGAAATAGCACATAGATCAGAAAAGACAAATTTAATCAATGCATTGTCAAGATGATCTGACTATAAGAATGAGAACATCTCTGCAAATCATTTGCTGCTCACTTTGCAGCGAAAGCTGACTAGAATAGAAAGCTTAAATAGCTTTATATTCGTAGTGATCAGAGAACTATACTGTATACAAGTGATTAACGATGTCAAGAAGATGTTCATTCACAGTATAAGTATGAACAAATATTCAGCAGAACATGTCGAAAGCAGACTGCAAGATGAAACTCACTGATGAACACAAGTGATTAACGATGTCGAGAAGATGTTCATTCACAGTGTCAGTGAACGAAGATATTTAGCGAAACATGTTGAAAGCAGATCACAAGATAAAATCTACTGTACATGAGTGATTAACGAAGTCGAGAAGATGTCTGTTCACAGTGTCAGTGAAAACACAAGTACATGTTCAGCAATGCATGTCAGAAGTATGCTGCTGAGAATCATGACTTTAGCAATGCAAGAAACACATCTAGATGAAGTACATTTCTCAAGAAGTAGAATCTTTCAATTTGAATCAACAACTTTGAAGAGCACAGACATTGAAACGTCAACTCATAGAGATTGCAATGTAACTGAGAAACAGCTTAATTCTGTTGCTGAAACTGTTGATTGCAAACAACTTGTTTCACGTGCAATTGTCAGAGTACTGACAATTCATGAAATAATATACAACTTTAGTAGTAAATTCATAGTCAAGCTCATCAAGATCTTACAGCAAGAAGATGAATTTGCTGTGAGACTAAAAGCAGACGAAACGACGAGTATATGAAAGAATGACGTCGAAGCTTGAACATTGAATAATCAAGAAATGATAGAGTACAATGAATCATTGTATGTTTCAGAAGATCTTTCTGTCAGAGAAGAACTGTTGAAACGTCATCATGATGACTCGTTAGCAAGACATTTTGATGCTGACAAGATCAACGAGCTATTAAATTGCAAATATTACTGAAAAAGTATGATCAAGAATGTCAAAGAGTATATAAATACTTGTGACATTTGTCAGAGAGTAAAGATGAAACGTCATCTATCATATGATGAGTTGAGATCATTATTTCGACTCACAGATTCATGAAAAGAAATCACTATGAATTTCATAACAGATCTGTCGCCTAGTAAATGAAAAGAAGTTGTATATGACTCGATTCTCATGATAGTCAATCACTACATGAAGATGATGCATTATCTGTCTATGAAGAAAACTCTGACTGTTGTAGAGTTAGCAAAGTTGTTCTTCGAGAAAATTGCTTTAAAATATGAGACTTCAAGTGATATAATTATTGATAAAGATAGTCTATTTATCAATGCGTTCTGATCAGAAATCTGCTATTATGTCAAGATGAAACGATGACTAAGCATCGCTTTTCATTCGCAAACAGACGATCAGATAGAATGATAGAATCAAACATTGAAACATTATTTAAGAGTGTATTGTTTTAAAAAGCAAGACGATTGAGCTACGCTTTTACTCGTAATTGAGTTCATGTATCATCAGATGAAGCACTCTTCGTTGAACTGTAGTTTCTTTAAAGTCATGTATGATTACAAGTCAATCTTTGACATATGCATTGAGAACAATGCTATGAAAGAAGAAGTGTCAGCAGCAAAAGAATGCATTGAAATGCTGCAAGATGTGCAAAACACGTTGACACAATGATGATAAAACATTATCGATGCTCAGACAAAATAATATAATTGAAAACATAAGTCTAAGTTCTTTAATGTTGATGATTTAATCATGCTATCAGCAAAAAATCTGAAGCAGAAGAAGTTGAGCAAAAAGCTATCAAATAAGATGATAAAACTCTTTTATATACAGAAACTCATAAACAAGCAGACGTATCATCTTGATCTTTCAATCATTTATAAAGTTTATTCTGTCTTTCATGTATTTCTTTTAGAGTCGTATAATCGTAGGCTAAACGATGACTCTATACTCAATTATCTCGTACTCAAGCTTATTGATGATGAGCAAGAATGAAAGATAGAAAAGATTCTACAGAAGCGAAAAAGAAAGAAAATCTTATATTATAAGATACAATGAAAAGAATATCTCATTGAATATGATTAATGAATATTGAGCGAAGATATGAAAGATGTTTCGAAGCTTATAGAAGTTTTCAAAATGAGGCTGAAACATGAGCGAAAAGCATAATCACTCACTTTCAAGCATAAACTCATTATTAGAAAAGAAGAATTACTGTATTATGATAGTTTCGCTCTCTAATGAAATGATCACATATGTAAATCAACAGATAAAAGAAAAAAGCGCAAAGATGTTTAAACGCGCTCAACAAGAAAGCACAATCATCACGACACAATAAACATCATGCAATCATCACTTCATCAAACATCTCTCACATAAAGCAAGATTGCAGACTTTTTCTTCTCTTTCATTGTCAGATTTACATTGAGACGTGAAGACAGAGATTCAAGAGACGACAGATTGTGCTAAAATATATCAAAACAATTAGAAATGCTGACAAAACAATATATAATTGAGATTGAATGTATTGCAAAGCGCTTTACATTCAGAATTTCTCTGACAATGTCATTGATAGTTATCATTTCTTTAAGAATGAGCTTTTGAATTTTTAAAGACTTAAGTTTGTGAGTTTCTTCAAGATGATTCTTCACACGAGTCGCTGTTATCAACTTCTTGTAAAGAATTTTCTAATGAGCAGTGAATGTCTTCAAAGCGACATTCTCTTCTTCATTTTCAATTGCACTATTATGAATATTTTGCAGACGAAAGAATTCATTGACAGTCAAAATGCAAATGTCGAAAATCTAAATATCAAATCATGAGTGTTTAGCAGATGTATCAAATAAGTATACTCACTGCGATACAGAAATCTTTATTACTCGCATAGCGAGCACACTTCTTGTACATTGTCTTTCTTTGAAAGACGACGTCACATCGCGATTCTCTATTCTCAATGTGTAGAACTCAAGCACACTTTATACAAATCACTCTATTTAGAGTTTCAAAATCAGCAACACTTCTCTCGCTTATTCTCACAATTGACAGCTGAAAAGCATTATCAACAACATCAAGAAGTTGAATAAGCGAATCTCATCATCATTTTTCAATTTCGCGAAGTCTGTGAGTTTGACAAGATCATCAACGAAGCGTCAGCAATCATTTCTTCTTTCATTGTCTTTCGAATTTTCTCTTTGATAACTGAGATATACTTGAAAGTTTGAATAGTAGAAGCAATGAACTTTCAATCAGAATTTGATAACATCTGCATCATCACGAGCGATTTAGCATCAGCAGCATCATAATCATCACGTCTGATCAATGTCTTTTGAGCAGACTTATGATACTGTTAGTCGCAGTAATAATCATGAAACTTCAAGTTGTGATATCACTTACTTTTGTAATGATCTTGACTCAATCATCAGTCAACTTTATCATCTTACGACTCTCTTTGAGCGTCGCTGCGCATTCACGACTCATGATCTTAATCTCTTACTCTTACTATACAGATATACTCAAAGTTTGTTAAAAGTAATCACATAATGATAAAAATATAATCATGATTGAAAAAAGATGAAGTTGAAGAAAATGAGAAGTTAAGAGAAATTGAAAGAGCGATAAACAAATCAACAATTATTATTCACTTTTGTTTATGCTCTATTGTTTCAACAACATCATCTACTCAAAAGATAAACAATATTTATGCACTATTTACACGTCATCATTGCTGTCATCTACATCAACTACACATTACATATACTATTTATAATGTCATCTATACACATTATAATTAAAGATGAATCATCATTTGATCGAAAGTTTCTCTTTTTCTTGTTTTCTTACAAAGATTTGAAGATTTTTATCGAGAGCTTCTAAAGTGAATCAATGAGTGCACATCATCATTTATCAGAATAAACAAAGACATTAATTATTGAGATCAAGAATGAACTCACTTAGAAAAGAAAACAATTGTCATGATGAATTGACTAATAAAGATTAGAGTCAGAGATTAAATCAAAGATCAGATTTGAGTTAGCTCTGAAACTCTATGACTTTGTCAAGACATTGTTTAGACTACATCATATCTTCAACTTAATATGTCATGAATTATGTCGTGCTCGACTTGACAATGCTTGACAAACTCTCTATAGTTGATCGATTCTTTCAAGTTATCAAGAACTTCTTAATAATTAGCTTTATCATAATATATACTCATTCTGTGTCTGCTTAAAATATCACATTGTTATATCACTTTTATAGATCTCATTTATTCATCTAATAGACTCAATCATCACATTAACTTTGAACAAGAAATTTTCTTCTTGTTGATTAAGATCATAGATCTTGATGAGAAATGAGCAACAATGATTAAGACAGAAGAAGAAAGAAAAAATGAGAATATTGTGCTCAAAATTGACATCAATGACGTGATGATGAAGTCATGACAGACTCATAATGATGAGATATTGATTTAATTCAGTGACATAGAAGAATAATTTTTTGATGTGTTCATCAAGAATCATTGTGATTTTGATGACATGAATAATGTCATCGATTAAAGCGACTTGATCATCAAATTCTCAAAGTCTGCGAGAGTGAGTTAATTGATGCAAGAAAAGATGATGTTGTTGTGCGAAGAATTTATTCATAAAGACATAAGCAGAGACTTCATTATCAATCAGAGCGAGAGTGAAAACTTTAGATTGAGCTTGATGTAAAATACAAAATACTATCATGTAATTATCTTTGAATGTTGAATTGAATTCAAAGAGTTTCAAGACAGATTTAGCAGAAAACTTTTTATATGATTGAAGTGAGAATGAAAAGATTGAGACTAGTAAACAAGATGATATGTATACAGATTTCTGAGCATGACTTAGCTCAAAAACTAAACTTTTTTCATGAACAGCAAGACTTCTTCATCTATATTGATGATATCATTGTCATAGATGTTCATGATATGCAGAGTGAAGAACTTCTTATTTAAACATTCTTTAATGATTTTACTTGAATGTTGCAACTTGCAGTAGTAGCATAGCTTTCACTTGTTGCAGATTTTCTTGATCTCAGAAATGATCAGAATCTTATCTTGAATGATGACAATAACAAAGTTTAGATTCATTGATTCATCAAGAAATGAGAAAGAAAGAGACGAAGATACTGTCAAAACAACAGTCACAGAAATGATGATTTTTGAACTCAAAAGATTACTAGTTAATGCAAAGATGCTCTTGACTTTGATGAACAAAATGATGATGAAGATGAAGTGAGATTAATGATGCTTAAGTTGCTGAAACTCTTCATCAATGTCAAAGAATGCTTGAACTCATTGATAAAAGATGAATGATTGAATTTCATTGAAATTTCATCAGAAGAAAATAATGATTTAAGTGAAATAATTGACATTGCGCTTCAGACAGTTAATCAATGAAAAATCTTTCATCAAAAAACATTCTTTCTTTTGATAAAAGAGATTGTAATAATCAACAAAGCTATTCATGTTTTACTTCAAAGTTTCATGAAAATATAAATGAACATCTTCTGTCTTGAAAGAATTGTTGCAGTAATGATGCAACTTATGTTGTTAATCTGCAAAGATGAAAATGATACAAAGATCATTAACTTGATATTGATTCATTAAATTGTAAGTCTTCTTATTTATGATGAATCATGACTCAACATAAATGATCTTGACTTGATGAGAGAAATAATGATCATCGTTCACGTTCATGCACTGTATCAGACTCTGCTTTCATGCATTCAATTGATCTTTGTTTCTCTCATATTCAAATATGTCAAAAAGCTTCTTGAATCTAAAAGTAATGAAGACAACGACAGAATTTGCAAAGAAGTAAATGACAAAAGAAGATTGATTATTCAAGATTTGTGTGATGATCTGAACTATCATCGCAAGAGATTGAGAATTCAACTTTATATAAACTGAAGAACTGAAAATGATGAATGAGAACAAGATGATAACATCATGTTGTTGAACTTAATTTTGAAGCTTATGCATTACATGAAAGATTTCAACTGAATTTTTAATCATACTTTGAATGAACTGTTCAACAGCACGCTCATCGTTGATCAAGAAATTGTGAGATGACTTTATTTGAGTGAAAGAATAACTAGATGAGATTTCAACGTATGAAAACGTTGCAGAAAGTGTAAATCTTTCATAATGTCAAAGACTGAGCTAAACTAAAGATACTATCAATATAAAAGACTGATATTATTATTACTTTGATAGAATCTAGATACAAAACAATACATCAAATAATGTACAAGATGAAAGACAAAGAGCGAAAGAAAAGAACGAGAACTCGACTTCTATATACATGAATCGAACAGAATCAAGACTAGACAGTAGTTTTATGACTTAAGATTGCAAAGATTTGCACACACGACTGAGATGATCAAAACAGAATTGCTGAGACTAGATTAAGATGATGATGACTAGATTGATGACTTGATTCATTGAACTGCGAAACAGGTTCAATGAATCGAGATTATTTAAGATATCAACGATTTATGTTCTAAATCGAGTTGATGATCTGACATCATGATACTTTCGCTCGATTCTATTGTAGAATCGAATGTCATCTTCTGATCTATCTTCTCTATAGTCATTATCTTTTTCTATCTCGATGATTTGCTATATAATTCTAGAACTAAATATTGTCTTGAAAGTCACTCTGAAATCAAATTTGTCGTTAAGTTCGAGTTGAGTTGAGAAAGAGTCAATCAACTCGACTCGATTTCGAATTAGAATTAAAGTCGAGTTACTCTTTCTCAACTCAAGTTTAACTTGCAATTGAGTTGAATTGATCAAACTCGATGACGTAGATACTAAGTGTAGTATACAATATACGAAGTATCAAAAATAGTATAACTCTCTTAAAAATCGATATTTTTTCAATTTTTGCAATTCATTTTGCTGCTTTTGCAATCAATTTTGCAATTAATTTAAATAGAATAATGAGTAGTGTGATGAGCATGTAGAATAATGAGTAGATAGAGTGACGAGTTGAATGATGAGTATGTAGAGTAATAAGTAGAAAAGTGAGTATGTAGAGTGACAAGTAAATAGAAAGCTATGTAGAAAGCACTGTTTGAACTTGTTTCGATGAGTAGAAGCTTAATTATCGAGGTACTCAATCTACCTTATCGATGAGCGGTCATGAGTTAGGTCATTTCATAGATACTCCGTGATGCAACAAGTTTGGGTGTTCGTATTGCCCCGCCGTGCCCGCATCCTTGCTATCTTCCAACAGGATGTAGAATCAGGCAGCAGCATTCATGGTGTGATGATCTATTTCCCCATAGGTTAACCTGTCTTTATACACTGCACCTTGTACGGTGATGCTTCATGGTGGGTCCTAATACCCTGTACCGGATCGGAGTTAACTCTTCGCTGTATTCGTGTGCGTGTATGTGTGTGCCGTCCAGAAGTAGTAAATCTCGGCCTAGATGTTCAACAATGAAGCTTTGAGCCGTGTTACATTGCATGTGCCATCTGGAGCCTGATGAAATGCAGCTGCCCTGGTATTCGCGGTGTTTCACGGCGCACAGACGCTGGGACTACAAAAACTCTCGAAATGCTCATCTGAAAGTAAGAAGAAGTATTTACAATAATGGCGGCTTCATCATTCACAAAACCCACAATCGTTTGGGTTCCTGGACTCCTCCATACTCCCGCACACTACCAGCCTATGATATCCTCCCTGGCAAAAGTGTCAATCCCCAGTCTTGCGATTTCCCTACCGAATATAGGACCGGGCGCTGCAACAGCAGCGCCCTACGACGATGTAAAGGCTGTCAGGGTTAAATTACATGAGCTCGTCGCCGAGGGCAAGGAAGTCATAGTTCTCTCCCACTCTTATGGGGGTGTCCCCGCATGTCAAGCCATTCGGGGTCTCGAAAGGTCAAAGCGAGTCGAAGGAGGCCAGCTAGGTGGGGTTATACGCATCATCTTCCTGGCTGCATTTGCGATGCCGGAAGGTATGTCCTCGTTGGAGTATGCTGGCGGTCAACTGCCACCTCCATGGGCTAAAAAGGACGTAAGTGGCCCTATCCAATGGTTGACCCTATAAGTATATTACATTGCTGAAATTCCGATTCACTTGGCACAGGGCGATATCTGGCGACCGAATATCTCTGAATGCATCAGCCTTTTCTTCAGTGATTTGCCGGCGGCGTCCCAGAAAACTTGGGCTGCAGAGCTGCAGCCAGCTAGTCACAATCACTGTACAACGCCTGTGGGGCGCGCGTGTTGGGACATCGATGTACCAAAAACCTACATTGTGACCACTAAGGACGCAGCGCTCCCAGAGAAGTGGCAAGACGCATTTATCGAATCTGTTAAAGATGATACTTGGACCGTGAAGCACATTGCCAGCGACCATGCACCATTTTTGAGCCATATTGATGAGCTGGTTGAAATTTTGGTACGATTGGACTAGCATGACTGCAATGAGCTCAGTTTGATAGCGTACTGGCACAGTCTGGCAGCTACTTGCCAGACCTACCACTGCGGGAATCATGTTTCTCTTCTATCTTGATAGATGCGAAGGCCTTCAGCCTTGGAAGGCAAGATATACGAAGATGAATAGTCGAGATACTTGATTTCAGGAGCATGTTCGCCTTGCAGAGCGCCTCTTGTGATGACACCCATCAAGCCCCGCAACGCCGGGCTGGAACATCTTACTAGAAGCTACAATTTAAGTCTCCCGCGTAACTGCTGGTAGAACGATTTCCAACGCAGCTCCAGCCATCACCTTGTACTCAAACAGATACATCAACTTCCACAACCCTTCGAATTCCATCCAAATTCTCCAACGAAAACCCTTCCTCATGGGCTTGACCAGCAGTCGCAACGGCGCGATGACTGGAGCCTGTGCCATCCATGCCACCTCCCAACCATTTGTCTCGCGCATAAGGGTTAGACGAAGCTTTCGTGCAATGCAATCTTGTCTCGCTCTCGCTGGAAGACGGTTTGCGTCTGGTAGGTTTACTCGACTTTCTGGTAAATCTGGTAAAGAAAGGTCGGAGAGTTGCAATGCATGCGGCAATTATTGCAACTTGCGCTTCGAGGCTGTGATCCGTCAGTCTTGTTGCTGAGACGATGACCGCAGAGTACTGCAAACTCACTTTGCCCAAACAATATCTCCTGCGGCCTCCCCTGTAGGTCGACGTTAGACAGCTTGCTATGGGGACATTATCGGTTTCAACCTTACAGCTAATGTCTTGGCCCTTGATTTGGCTCAACAGGACCGTCCTGGCAAGAACACATCCGGCAGTGCTGCAAATTCTCATTAGCGCTCCACAGCCATGGACGATCTCTGGTTCCAATCTCACAGTACTCCGAGCGACATAATGCCGCAAACGGCGGCTTTGATCCTCCAACTGAGCTGTATCTTCCACATACAATACACAGGTAAGGCAGAGAGAGTAAGATCCAGGATTGCCGAAAGCACTACCTGCCTCGTTAGTTCAGGATTTTGTAGCGCACGGATTTAGTTGCGGCATAATCCACTGAAAGGTCAACCGACCCACCTCCTTGGAACTGGCCAATTGCAACTTGAACCCCGGGCTTCCAGCATGTACCGGGAAGCATTGGATTCCACAGCTTAGCCGTAGGCTCACATTGAATCAAGATTATTGTTGCAGAGGCAACATTAGCCGCGGTGGTGAGGCCAATGATGACGTACAAGGTCCAGCGCCAGCTGATGTTGATTGCGAATAGGCGTAGAAGGAAAAAGCAGATAGAGACCCTGGAAAAAAGGGTCGAAAGGACTAGGGGTACCTCGGAGATATATTGGAATTTGACGTCGCTGATGATCTCCGCTGGCGACAGGCAACCGGCATGCCGGCCCAGGCCGTATTGTACTTGCTTGACACATAAACCATAGTCGGCGATGGCAAGCGCCTCGACCTTCTGTAAGAATTGGATTTGGCATTTGGGAAAGATGTTTGCTCACTAAGGCAATTACAATAAAGGCATCATCCCACCCAAGCCCTGCGGCGACAAGTCTTATTCGTGTGAAGACTCGCAAACCAGTGAGGATGGTGCCGATCGCGATGAAAGTCGCACCAATCCCGACAATGGCGGTACCTCGGTTTCCCTCGATGCATGGAATATTGGGGGGCGACGATGTCATCTCTGTATCAGAGGGTCGTTAAGTGGGAGAAGAAGAGGGAAGGGAGGGGGAGGGGAAGGGGAAGGGGAAGGGGAAGGGGAAGGGGAAGGGGAAGAGGGGAGGAAGACGAAGAGGCAGGGAAGTACTATCCGATTGTTATTTGAGCACTGATAATGCAACGAGTTCGTCAGGCTGAAGCTGAAGGAAGCACCAGGAGTGGGGCGCATGCTTACGAGGATTTTCAAGCAACCCGACCACCTTGCATGAGGCAATGTAACAGACGTGCCTGCAAGCAGTCATGTAACTCATATGGCGCGGAACTGTCCTCGGATTGGTTTCCTGATCGAATCTGGTATTCGCTCATGAGTATCATTTTCCGTGTTCCTGAACTTCATGTTTGCTTCTCACATCATTTTCACTCAAGTATCTTATGTCTTCATCAAAGGTAATGATTTAGTTCGGTTCACACAACGCAAACCATTTCTTCTCCAATTTTCACTGATAATATTTGGTCCCCGAACCATGTAAGATGATTGATCCCAGGTTAGAGTACTCCGTACTCGTACTACGTTGTTTACCTGAGTCGAGATCCTTGAACCAAGAAGGCGCCCACTGACCCACAATATTCTAATCCCCGTGCCAAACAACCAATCGGGTGATTCGCGACAGATGGGCAAGCCCGGGCCCCAATCCTTCGTGCCGTGCCGCGCGGAGCGGATGTGCTAGTTCACTTCGAACTGCCTTATAGAGTACCACTTGCATAGTAGAGTGTGTGGAGTGTATGGTGGTGGTACCTTGGATTCCTTGACTTACTCACGGCGGCGTTCATCCACCCGGTGCATCTTGTAGGCATGGCGAATCAGGGAAGACTATTCACCCCTCTTACCTCAATGGTGGAGTTTTTCAATCGTCGACCGCTTTTCTTCTCTTACCTTCGGCTGCTATCCAGTCACACAAAGACATCTTCGCTGCGTTGCCAAATCCACTCTTTGGATGTCTTAGGTCATGCTAATGTACAATTACAGCAAACGCGGCGTGGGAAGAACACCCTGATTTGTTGACGGTCTATGAGCCATGCATAGGAGGCATTGTATGCATTGCCCGGTTTTGACAACCCTCGCCACCTAGCGGATTCGGTTCCCCTGCAAGACAAGCAGGTAGAGCGCGAAATCGACTCGCGTATGTATTCAGAGTCGCGCAACAGGAAACACTGAAATCTATCTCTGTCAACAGAGTCTTCAAGCTAGCGATGCCTTTGCCGTGTATTCTCCCAACAAGGCAATCGCCATGCCTGCTCCGATCAATTGGTTCCATTTCCTAAACCACCACCAACAATTGGCGGGGTTTCCAAACTCCACCTTCTCTACCATGGCGCCTAGAATGCCTGTCGGGATGCCACACAACAAGTAAAAGATTGGTCCCGCTCGTAGTGTGTAACCCAAGCTGATGAGTGCAGAGAATTGGACGGTCGCAACGACTCGAAGGAATACACGCGGATTGTCTTTGTAGCGGATCATTGTTGACTTGACACCGATCTTGACATCGTCCTCAACGTCTTGGGACGCATAGATGGTGTCGTATACGGCGGTCCAAGCCGTGCAAGCCGTGAAAAGACAGCCGGCAGATGTGACGTGCATGGGTTTCTCCAGCGCTGGAAAGGCCAGCAAGACCCCCCAGGACATCGTGACTCCAAGGAACACTTGTGGGTAGTACGTGACCCGTTTGGCGAGCGGGTAGAGTCCGACGAGTATGATTGAAGGGATGCCGTAAAAGAAGCACTGCCGGGGTAGAAGTGTGAGAACAACAGCCACTCCGATCAGAAGCTGGAGAGCCGCAAAGATCATGGCTTGCACGGTCGAGATTGCGCCGCGTGGGATGGGACGCAAGCGTGTACGAGCTACTCGGCGGTCAATGTCTTGGTCCACGATGTCGTTCCACGCACAGCCAAGGCTGCGTACGAGGAAGCAGCCGACCGTCAACTTCGCATTGACAGTCACAAGAAGTGCGGGAGAGATGAATACGTCGCTATTGCATGCAACGAGAGCGGTGCCAGCATAGCATGGCCAGCACAAAAGCAGCGTTCCAACAGGCTTGTCAAATCGAATTAGGTCCGCATAGGGGTGCCAGGAGAGTCCGGGCTGGTATTGAGCAGCCTGTTCTAAGCCTGCTGAAGCTGACATTGTCGTGTAAGAAGGGATCGTTCTTGTTCCAAATACAATTATTGGCTTTCATCGAGGCAGCAGAAAACTCATGGCCAGAACTACTTTCTATGGTCAGCGAGGAGTAGGCATTGGCGGGAGGCTGAGTGCTGGTGGGGTGCACGTTGATAGCTAAACATTCCGGCTGCATGATTCTAGAAGCAGTGCTTTGCCACAGCAAAGAGAAATTATTTCAGAGGAGGGATGGGTGGAGACTCGGGAAGAGCGTCTGCGGACTACGTGTCCGGACCGATTGGTTTTTAGATACATTATCATTGCCTGTTTGGGATCAAAGGCTTCGAGGCCGGGTACACCTGAACGTATCATATTCTACCGATCCACAAGAGGTCGTCTGACCTCGAAAGTAAGCTTGGTCTCATGTTATCATCTACGTGAGGTGTCCCCGGAGGTAGCCTTACTGGCTTGCCGCATTACTGTAGCAAGGATTGTTCGGTTAGTAATGTAGCTCAAAGTCGAATAACGGCGGGTCAGGTAAGCTGTTGACTGAAGTAAGTCGCTGGCCACTCATCATCATCAGTAACGATCAAGAGTCTTACCTCCTCATATTTTCGACCCAAGATCTAGGAGCAAGCAATTTTTGTCTCTTACCTGCTCAAAGTATGTCTAAGCACGACTACTTACTCGGACGAGGCTACGTGCCAGCGACAAGGTGAGAAGCTGATGCGCCAGGGAAATACATGCACGAGGTGATCAAACTGACAGAATCTCCTAGGCTCAATCTCCAGTATTATCTCTGGAGAGAGACACTGGGGTACAACTTACATCCCAGCATTCGAACGGCTGATGAAGAAGATCTGAAGATCGCCGACGTTGGAACGGGCACCGGGCATGCTACCACGAGAAGCTCTTGACACAGCCGCTACTCACAACCAACGCTGACCGAGATAGGCTTTGGCTCTGTGACTTGGCCAGCCGACTGCCGCCGTCGACTAAGTTGCGTGGCTTCGACATTTCCTCCGAACAGTTCCCTAGCACTCAGAGCCGTCCCTCAAACGTAGAATTTGACATCTTGGACGTTTTACAGGAGCCCCCTGTTGGTCTGCACGGTCAATTCAATGTCGTGCATCTGCGGCTCCTGCAATCCGTCGTCAACGACAACAATCCGTCCGCCATCATTTCCCACTGCCTAAAACTTCTGAGTAGGTTTCCCCCACGTAAAGAAAGCAGTCATGTTGATCAGCGCGCCTGCTTTTATAGAGCCGGGTGGATACTTGCAATGGGACGAACACGATCCCACCGCGCAAATTCCAGAAAGTCCGCACGGAGTGTCAATCGACTCTTTGAAGCAGCTATCACTGTACTCGAAGACCGCCAAGCCCGTTGGGTTTGTCTCCCTTCCCTTCCCTCAGCCAAATCCGCCTCTTAACCTTCCATTTCATTCTCTGACTTTGGAGGAAATCCCCAAGATGGCTGCCAGACTTGCCTCGGATCCTCGGCGGAAAGGGGCTCACGGTCCTTGTGACGGACCGGAAACGTGAGCTGCAGTGGCAGCGACAAATCTTGATGGAAACATGGTCGATCCTGGCCGAGGAATTCGCCAACGGAATGGAGCAGCGTAGCAGTGGTCGCGCCGGCGAAGCTGACCAGATTCGATCTTTGGGCCGTAGCGCGTACGAAGAAGCCAAGCTCGGAGCGTTCGTTTCGCAGATCTTTCAAGTAGTTGTCGCTCGGAAATCCGGAGACCGATGAAGACTTGCGATTGATACCGTACGGTTGTTTGGAAAAATTGCTCGATGCGGTTGGTGGCACGTTTCAATGCTATTAGCACTTCAGATTAGCATTCAGACTCTTCATACACTCCATTACAAATGACGTGAGAATGTAATTAATCCTGAAGCTTATCGCACCCTGACTCTGCTCTGCATCATTCCACATCCCTTTCAACCAGCTCGCAACCAAGAACCTCAGCATTTAGAGCATTGGGGTCGACCCTCGTCTCCGCGTCAAGTTCAAACATCCAGTTCATCATCGTCACCATCACCACTCAAAGCAACTTCTATCACACTCTCCACCACCTCCGGCGCGCCCCAAACCCTCACAATCCTCAACCCGACGTCATTCAACAACTTCCGCCAAACATTCTCGGTCCGTTCCTGGGATGCCAACACAGCCATCATGACCATATCCGCGGACGCCGTCAACGGGTTCGTCCCCCTCGCCGTGACCACATGATCGTTGATCAGGATGCGGCTATAGCCACTACGCAGCGCCGACCTAAGGTTCATCAGGATCAAACGTGCCTGCTCGTCCGGCCAGTTGTGTAGGACGGAATGTAGATAGTAGGCGCGGGCGCCGAGCACAGGCTGCGGGGATGTAAGGAAATCGTACGGCATGGGCGTGATTGAGGGGTGCAAACCGCTAGTCTCCGCTTGCCGGATCACGTCCGGTAAGTCCTGAAGGACCAGACGGCCTGAAGGGTTCGGGTGAGCTCGTCGGAAGGACTCCAGGTCGTGGCCGAGGCCCCCGCCGACATCAACGAGCAGCACCGCCTCTTCGTTGTCGCCTTTCAATACATCCGCAACGGCCGCGGTATCGAGCAGCTGCGCGGTCGGGTAAATATGCAGCCAGCTCAGCCGATCCGCGGTATATCCAGCCATCAGCTCATTAAAACTTGTCGCTTCCCGCGGATGCGCCGCCAACCACTGAAAATACCGTACACCCTCTGTGCGGGACGCCAGCTGCCATGGGCCTCGGCAACTGTCGCTCGGATTCTGGTAGCCGGTTCGTCGGAGGAACTCGGGCACGCAGGCGTACGCGGGTAATAAGACGTCAAAGAGATGTGTAATACCACTGCCGAGCTCGATCTGAGCCGCGAACGCGGCGGACAGATCACTGGTGCCATACGCGTCCGGTGGCGTTTCGATCAAGATTTCCCGGGCGGCGAGAAGCCGGAGAATTCGCGCGAGAAGGATCGGGTCGGCGCCCGTGAAAGCGGCTAGTTGGGAGTTGGTCTGGGGGCCGTGCGTTTCGATTAGACGGAAGAGGTCAAGATCGATGGCGACTTTGAGGACGACATTCAGGGGTGCCTTTGCGACAGAAGGTTACGGTTTCAGCCAGCGGGAATGGGTAGGGCGAAGGGAGATGGAATTCGGATAAGATGATGGAATTCGCCTGCGCTGAGCGGAACACTCCGGGGGTGGGTCGCAGGGTTGGGATTGGGGAGGGGATGAAAAAAGTAATCATTTACTTACGTCTAGGTAAAGCATTCTGATGACGGCGTCCCATGGTTTCTCGAGTCTGGCGCACAGAGCGCGGGCGGACTTGAGGGCGCGAATACGTTCGACTTCTGTGTCTTGAAATAGGTGCCTGTCGACCGATTCAAGCGAGTTGAGAAGGCTTGAGACTTCTGAAGAAGTAGTCATTGCTTTGATTTTGATCTTTATTCGAGAAAGAGATCGTAGAAGACTGACTATTGCTCGAACTACTTACTGCCTTGCTAAGTTAATAATTTATAAAGTTTAATTTTATTCTAAGTATACAATATACAGTCAAAGTTGCCTACAACGAAGGTGGCAAATCGGCTTCTCCGTTCCGTATTCTAATACAAATGTTACGAGGTCAAAAAACTAATTATTCTATTCGGAATGATCTTCGTACCGCAACTGCACTATACGAAAATCAAACGAACACGCAAATAGTCAAATGTAGTGACAATAGCACCAATTATACGTAGAAATGTTAGGTGATATGAATTATAATATATATTTATTCCTGAAAGTAATTGGCTGTAATTCAGTCACTCTATTCAAGAATAATCTGATTCACCCGATGCTTCTGATTCGTAATAGAAGAATTAATATTCTTTTCTATATTTAACTTTTCCCATTTATCATATCAGATAAGTTTCAGTTTCAATCTACTTTTAATAATGAATCTTCAACGTGATTCTTAATTCTTTATGAGGTTTCATATTAAATCATATAGGCTCTATGAGATTAAGATCAGAACTGAGCGCAATCCACACTTTTGTTCCGGTGGATTTTCTTCACCTTTCAGGTACCCCTAAGGTGTGGCTGTTATGCTTACCAGCGTCATTTGCAAGTTCACGATAGTGCCTAGGATATCATGCACACTTCGTGCCTTGCATGCGTTCAAGTCAAGAACAAGCACCATCCTATTCGTTCAACCTGACATACCTGACCATAATTAACCATCCGTAGGGTACTGCAAAAAAGCGCTAGCGCTGCTGACTCAGCATTGCGGCGAAATCATGTACAGTAGCGAGATAAATTTTGGTGATGATCCAAGACCTTTGAGCAGCCCATTTAAGACCAGCGTCCTTCTCTCCACTCGTACTTTGCTGTTCTTTTCCCTGGGATAGTGCCAGCGTGTATCAAGATGGCAACTTTTACACGATCATTAGCACCCTTCCTCCGGACGACTCGGCTTACGCTGCGGCAACAACGGGGCGCCAACCCCGTGCAGCAGGTCTTTGGGAAAGATCCCCATGGAGTTCGAGGGCTTGCGACTGTGTTTCAGCGGACGAAGCCTCATGTCAACATTGGTAGAAGATCGCCCCCCATTGATGTGTGGATGCTTGAGTGCTGACTTGATCAGGCACAATTGGTCACGTCGATCATGGCAAGGTCTGCTCACGAAGCACAATACATGGTGCCTTCTGCTGATACAGGTGTTTAAGACTACTTTGACTGCTGCAATCACGAAACGACAAGCCGAGAAGGGCCTGGCAAGCTTCTTAGCATATGGGGCTATTGACAAGGCGCCTGAAGAGCGAAAGCGTGGTATCACCATTGCATCAGCCCATATTGAATATCAGACGGAAGCACGGCATTACTCTCACGTCGACTGTCCCGGCCACGCCGATTATATTAAGAACATGATCACGGGTGCTTCAAGCATGGACGGAGCTGTTATCGTTGTCGCAGCTTCAGACGGGCAAATGTAGGTTATACTAGTTATTCCCTTCTGGTCGTACGAGGGTGTTAACAAGAGATAGGCCACAAACAAGAGAACATCTCCTTCTCGCGCGCCAGGTCGGTGTCCAAAAGATCGTCGTCTTCGTCAACAAGATCGACGCAATAGAAGATAAGGAGATGTTAGAGCTTGTGGAGATGGAAATGCGAGAACTCCTAACCACGTACGGTTTCGATGGAGATGACACCCCAATCATCCTCGGCTCCGCTCTGTGCGCGCTCGAGGGTCGCCAACCCGAGATCGGCGCTCAGAAAATCGACGAGCTACTTGCGGCTGTAGACACTTGGATCCCCACCCCTGAGCGCGACACCGATAAGCCCTTTCTCATGTCCATCGAAGACGTCTTCTCCATTCCCGGCCGTGGCACCGTAGCCTCGGGTCGTGTGGAACGTGGTACGCTGAAGAAAGACAGTGACGTGGAGCTGGTGGGTAAAGGGGGCGAGGCCCTAAAGACGAAAGTCACCGATATCGAGACCTTCAAGAAATCCTGCGACGAGTCCCGTGCCGGCGATAACTCAGGTCTCCTGCTCCGTGGTGTGAAGCGCGAGGACGTGAAGCGAGGGATGGTGGTTGCCAAGCCTGGGAGCACAAAGGCGCATAAGCAGTTTCTATGCTCAATGTATGTTCTTACAAAGGAGGAAGGAGGACGGCATACTGGGTTCCATGATAACTACCGTCCCCAACTCTTCATACGTACAGCTGGTGAGTTTACGACCAGCCGTTGCCCATGACTTTCAATCTCCGAATATACTTTATCTTTTGAACTATAGCTGACACAAAGTTACTCCCCGCCGCAGATGAAGCTGCGTCCCTCCACTGGCCCGAAGGCACCGAAGACCGCGACTCGAAAATGGTGATGCCGGGCGACAACGTCGAGATGATGTGTGACATATACAACCCCGTCGCCATCGAAACCGGGCAGCGCTTCAACATTCGCGAAGGTATGTATATTGCAAAACCGTTCAACGCAATCCTGACTCCGTGATTAACAATCTACAGGAGGCCGCACAGTCGCTACAGGTATCGTCACAAGGGTCATCAAGTAACACTATCTACCAAGCAGGAGGGATACTTTTGTCCCACCCTAGCGCGGGAATTCCGAGACGAGAGGTTGAATGAAGCAAAGGTGGTTTTCACAAGATGCATATTGCACAGGCGAGCATCGTCATCGGGTAGGGATTGAAAATATTGTACTTTTTCAAATGTACATTTCTAGCTATTCTGCAGGCCGGTTCTTCTATTACTTCCCATCCGAATCTCTACTCAGACGGCTGGCGCCCAGGGAGTTGGATGGGTTTTGTAACATAGCTGGGAATGATCGAGAATAGAAGAGTGTTTGTCCAGTCATTAAACTTTAAACGTTTTCCCTTGTTTCTACCCATCATTGCTAGGGCTTCGCTCATATCCGCGTTCGGAACCAGCAAATTCTCAAGAGTCGAGGATATTTCCCCTGGCTAAGACTTTGGAAAGGTCGGAGAATTGCCTCCAATAGAATACCCCGCCCCGGGTTTGCGTAGGGAAAATCTATAAATCGTCAGCAATATACCCCTTGGGTCTTGTTGCGGCCACTGACCCGATATTGAGATAACTAGGCTGGCGTTTGCCGGAAGTGTATGTAGTTTTGTAGACATGCAAGCTACATCACCACTCACGAGAAACTCGGATCTTGAGAGCAATTGCCCACAGCTTTTGCTACAAAAAGCAACTGTATCTTGTTGTCTGAAATCTCTTCCACCCACGAGCAACGTCGACTGCGAGGGGGATTGGTCGACTGAAATATCCGCTGGTTGTGTACATCACTGCGCTTTGACATTCTTCGACGCTTTTTTTTTTCTCCGCGCAAGCTGGCTTTTGAGCGCCCCAAGCCACCGCGCCAAAGCCTCCTCGCTAGGAGCACAAAAGCGATAGCTCTTCTCCTCCGCAATGATCTGCATGCAGTGGAATTTCGTTCTTGATACCGGGTCGATCTCGACAGCATCGATCATGTTGGAGAGCGGGATGATGAGACGGGCGGCATATTCTTGTTCGTCCTTGTAAAACGCGAGGTTTTTTGGCCGGAGCACTGCCCATAGCCTCTTCCATTGCCTGACGCCGCCTTTGGATTTCAGGCATAAAAGGTAGCCGTGCCAGACCACGCGCTCGTCGTCGTGGTCGACGTGGAATCCGCTGTGTTGGCTGGCGTTGCGTGCGGTTCCCGGATATATTGGCTGTGTAGGGGTTGGTGTTGATGAGACTCCTCGCACTTTCCGATGGACAAATGAGCCGAATGATGGGTCGCTATAGCTCTGCGGAGGAGGAGTGTCGGAAAAGTCAGAGTTTAGACCTTGGTCATCGCCGGAGTATTCTATATTGCCAGTAGATGGCCTCCCTATGACAGGTATCCTGATGCCATCCCTCGTTGTAGAGAGTCTAGCGGTCTTCTCAACTGGCTCTGGAGAACTCGAGCCTAGACGATCCTGTTCCCATCGATCGTTTTCATCTCCTGGTGGGAAATACTGCTCTGGACCCGCTGTGGTCACTACTGAACTCCCAAGGAGCAATCCGTGCTGTTCATCTATGCGGGCTTCGCGTTTGATGAGCTCGACCCAAGCGCGAGCGTCTTTCTCGTCCCTGGCCTGGAAATGATGATTTCTCTCCGGTGAGAACAAGCCAAAGACATGTTCTCGTCTTCCCTTGGGGTCTTTGAGGTATGCAACAGCAGTGAGGTCAGATAGACCAATCTGCTTGTGCAAGCGCTCTTCCGACGAGTTTTTGTAGATCGAGAGGAGATTTGGGCGTAGGACTAAGTAGAAGCTTTTCCACTGCTATGAGTTTGTCTTAGCAAAGCCAAGCTTGGACGCTCGAGTGAATTACTTTGGTCTTCCTTGTCCGCTTCATCACCTCTCCACTCTTGAGGACCCGATCGAATTCAAAGCTTCCATTCTGATTCACGGGCGAGAATGATCCCAGACTCAAGTGCCCGTTCCGTACACCAGCGAATTGGGGATTGGGCACAAACGAGAGTGGGGGCACGTCTGGGATTCTGTTTCTCGGAATTTGCTTTGGCTGTGTCGACAGTGGTTCATGTGGCAAAGCGACATCTGCCATGGCGCTGGATTCTATGTCTTTCAAGGTATGTGAATGCACGGTGGTGATGCTCACGATTCTGTTAAAGAGCAGATGCTTTGCTCGAGTGTATGTGCATCTCAAGAACCACCTATGTGCATTTGATGAAGGAGCATAGATGAGGAGGGAGTCTAAGTTGCAGATGTTGCATTTTTGTTGTGCTCTTGCTGATCGCCCCACGAATGAATTCCACTTCCCCGCTGCACCCGCCTGGACCCTTTGACCTACGCCATGCCGCAGCTTGTTTCTCCAGGGGTCGCCTTTAACTGAAACTACTGAACGACAGCCAATCGGCCCACCTGAAACCATGCCTTTCATGCCCCCAGTCAGAAGCTCTCCACTGAGTCTTCTATCTTTGTTGTGAGGGATCATATATTTTTAGTTTCGATGCAGTGGAGGAAGCGGCCAATGCGGTATTCCTTCCTATACAGAGCCACTCGATCCAAACATCTCTGACTGCGCTGGTAACTTCCATGGTTGGCTGGTAGCTCATGATAGGGCACAAAATCTCATTGGTGTTGATGAATCACAATTTTCATGTGTGACGGAAATTGCGCTTTATAGTTGTTCCAATGAAGTTATCAGTCTTGACAACTAGCATGAGCAGATTATATCCCTCACAAGATGCCTGTCGTTAATCCGGAGAAGTTGGTTGCCCTACAGCGCAATGCAGATGAAATCCGAAATGTGCGTCTACTGTCGTCGAACATGTGGGCCAAGTGCTGATAGAAGACTTATCAGATCTGCATCCTTGCACACGTCGTGAGTTTCCTTTGGTCACTTACCTGAGTATAGTCTAATATCCTAGGATCATGGCAAAACATCTCTCACCGATGCACTCATTGCCACCAATGGCATCATCTCCCCAAAGCTCGCTGGAAAGATACGATACCTGGACTCTCGGCCAGATGAGCAACTACGAGGAATCACCATGGAATCCTCCGCCATATCTCTCTATTTCTCCATGCTCCGCCGCTCCTCCCCTGATGTTGGCCCACTCCAGAAGGAATTTTTGATCAATTTGATTGACTCGCCTGGTCACGTTGACTTCAGTAGTGAGGTCTCAACCGCTTCACGGTTATGTGATGGTGCCTTAGTTCTAGTGGATGCGGTTGAAGGGGTATGCAGTCAGACAGTAACTGTTCTTCGGCAGACGTGGACCGAGCACTTGAAGCCCCTTTTGGTTATCAATAAAATTGACCGCTTAATCACGGAGTTGAAGATGAGCCCAGGAGAGGCTTATGTCCACATGAGCCAGTTGCTGGAACAAATTAATGCAGTGATAGGGAGCTTTTATCAAGGCGAGAGGATGGAAGAAGATCTACAGTGGAGAGAGCGAGTAGAAGAACGAGTTGCTGCCGCCACCGCTAAGGAGCAGGAGAGGACTGAGCGTAAAGCTACCCAAACTACGAACGGCTCCAACTTGGATGACGTCGAAAGCATAGCTATAAGCAGTACAAATGGTGATTTTGAGGAGAAAGACGACGAGGACCTGTACTTTGCCCCGGAGAAAAACAACGTTATCTTTAGCAGTGCCACCGATGGCTGGGCATTTACTGTACGCCAATTCGCGTCTCTATACGAAAAAAAGCTAGGCTTAAAACGTTCTGTCCTTGAGAAAGTCCTTTGGGGAGAATTCTACTTGGAACCAAAGACCAAACGAGTGCTTGGGCCAAAGCATCTGAAGGGCCGAACAATAAAGCCAATGTTCGTGCAACTGGTACTAGATAATATTTGGGCAGTTTACGAAGCTACTACAGGAGGCAATAAAGGCAAAGGGTATGTCCCGCCCTTCCTTCCTCATACAATAAATAGTATCGCTGGAAGCTTACACTCTTTGTTGTTTAGCGATCCGGCCATGGTTGAAAAGATCACTAAAGCGCTTTCTCTTACAATACCATCCCACATCCTCCGCTCCAGAGATCCACGTGCTATACTTAGTACGGTTTTTGCCGCTTGGATTCCTCTCTCGACTGCTATCCTTGTCTCTGTTATTGAATATCTACCAGCACCGCCAGCCGCACAAGCCAGTCGTCTTCCGGCTCTGATCGAGGCCTCTCCAGGTGCCGATTACGTCGACAAAGCTCTCAAAAATGCTATGACCGAATTCAAAGCTTCGGAGCATGACCCAATTGTTGCGTACGTAAGTAAAATGGTCTCTATTCCTGCAAGCGAGTTACCGCAAAACAAGCGCAGGGGCGGCAGCATCTTGACTGCCGAAGAGGCACGAGATCTTGCAAGAAAGAAACGCGCTGAGCTGGAGAACGCAAGAGCTGCTGCTGAGTCCGAAACCTCGGTTAGGCTGACAGGCATCACCAATTCACTCGAGGATGCCAGGCTTGACGAATCCAGTGAGGGGGTGGGAGCGGAGTCAAGAGGACAAGGAGAAGCAGAGCTTCTCATTGGATTTGCTCGGCTTTACTCCGGAGCCCTGTCGGTTGGAGACTCTGTCTATGTACTTCCGCCCAAGTTTTCGCCAGCAAATCCTCACGCAATGCCTCAACCGCATAAAGTCGCTATCACTGGCTTATACTTACTAATGGGCCGTGGCCTTGAGGCTTTGTCATCTGTTCCTGCGGGCGTGGTATTCGGTATCGCAGGACTTGAAGGTCATATCCTCAAATCTGGTACCCTCTGTAGTCAGCTTGAGGGCGGTGTCAACCTGGCTGGAGTGAATATGGGAGGTGAGCCCATCGTTCGAGTTGCATTGGAGCCCGTAAATCCTGGTGATCTTGGAAAGATGATTACTGGAATGCGCTTGCTAGAGCAAAGCGATCCTTGTGCGAAATACGAAGTACTGGAAAGTGGTGAGCATGTCATTGTGACCGCCGGAGAATTGCACCTTGAGCGCTGCCTGAAAGACCTCCGGGAGAGGTTCGCGAGATGCGAGATACAGGCAGGAGAGCCCATCGTGCCATACCGGGAAAGTATAATAAGTGCTGCAGAAATGGCACCGCAGAAGGATAGGAACCTCCCACGAGGAACTGTTCTCGTTGTATCCACGTCGAAACAAATCAGCGTACGGTTGAGGGTTGTGCCTTTACCATCTGCAGTGATTGATTTCCTTAAAAAGAACGTTGCGGCAGTACGGCGTCTGTATGCTGAGAAAAAGGCGAAGGAGGGCGCAGGAGAAGTCACCCAAGAGAACGAAGATGCTCTTGCCGGTGACGAATCTAATCAAGAACTTGTTGTTAACTCAGGCCAGCTCAGCTTAAAAGAATTCAAGGAACAGCTGGAATCGGCATTCACAGAGGAGAAAGGGCAAGCTGATGAATGGAAGGATATAGTGGACAAGATAGCTGCCTTTGGCCCTCGAAGGATTGGACCGAATCTCCTTATCGACATCACGGAGAGTGGGACTTGTCAAAAATTGTGAGTAATCAAAAATTTGTTCGAAGGTTTAGAGAGATCTAAAGTTATTTGAACAGCCTTCAGGAGACTCACGAGCTCGATTCTCACAGCAACCGAAAAGCAGGCACCCCTGCTGACTCTATAACATCTCGCGACTTCTCAGACAAGATTTCCTACGCTTTTCAATTAGCCACCGCCCAAGGCCCCTTATGCCATGAACCGATCCAAGGGATTGCGGTATTCTTAGAGGAAGTGGCCGTTACAGCTCCCTCAGACGAAGAGTCATCAGGCCGTGAGAAGCTTGGCCGTTTGACAGGCGAAATCATCAAAATAGTCCGAGAATCTATACGGCAAGGCTTCCTTGACTGGAGTCCACGACTGCTTCTTGCTATGTATAGCTGTGAGATACAAGCCTCAAGTACGTCCTTCTCTTTCAGATATGATTCTCTCTATCCATCATACGAATTGTGCACGTTTTGAGATCTCTCCATAGTAGCGAACACTGACAACATCAACAGCCGAAGTCCTTGGCCGTGTCTACGGCGTAATCACCCGTCGGCGAGGCCGCATCGTCTCCGAATCCCTCAAAGAAGGCACACCATTCTTCACGATCCTCTCAGTCCTCCCCGTCGCCGAATCCTTCGGTTTCAGCGACGAGATCCGCAAACGCACGTCAGGTGCAGCGTCCCCGCAATTGGTGTTTCAAGGATTTGAGATGCTTGACGAGGATCCGTTCTGGGTCCCATTCACAGAAGAGGAGCTAGAAGACTTGGGAGAACTGGCGGACAAGGAAAATGTGGCAAAGAGGTATATGGATGGAGTTAGAGTTAGGAAAGGACTGGCTGTGAAAGGAAGGAAGTTGGTCAACGATGCGGAGAAGCAAAAGACATTGAAACGGTAGGCCGTCAGGAAATCATATCAATGGATAGAACCCACAAGTTGCCGGCGAAAGTAATGTGCTCGATGATGTACAAGTATGACTCGATGTGAAAGTTGCCAGTACATGCTAGGCTCATCTCCAACGGCATCCGCCTTTCTCCAGTATGCATTGTCTAATTAATGCCAACTGTATTTAGACTCCAAATGCTATGCATCAGTAACGACCATGATTTATATCCGTTCAGACGTCCACCTCCGCAGGCACCAGGTTATTCTCGATCCAACTAAACATCTCCACCCCACCCAACTTTGCAACAATCTTCCCCTTGATCAACGCCAGCGGCAGCGGCCCAAAGGTCCTAGAGTCTCTCGACTCGGGCAAATTATCCCCAATCAACCAGCAATGTCCCTCAGGCACCTATCTCCCACCCATCAGTCTCTCCCTTCCCCCAAACCCAACTCCAGCACATACCTGTATCATCATCCTGTTTCCCGTCCCAGGACTATCCCTCGCTACGAAATCCCCCGGCATCCCTACCACCCTCTTTATAGCCCCCATTTCGGGAAACATCGGATGCTTGAAGTTCACCATATCCCCCACTTTTATCCCTTTCCCTCTACGGTAGAGTTTGGAGACGTAGACTGCGTCGCCGGTGGCAGCGAGGGTGGGCAGCATTGAGGGACCGTAGGTGCCGTATGTGCAGCCAACGTGCGTGGTAAGAAGGTGAAGGATGGCGGCGGATTTGATGAAGATTATTGAGCCGCGAAAGATGGGCCTTCGGGTCAGAGGGTGTAGAAGCCTCCTAAGAAGGCTTAAAGGGGGTGTCATCTGGGAAGCATCGTGTGGATGTTCAAAAAAGCAGATCTCAAACCAAATTGGGCTCCGGGTTGACTTCTTGTGATGTGATGGTTTGAAAGGCTGCGGCGGAAGTGGGTTCCAAGGCAGTTAGAAAGATCGACGACAGGGGTATGCTTTTGCTTAAAGCTCAGAAAAGCCTCAAGAACAACTGATATCCTCCACAATAACCATGAAACACTCAAACCACCTCATAACTACCACAGAAGCTCTCCAGCGCGTCTTCTTCCCTTCCCTCCGACCCACCCACACACTCTCACCCCTCCATTGCCGCCTCCCACCCCAGAAACCTCCTATAACCCACCACCAACGCCGCCACGCCTACGTCTTCAAATCCCGCCAGGTAATAGATCAACCCCAAACCCCAGAAACCCCCATCGGCCCCGCCAAAGATGAAGAGATCGATTCCGACATGGTCCAAGTCGTAAACGACGAAACGAGTCGCCTCCAACCCCCTGAGCCCGTCTCCACCATCCTCTCCTACATCGACCGCAAAGCCTTCTTCCTCGTCCAAGTCTCCCCGCCCGCGCAGGATGGTCTCCCCGTCTGCAAAATCCTCCCCAAATCCGTTGTGCGCAAACAAATCGCCGACAAGCTGCGGCCGCCAAGCCAGAAGAACCCGAAAGCGGACAAGAATCTTAAACAGTTGGAGGTTGGCTGGGTGATTGACGTTCATGATTTGAAGATGCGCATGCGGCAGATGAAGGCGTTTTTGGAGGAGGGCAGGAGGGTGGAGGTGGTGTTGGGGAAGAGGAGGAGGGGGTGGATGGGGAAGAGGAGTGTGCCGCAGCAGGAGATGATGGGGATGTTGGAGAAAATTAGGGGTTTTGTTGGGGAGGTGGCAGGGGCGAGGGAGTGGAAGAAAATGGAGGGGGAGATGGGGGGGGAGGCGATGCTTTTTTTTGAGGGGCCGAAAGTGGAGAAGAAGAAGAAGAAGAAGGAAAAGGAAAGGGAGGAGCAATCCCCAGCCTAGGACAGCCGACCTCGCAGATCACGGCTTGGTCAGAAAGAGGTGGGATAGCGTCGCGAGCGCCCAGAAGCGGTCCTTCGAACGAATGCCGCGCTACAGGTGCCGGAGACAATTCGATACTTCATTTCATATCAACTCTACAGTATAAGCATCCGGAAAGCGGACTCCTATTTACCCTCACCAAAGCCAAACCTTGATCACCGCAAACCACTATATCGAAGCTGCCTGTGTAAGCACGTTGACCCTATATCAGTGTGAATTGCTCGGAAGAAATCTATCTTTTAGATAGGAGACTTTGGTACGAAGATCGAGGTCGAATACCAAGACACCGCCAATCTTCTACTCTCCACCCTCCCCGCGCCCCTCTTCTCACCATCGACGATCCGGATCCCTCACTTCCTCGTTCCAATTTCTCATCAAAATCAATTGCAAGAAAGGACATCATACAGATATGTCAAAGAACCTTCATGTCGAACATCAAGCACAAAAGGACAATTTCCTAAGCACTTCCTTTACATTTTTGTACTATATCGATCCCATCGTATTGATCATTCCATGCCAGATTCCGACTGCTGCAAATGACAAACTTACTTTCATTTGCATCGATGGGTGGACGATAGTTGTTTTAACTTTTTATATTTCTGATTCCTGATTCCCCCCTTCCATTTCCATTCCCTTTCGTCCCCCATTTCCATCCCAAATTTCAGTTCCCGTAGCCAACCCCCACCCCTCTAACCCCCCTTCACCCACACTCTTCACGCCACCCCTCTTTTCCATCTCCCCTAACCACCACCACCTCTACTTCACTCTCATTCCCATCCCCCACCCCCCATCCCAGCCGAACACCACCACCACCAGCCCCCTCAAAAACCAAAACCCACCATCCGCCAATCCTCTAGTTTCCATCTGATCCCCGGGTGTAAAAATGTGCTGTTATTTAAGGAAGAAGGAGAGTTTCTAGGGGATGGAGGGGGGAAAGAAGGGAGAAAAACGGAGAGTAGGAAAGCTAGGGGAACGGGAGAGGATGAGGGTACAGGCGCGAGGTACAGCACAGAGGCATGCAAGCATCAGAAACAAGACCCCAACGCCAAGGAAGCAACAACCTAGACCTCTGAAAACGGCCGCGTTGTAAACGAATCGGCGAAGAGAGACGCCCGAGGGGAAGAGGATGATAAGAACGAGATACAGTAATCGCTGCGTTCGAACGAGGTGTTTGGGTGGTAGGGGGGTTAGATGGATGGATGGATGTTTATGGGTCAGGGTTGGTGGAGACGACTGTCGTTGTGGCGGGGTGTCTTACTTGCCTAGGGTTGGGGCTGACGGTTTTGTGGTTTATTCGAACAGTGGGGAAGAGGCTGTCGTTGTGGCGGGTTGCCTGGTTGCCAAGCTTGGAGCTGTGGTATCGTGAAAGATTGTCGCGGCGTGTTAGTTCAGTGGTAGTAGCATAGACGAAAGAATTTGACGCGGTGAAGCATGAGGTTGGGAGGGGGATCCAGAGACGCCTCGCAAAGGGGGTTATCTATTATGTCCTAGAAGAGGAATCCTCGGATTAGGCATCAAAGAGAATACTCCGAGACCCCAAAACACCCAGCCATTATGCCATACCATAACACCCATTCATTTTCTCTCATAAAGCTCTTCCTCCTCCGGCGCATACGCCCCCATCTTTCTCGGCTCCACCTTCATCACAAACAGATGATCAATCTCGCTAAACGTCTTGCCCTTGAGCTCCGGAACATAAAAGAACGCCCAAACAGTAGCAATAGCGCCCAAGCCCCCAAATACGAAGCCGACCTTGCCCTTTAGATCCGCCTGGTCGGGGTTGACCATGTAGGGAATAACGACGTTGAAGGTGATGCCGAAAACGGCCTGCGTTGCGGTTGCGAGTCCCGTGGTTTTGGCGCGCAGGGTCGGGGAGGAGGCCTCGCCGAGGAGGACAAAGGCCATGGCGCCGATGGTAAGGAAGTAGACGAAGGCGTAGAAGACGGTGAGGGAGGCTTGGACCCAACGTGCGGGGCCGGTGGGGATGACGTCGAGGATGCCAATGAGGAAGAGGATGGTGGTGACGCAGATCATGCCCTGAAGGAAGACTTTGCGGCGGCCGTATGAATTTACTACGAACCACGAGAAGATGTTGCCGAAGATTCCGCATGCGGTGACGCCGACGCCTAGGCTAAAGGCGTTTGAATTCGCAAGGCCAGCGAGTTCGAAAAAGTAGGTTGAGAATCCGAGGACGAATATGATGCCGACGAAGTGCTGGCAGGCGAAGACACCACAGGAGATGACGGTGCGGACAAGGTTCGTGCCCCTGAAACAGTCTACCCAGCGGGATTTATCGCGGGCTAAGTCTTCTTGTACCGTTTGCTCGATAGCGGCGAGTTTGTCGGCGACTTCGGTGGGATTGCTGTAGAGCGAGCTGAGAACTTTGCGGGCTTGGTCGATGCGACCCTTGCGGACGAGGTACCAGGGGGATTCTGGGGCGAAGGGGAGGCCAATGGCTAGGACGGCTGATTTGTGTGTAAATAAATAATCCGATTTTAATGGCTGGGGAAAAATTAAAGAATATGGAGAGGTTGCTCACCAACAAAGATGAACTGGCATGCAAAAGGGGCACGGTAAGCCCATCGATCGTTTCTACCCCCAAAACCCTTAATGGCAGCGTTCGACAGCAATTGCCCAATACCAATGGCCATGTTAATTCCCGCTGTGGTAATACCTCGAAGGGCCGTTGGCGAAAGCTCGGAGCAGTAAAGCGGTCCCATGGTCAAATAGAAGCCCAAACCAAGCCCAAGAACCAGCTTGCTAACCAAGAAAGCATGACGAGCAACAGAGAATATCTCTCCTAGAATACCACCAAGACAGAATAGAACTCCGATACCGAGGCCGCCTTTGCGGCCAATGCGGTCAGACATCCAGCTGCATATGAACGCACCAAAGAATTGACCGATTGATGAAGCTGCATTGAAGGCACTCTGCCATGGGGCTGGTAAGACGGGCTCGCCTTTGTAGATGTATCTAGAGCCAAGCGTGAGCACCAATACCGGGAGAAGATTCTCTAGCAGGAAAGATCTTTTCCGTACCCGAAATCCCTACGAAAGGATGGGACGGATATGGCGGCGCCGTTAACCTGAGCATCAAAACCCCATCCGACGGCGCTGAGCGCAAAGAAAAAGGTCCAACCAACGATGCCCTTGTGGCCCCGGATGATCTCCCATGCTGTAGCCTTGTGCTCTCTGATGTTGTCGGCAAGAACCGCCTGCTCATGCGACTCTCCTGAGTAAGCATGTTCATATATCTCTGCTGTCGGGCCGCTCATGGTCTTCTCCATGATTGCCTCACTGAATGAAATTGAAGGAACAAGTGTCGAAGGGCCAGTCGGTGGTCTTTAAAGCAAGAACTGAAGGCTGTCGTCTCCTCTTTTATGATTAAGCTTCCTATACTGCAGCTACAGGTCAAGAAATACCAAGGGACTGGAAATGTCCCAGACCATTCTAGACAAACGTTCTCCACCAGCTGCCGTCAGGGTCAATTGAGGCAAAAAGGATTGGCTAATGGGATCTGCACCTGGCCTAAACCCCCGCACGGCATGGTGGGATGTAAAAGAGTAAGGTAGACTCTGATCTCAAATCCAGGAAAGGTACATGTACCCCAGAATAGCAACTGCTGAAGAAGTCGCAGAACAAAAAGGATAGGGTCGTCAAAGCATGGGCCATGTGCAGGCCAAGCTTTTGAGTACACAGTAATCAAGTCGCGGAGACATGCCGAACCTGGTCGATCGTGCGATCGATGAGGGGAAACAAAAGGCGAGAGGTAGAGCAGCTTGTATTTTAGTGGAAATTGTCAGCTCAAACTCAGGACTGATCCTCCGCTGCCTGCCCTGGTCATGTTGCCTCCCGGTGTCACTCGAAAGTCGCAGTAGCAGCAACGATACCCCCAACTTGGAGCCTTAGACGCAGCCATTCCGTATCAAGGTCTGACCTGCGGGGATTTCTTCGAGAGAACTACAGATGGAGAAATTGAGAATACGAGAGGCGTGAGAGGAACCGTTGCCTACATCACGCTAGCGCAGACCACGTGAGACGGAACATAGCCGACGACTGCCGATATGGTCCTTCAATAATCACCAAATCAAACTGCTTACGGAGAGGTACAGCTGAAAATTGAAAGATCTCCCAGTACTGTCCAGAGTCTGTTGAGTTGGAGGCTCACTAGTGAGTATCATCTATTGCTGCTTGATGATGATCTCACCCACGGCGAAATGACATGAGTGTAGATGTTGATAGATATCGGTTATAGCAAGGCTACTCGTCGAAGGTTGTCAAAAGTCCAGGTCTGGTACTAGTATGAAAAGGGGATCGTATTATTACTGTACGAGCCTAGACTGCTGTGTACTATTCTCACATCCAACAACAACAATTTTCTAATCATCGTGTGGTACAATAATAATGTATCTACTTCTTTGTACTTGTCGCGGATAGTCGGGGAGTAAGTTTGATCACGTCCTTGCCCAGCAGCCTCACTGTTCTCCTGACCACTATGGATAGGGCTAATTAAACGAGCTTTCGTACCCCCGGTTGTGCTTCACATATGGATCTCCCGCTACATGTTGCTCAGAATGCATTAGAGCCGCTGACCGAGCTGTCCCCGGGTGCGACGCATTCAGAATTGGCCCTCGCAACCTCCACGACAACTAATAATACGAGCAACAACAAGAGACAAACTGCGCGAGGTGATGCCTCATATCCGAGAAAACGTGCGAACACGGCATGCCAAGTCTGTCGGGCACGGAAGACCAAGTGTGATAATCGAAAGCCAAGATGCTCATTCTGTGAACGAGTAGGAGCAAGATGTGTTTCTTCGTCCTCTACCGACTTATCCACGTACGTAACACCAACTTTCGTTGTACCAAGATCTGAAACACAAATGACCTGCTTCAGCTTTGACCCGGCCAGCCTTGCTATCCTCGAGCGGATAGATCAGCTCGAAGGAAAACTCCAGGCTCGTAATCAATCCGCTGGGGTTGACCAAAGGGACGATGCCAGATCAAGTACGCACTCGACTCCAGGTCGACCAGACAGTACCTTTCAAACGAAATCCACCTCAAAGGGAAATGTTGCTATCATCAATGTCGAGAAGATCTTGTCGTGGCCAATTTTCCATCACCAATTTGATGCTCATCTTAAGCTGAAGCCTTTGCTCGAAGGAAGCTTGAGTGCCCCTGACCGTCTGTCATTGCAATCAGTTGACAGAACCAAAGCTGTGGGTGAGCTTGAGATTGAATCTTGCAGTGGACTGCTAGACGTATTCTTCAAACATGTGCATATCAAGAACCCCGTTCTCGACGAAAAGCTCATTCGTCAGTGGGTAAGGGATGTTTCCCTGAATGGTATTTCTTGGAGTGCTCAATCCTGTTTAGTGGTAGGTTACGCTTAATTGCTCGTCACTCTTTCAACCGATTGACCGACAGATTAGCTTCTCGTCTGCGCTTTGGGAGCGGTATCACTACCATTTGGCGCGTTCCGTCAGGATGACCCCATTTCCGCTGGCCGATCGATGGAGTCTGTCAGGGCGGAGGCCTGGTTCAATGCTTCCCAAAGACGCATTGGAGCACTACTGACCAAAGGTGACGTGCTTTCAGCCCAGTGCTTTTTCTTCTCGGGCGTCTACCTTATGCACACGATGAGGCCATTCCAAGCTTGGGCTCTGTTCGTGCAAGCTCTAGCATGCTGTCAAAAGTTTGATTTCTACGCCGGGTCGTTCGGGGCCCCAGAGGTACAAGAGGTTGTTGGCTCAGAAACGCCATGGAGATCGGAGGAGAGTATGTACTGGACATGTTTCAAGTCTGAACTGTAAGTGGCTGTAACAACCCCCTTTTCAGTCGCCTGTCAAAAGCTGATCAAGACGTTTTTGGAACCTGCACAGTGAGCTTCGATTGCAATTATCAGTACCTGGATTCGGCGCTGCCGGGGATCTTTCTTACCCATCATTCTTACCGTCTCCGCCTCCAGGATCGGTGAAAGACCAAGAAAGGTCCTGGTACTTTTACCTCGCTGAAATAGCTCTGAGGAGGCTTGGAAACCAAATTCTTACCCATGTCGTTCAATACGCCGTTGATGATAGGTTTGACAACCTTGAGGAGGTTTCGGCTTGGATGTCTTCATTTGAGAGCCATGCACAGGAATGGTTTGCTCCTATTTTCTTCGTTTCCTTCAAATAGATCGTCGCTAACGCTGAGAGTCAGGTCTCGGCTTTTGCCGCCCGAAATGGACCTCCAAACCAGTCAACATGACGACGATATTCTACGTTTTGTTCTCAGAGGCCATCTGTTGGACTGCTATGAGACTATGTACTGGCCCTTCCTAGTCGAAGCCATCAACACTACATCTTGGGATGTCACGTACCAGGTTTTCGTCCGAAAGGGCCTCCGAGTATGCGTTGAACGAATATGGAAGAATGAAGGCGGCTTCTACCACCATCATCATGGCACTTGGCTCATGTTACGTTCTTGCACCAGAAGTGCTCTAACTCTTGTTGCAGCAAGATTGTGTAGACATCTGGACGACTTGTTACCGCCAGACTGGGAGGCAGCTGTACGTAAAGTCGTTGCCTTGCTGAGCTTCTGGCAAGAAGAATCAGAAGACGCTCGAGACCGGCGTTACATTCTCGAAACCCTAATGGCAAAGTTTTGATTTATCTCGACACTGATATCAGAGCCGCATGATCGGCCGATCCTCTTTTGTCTGCGCCTGTTCGATCATTCTTCAAGAGTAAAAGCAATATATGCCCTTTGCGTTCTTTTTGTATTATATTTGCAGCACTTTTGATGGTCATGGTACGCCAGGTCACACGAGTTTCCTAGCTTCTTCTTTCATCTAAGTATCCGATTTCTCCAGATCTTGGTAGGCACGTGGCACGCCGCGGATTATCGGGCTCGGGTCCATATGACTCGAGGCTGGGTCTAACCGACCCATACCTTAATTATTAGCCACTTCACTGATTCCAGAAGGTGGAGATGTAATCTATTATCAAGTCCTATAAGATGTCGTGTGTTCTTGATTTCGCTTGTCTCGAAGCTGACTTTCGCTTTTTTCCCACCCTTATATCCCATGGCTCCCCACCGTGAAGAACCTGCTTCGGACGCGGCTTTCTTAGGTAACAGAAGTCACGCCAACGGAGCTCATATCAACGGAGATAACTATTCCCCTAGGAAGATTGACTCAATTCTACAGGTTGAGGGCACTGGTATCGTTGACGGCCATGGCGTTGCCGTGGTGCTTAAAGGAGTCAGTGCTTGCGTCTCCAAATAAAGTACTACTTATACTCACGTGAGGCCAGGCGGGCCTGGGAGGCCATATGAATATGGAGAACTTCATTACTGGCTTTGCCGGTCACGAGCACGAACACCGAGCTGCATTGCTGCAGGTGCTCGGGCCAGAAAAATACAAGTACTTCTTTGACAAGGTTAGAAGACTTGTCTCGAATACTCCAGTTATGCTAATACTATGCCTTATTAGTTCCTCGATTACTTCTTCACAAGCTCCGATGCCCGATTCTTTGCTTCATTGGGATTGAATTGTATCCGCGTTCCTTTCAACTACAGACATTTTGAGGATGATATCAATCCAGGGGTATATAAGGAGGAGGGTTTCAGACTGTTGGACAGGGTCGTGGAACGTTGTGCCCATGAGAATCTATATGTTGTTCTCGACATGCATGCGGTTCCGGGAGGACAAAATCAGGACTGGCATTCCGATTCGGGGGTACACAAAGCTCTTTTCTGGCAGCACAAGGAATTCCAGGACAGGGCGGTCAACCTCTGGGTAGCACTGGCTAAGCGCTATGCTGGAAACGTACACGTAAGAGCCATGTTCTGTTGCGTTTAGAGGAAGTTCTAACCATGGGCCCAGATTGCCGGCTATAACCCGCTTAATGAGCCTGCAGACCCAGACCATAGTAATCTAATCGCATTCTACGAACGTGTAGAGAAAGCTATTCGATCGGTAGACTCTGACCACATTCTGTTCCTTGACGGCAACTCTTACGCAATAGACTTCACCCATTTCACAACCATCCTTCCCAACTGTGTCTACGCTATGCACGACTACTCTCCCATGGGCTTCCCCCTCGGCGAGCCCTTCGAAGGTCGAACCGAGCAAACACAGAAGCTCCGCTCATCCTTCGAAAGAAAAGTAGCCTTCATGCGCGGAAACAAAGTCCCTATCTGGAACGGCGAATTCGGCCCTGTATACCCCTCGGTTTCAGAACCCAACCACGAGAAAATCAATACGCAACGCTACAATCTCCTGCAAGAGCAACTAAAAATCTACTCCGAATCAAACGTCTCATGGTCCATCTGGCTCTACAAAGACATCGGCTACCAAGGCATGGTCTACGTCTCTCCCTCGAGCCCCTGGATGCGCCTCCTCGCCTCCTTCCTCACGAAAAAGAAATCCCTCGGCGTGGACTTCTGGGGCCGGGATGACAAGGACGTGCAGCACATCTACAAACCCCTGCTCGACCACGTCGAGGAAGTCATCCCAGAGCGTTTCCAGAAAAGAATATACCCGAGTCCGCTGTGGACGGCAAGACGGCATGCGGAGCGTGTGCTGCGTGAAATGCTGTTGTCAGAGTACCTTGGGTTTGAGATGGCGGAATTATTTGAGGGAAAGTCCTTTGAGGAGCTGGAGGCGTTGGCGGCGAGCTTTAGGTTTGAGAATTGTGTGCAGAGGGCGGGGTTAAATGAGATTTTGCAGAGGGATTCGGGGATGGTATAGGCTTTGCGGTTTATGAAGAGAAGATTCTGGTGGGCTTGGGTGTCCTATGTGTCAAGATCAAGATCAATATGAAAATGGAAATGTCATTTTTTGACACGATTTCAAGACGTTCTAAATTCGTCTCCAGTTAATCTTCTTAGAATCTTACTGTTCTGTTTAGTTCAAGAATATCCGTACGCGAACTATCACGCTATTTACGGTTCTGAAAAACCTTCATCATTGCTTTGAGCTGTGCCTCAGATTCCCCAATACTGTATACAGTATTCCCAGCCGACTACCTTAGTCACGTAATATTTTAGCCCCCATTAAGGTACCTTGCTTGTGCCGTCCTTCCTTCGACTCTCAACACTCAACATCTATAGCCACACTTCATGCAGTGGGATCATCAGGCTAGAGATGAGGTTATACCGGCAAATGTTAGCTGGGAGATGGATTACGGGATTTGCCCGATTTCTTACTGCTGCACTCGGCGCACTCTGTATAGCAAACTTTCGCAAGGGAACCCAAGTATTTGTGCCTTTCTGCACTGAGTCCCCAGAGGATTCGTGATCAGTGAACTGCGCCCGTAATCAGCATGTCTAATGGGGGCGCCTGCATCCTTACGTGACCCACGACCCTTTTTTTTTTCTCAGGATGGTTTAAGAGGATGCCCATCTTTTCAATGCACTTACGATCCTGCGTTTCTCTATTCTCCATTTCGCTGCAAGGCTGCTTTCGTTCGTGGAGTTCTTTGCGACGATAATTTCAAAGTCACTCGATAGCGGAGTGGGAATTATCTGATTGATATCTTACTTTCGACACCTTTACTTTCTCATGTCGTTATTGCTAGACTTTAGGATTCTTTTTCTTCTAACCCTCTTCCAACCGTCCATATCCACGCAATGCTACAGTTTAGATAAGTCCCTCTCGACTGACATTCCCTGCATTTCCAATGGCACCGAGTCTGCTTGTTGCAGTTCTGACTCCTATTGTCTCTCCAATGGCCTCTGTTTGACGAATATGGTTCTGTCTCGAGGGTCTTGCACGGACCAAGGTTGGAAGTCCCCTCAGTGCACACAGTACTGCCATGATAGTAGGTATTACCATACCCGACCAGAGTTCTAAGATGCAAAAACCTAGGTACTTACTTTCCCCTCTCCCAACAGTTAATCCCAGTGGTGGCGCAGCGATGGCCTTTTGTTTTCCAGATCTCTGGTCTTGCACACCGGAAACATGTACCAGCTACAATTTTACCATTCCAAACGGCCAACTCGTCATCCGAGATGATCAAAAACCCGGCCTCGGAATGGGCGCCAGTGGTCAGGCAGGGAACTCCACCGTTCCGAGTACAGTCCAAGCTACCACGACCTTGAACGTCTCAAGTACAACTCTCTTCAGCATCGTAACCGTCGAACGAACGCCTTTCGCCACCGTCACCATTACCACAACGCCAATCCAGATGGTCACCAAATCGGCCCTCGCAGTCAGATCAGCTATTGTCGGCATCACTGTTGGCATTCCCTTGCTCATTATAGCCATCGTGGCCTTCTTGATTATCGTCTGGGAGAGATGGAAATATAAAGGGCTATTGGACGAAAACAAGAAATTGCAGGCTAAGAACATTTTCTACAAGGGGCTCACTCCAGTCCCAAACAAGGACAGGCTTCAGAGCTGGTACGAATTGTCGCCGGGGGCTTTGCAATTGGCAGAAGAGATGTGTACAGGCCCGGTAAGGGCGGGGTGGGGTAATGGTGAATCTCAAACTTGTCTGACTCCTGCGAAGAAGATTTGATAGGGTGGGTTGAAGGCTATCGAGAAGATGCTGTATTTGGTGACTTGAGGTATTTGAATGGTGGTCATGATACGAGGAATGAGAAAGCCTGTCCCTAGTATCACAAAGATGAACGCATGAAACCAAAGCCGACTCTACCCTTGACACATCACACAGAGTGTAGAGGTAATCTAACGAACGATAACATCTCGAAGCTTGAGCGCCGATAGCTAGATCTCAAAGAACACAGACAGCCATCGGGATCTCTTATTGTCGGTTGAGACAAGAAAAGCCCATCGACCCATCTTAGATTGGACATGGAGAGATCGTGATTTTCTGAATTTGCCTACCTCGCACTTCTAGAGCCCGCAGCGACATGACCTTTATAGATATGCATTGCCCCTCCATCTCACAAACCCTATCAACAGCAGCTCCTAACTCCATCAAAGCAATCCCCCAAATATCCTCCCTCATCCCCTCCCCCTATCTTTAAGTTCCCCTACCCTACGAGGTCACAACCGCCACCCCCTCATGCCCCTGCCCCTCCTCCCTCTCCGCCCTCCTCCTCCTCTTCTCCAGCAAATTATTCCGCCTCTCCGCCAATATTTTCATCTGTCTGCTCTCGACCCCGGTCAACCAATATCCGAAACTTCCTCCCGCGGCGGCGAAGAGGGGCCACGCCCAAAGGGATTCTTTGTTGAAGAAGGGACGCATTTCGATGCCGAGTTGCCAGAAGCGGACTGCGAGGCCTGTAGTGATTGGTGGTGGTTAGTATTGGATTTGATGTGTTGGGAAGGTTTGGGGAGGGGGGTGCGTACCGAAGCCGCTCCAGAAGAGGATTTTGTGGACCATTGTGAGCTTTGGGTAGAAGATAGGGTTGTGGAGACGGAAAACCGGAGGCTGCGATGTGCAGGCAGCACCGTAGTCGATTGCAATCGAAGTCGAAGACGTGTATTGTTTTGACACCTGATGAGCCTTCGTGACTTTTGGATGGACAGCCAATCGGCAACTGCCGCCGCTAGTATCAGAGATCGACCTGCGCAAACGCATTGATAGTTAAGGACGTGATTATCATCATCAACAGGTATGGCTACTACAGATCTTATACCTACTACTCGACCACATGAAGGGGAGGTTTTCGTCCCTCGCAAGAAGTTCAAGACCTCTGACCTTCCACTCAATTCTACTCAGCGCTCGACGATCGACAGCCTGCTACATACGATCAAGAAGAAGGGCGAGTATGATGCATTGAGGAAGAAGGTCTGGTCTCAGTATGCGGAGAGTGTGAGTGTCGAATATTAAAACCCCATTACTTCTTGTTCAAGCGCCCAATTGGCCGACTAACATTGGGTTCTACTCAGGACGACAAAAATACATTTACCTCCTTGTTGAACGAGCTCGCAGAGGCTGAGACCGATCGAGATCCCTCGTTGCTTTCCCGAGATCGTGGCAAGGCAGCTACGTTGATGCAAGGGGCAGTTGATCGGAGTGACATCTACAAAAGCGTCGAAATGTCTCTCGATAAACTGATTGCGGCGCACATCGATCACGTCCAAGAGGCTGGGAGGGAGATTAGGAAGGCCGAAATTGGCGAAGAGGCTGCTGCCGAGGAGGAAAAGCGCGGCAACAAGACAGACGAGGATTACGCAAACGAATCTGCTGCTAGGAGAGAAGCCAGAGAGGAAGCCAGGAAGAAGGAGGAAGCGCGCAAACGCCGAGAAGATGAAAAGGAGAAACTTCGAGCTGAAGAGAAGACAAAGAAACTCGAGCTCGAAAAGCTTCGCAGCGCCGATGAGCGTAGAAGAGAAGAAGAAGCAAAGGAGGCGAAGCGGGAAAAGGAAAGAGCAGCCCAACGGGCAGCAGCCAAACAAATCGAAGAGGAAAAAGAGGCTGAAAGGCGTGAGCGTCACGAGCGCCGCAAACGAGAAGAACTAGAGCGAAGCAGAGACGTTGAACGAAGCCGACATCGCACTCGCTCGCGCAGTCGTGACCGCCTCAAATCCAGCCATCGAGACTCCGAACCCCCAACTCGATACCGCGAACCCCCTTCTCAGGCCATTCCAAGAGATACACATCAATCTCCAGGCCCCTTGATCCCGCCTCCTCCGGTCGACGAAAAAGCACTCGAAGCCGCCGCCCTCGAGCTCCTCCTCCGCGAAGGCCGCGAACTGGCTGCCAAAAACACCACCACCAACCCCCCAACGCGCTCCGAATCCATCGAGCCTCCCTTAACCCGAAAACCCCACCTCTCCTCCCGCACCCCCGGCACCCCCAAAATTGAACCGCACCCTGGGCCTAAACTCAGTTTCAGCACCACAAATGTCCCCTTTACGCACAGCAGCCGCCTCAAAAGCCCCCACCACAGCCATCGCCATCGCAGCAGAGATAGAAGCCCCTCCCACCACCATCATCACCACCACCGTAGCCGCTCCCGCTCAACCTCACGACGCCATTCAGCCCGTCACGACCTCTCCCCCGACGCAAAAGCGGCCTGGAAAGCCAAAGCCTCTGCGCAGCGCGAAAGAGACGCTGAGGCTTACAAACGCGCGCGCAGCCGAACCCCCACCCACGACCGCGACCACCACCACCACGAGTCGTCGCACCGATACACGCGCTCGCCGAGCCGGGAGCGGGGTGCGGAGCGCGAATGCAGCGGACGGCATGAGAGGGGAGGTGAGAGGTATACGCAGCGGAGAAATAGGGATAAGAGCCCGGTGGAGATTGATCGGTATGTTCCTGGTGGGAGATCGACGAGGGTGACGACGAGTGGGAGGGATAGGGAGAGGGAGAGGGACAGTGGGGAGAGGGCGCATAGAGAGGGCGGAAGGGACGGGAGGGACGGGAGGGAGCGGTATGTGGAGATTGACCGATATGTGCCCGGGCACACTGATGGCGATGGGAGCGGGAGCAGGAGAGGCAGGGGGGAGAGGGAGAGGGAGAGGGAGAGGGAGAGGGAGAGGTAGTAGTCTTGATGTGAGATTGTTCGCGGAGTGCGTTTGTTGATTTATTGGCTTCTCGCTAATGTGCGTTCCAGCGAGAAATGCATCGCTTCATTGCAGTCGCATACAAGTGTAGGAGTAACTGCTTGTTCTTGCAAGAATAAAATAGCTATCTATGCTATAAAATCGGTTCCGGGTAGAACTTCGTGTGAAAACTCGCTGAAATTGACATTGAAATTGAAATCCGAAAATCTTCCCAATACCGAAAATCCTGACGCCCTTGTCATAGCGCATAACTGCGGCTTAAATCCAGATCCTCCTAACTCTCCGCCCTACCAACCACATTCCTTCCAGAAAACATATCAGATCATTCAATTCGCCTCCACCATACCCCCTCCCATCCCCATCCCCATGGCTTTCCCCGCTCTACTATTGCCCCCTCTCCCACTGCGTGGTCCAGCGGTTCGCATCGGTGGTGGGGCGAGTTTGTGGGGTTCTTGGGGTTTGTCTTGAGGGGTGTCTAGGGGGTTGGTAAAGGAGTGGGGCGGTATCGTGGTGGTTGGTGGTGGTAGTGGTGACGTAGAACTGGGAGAGGAGGGTGCCTGGAAGGGTTCTTGGGGTGTATAAGGTATATGGGGGGGCGGTGGAGATGTGGGAGTTTGGGGGTTTGAGAATGGCGATGGGGGAGAGTGGGAGGTTTTGGGTGCAGGGGGTGTGGTGAGGGCTTCGCTCGATGTTGCTGAAGATGCTATTGGAGGTAGTGCTGCGGTATATTCAGGGAGCTTTTCCGCTACCGGTACGGTGTTCACGATCTCCGAAGCATTTGATGGAGTTTCTGTTGAAATCGCATCGCAGGCGGAATCATTTGTGAGGGTAGGTTCTCGGGGAGTTCCAGGCTTGGTCTCTTCCAATGAAGAGTCGACTTGCACCTGCTCCGGCTTAATATCCGCAGCTATTGACGCTTCTGGTTCCGGAATGCCCCTTTCACCTCCTTTTGGCTTTTGAAGCTTTGATTTCTCGTAAAAAAGCATAAAAACCCCACCCTGCGATAGCACGTTCTCTTCGCGGACTTGAGACACTTCGTCATCGCTGAAGCGCCACCAAGGGTCGGCAGCTCCATCTACTGGATCAGAGGCGCTTGAGTGTCTTCGGTAGCAAATATAGTGTCCGTTTTCGTGGCGTCCGTAGTGTGTGATGACAGCTCGAAGCTCATACATCTCTTTGCAATTGAGGTTCTTAGAATCTGCTTCTGCTGGCAGCATTGAAACCGAGGGATCCACGTTCCAACTCTCCGGTTCTACTGGGTCATCACTCTTCGCCGGCGGCGAATTGCCTAGACACCAAGGTGCAATATCGAGATTGACGGGGAATCTGACATCGGCAAGATTCTTGCTTTGCACTCCGCTCAATTCATTGAAGATGCTTCGATTAACGTGGACAACCAATGCCTGTGGTACCCGAGCGATGACTGCTTGCCGTGACTTGGTTGTTGAAATTCGGCTTCGAGCGGGAATCTGGCACTTCTTGAGGATTGCATTATCCGAGAAGTCCTCTTCGTCCAAAGCGAGATCCACTGCAGCAAGTCGATCTTCGATGGAACTCAGCAAGGCCGACGACAAGGGAGGAGCGAGTGGATTCGGGTCACCAGTGTCTTGATTGTAGAATTGAGAGCGTAACCGCTCTAACTGTTTCTTGTTGTGTAATAGGGTGCACTTGACACACTCCACCCCGTTAATCGGTTCCAGATTGGTATATTCGTCAAGGCAGGTTCGGATATCGTACACCCATTGCTTGCCCAGCGGCACTGTGAGGCAGGTGAAAGGAACAACAGACAGCCCTTCAACATATCCACAGGTCAAGCAGCCAACGCGCTGTGCTTGAAGACCTTCCAGAGGACTCCTCGCAATTACTGATCCTAGCTCGTCAGGAAGTTGATCAATAGATGCTTTACTCGAAGACAGAATATTGTGTGCCTCTGACTTCTCGACTGCGTCGTCGATTTTCATGGTTGAGACTCGCAGCTCTTGGGCCGCCTCTAATGCCAGCCCAGCGTGTTTAGACTTGCTCTTGATCGTCTTCGAAATCTCTCTCTCGACGTTATCCATGATCTTGGAGAAGTATTCTTGGGCGTCTTGTTGTTGCCAGCTACTCATACTTTTAAGCCCTGTGGGGGTCCAGAATAGCTTTCCTGCATTTGACGGGTCATTGAGCTTGGAAATGATTTCTCCTAATGCTGCCTGAGTTGAATGGGATTGGTCTACTTTGGTAATATTTCCTAAGAAAGTAGACAGCGACGGCAGTGAAGCTAGACCCTGTATCACACTGTTTTGATAACAGGAGTTATCCCAGTTCCCCAGACCCGGAGGGCTACCACTTGGTCTACTTTGGAATAGGGTTCCCAGGCCAGAAACAGTCCTCGTCCGTTGGACTGCTGTCAAGATGCCCGTACCATCTAACCCTAATATGCGTCTCATTACCTCGCTTTTTGTAGCATGCTTCTCTGAGGCCGGAGCTTCGTATCCGGCTTTCTTCCCCTGGTGTAATCTTGGTTCCGAGCGAGCGTCTAGAGCTGAGATCACTGATAAAGGTGTAAGATAAATGAAAGCGTTCCAGAGAAGTTCAGACGCGGGTAGGGAGAGATAATCGAAGTACTGGAGGGCGTGATAAATGAGAAGTAAGACCAGAATAACGTAGGCTAAAGTAGCCGATGACAAAGTCGAAGAGGGCGGTTGTGGGTGCCCTGAAAGATCGAGATGATGTGGACGGTCATTCGATCCATAAGCCAAGCTCATGACGAAGACGGAAGTGTCTCAAGCTTGTGGAATTATTCTTGATGGTTCGTTACTACAACAGAGAGTGAGAGTTGCACAAATAAGCTTACTAATGGATTTAGAGTTGATCCAATTTTAGATATCTCACCAACGGCTTTCTCCTGAGACAATGTTTATGGCAGTCAAACTATGCGTATAGCGATAAATGCAACTTTCGTTCTTTAGGTATGGGGCATTGAGGTTTCCAAACCGCTATTGCTACGCAGCCCACATTCATACCTATCCTGGAATCAAATCCAATAAAACTCAGCAACCTACGCTCGCAGCAGCACATTCACCGCAAGCAACCAATGCTCTCTCAACACTGAACTATGTTGGTCCAGGATTACACATCAATGCTTCGGACGATGGCGTTCGAACGCTTGCAGATTCGGAAGACCAATACACGAACCCCGTTGGCGGTGCGCTCGAGAGCAACGATAGGTCGCAGGAAAATCAGAAGCAAGCTTTCTCAGATATAACCCTCGGTCTCCCTGACAGCTCACTTGGTTCAACATCTACTTATGTAGCTCGACAAAGGGTCCGGGACACGTTACAGCAGAAACTACCCCACGAGCTTCTCCCCGCTGTTCTCGATGCATCACAAGACCCAGGGTATATGAAATCTTTGCCTTCCACTACTTTCGTAGAAATTCTAGAGGTCCTTCATCCTAGACATTTCGTCGCCGATTTCAAGCACATCTACAAAGACTTGCATCCTAACCAAGTTGAAGCTTTTCGCACCGCTGAATTTCACAACATTTCTGCCGCATACACATCCAAGATAAGAGAAATCATCGCAAGGCGGCTACATGCAGGTAGAGACTTAGGGATTGAAGAGTGGAGGTCTTTATTGCAATGGGTGGCTTATGTAGGCGACGGGGTGACTGCCTTGGACATATGGATCGATATGGTTAATTGCAAGATCAGGCCGGATCTGATATGCTACAACTTTTACTTTATGGCGAGATGTTGGTCAGGTGCTTCTTTTCCACTTGAGAGGCATAGACAGCGGGTAATTCCAAAGACTCTCCAGCTGCGACAGCTTCGCGAGACTGGACAAAGTCATTTACAGAGGCTGCGGGGTTTTCAAGTTGGACCAGGTGGATTGAAGGATGAAATTACTAGGATGTTCGCCGTCATGGTCAATCGAGGGATTATGGCCGATGCAAAAACATTTGGCCTGCTCATGACCGCTTTGTCCAGAGAAGGAGATTTACAAGGAGTGAAATCGGTTTTGAAAAAAGTCTGGAAAATCGACGTGGACAAGATTTTAGAAGGAGATCAGGCTCCGGTGAAGCCACGGAATCTCTCCACTAAATCTCCTTTGTACCCAACGACTGATACATTATACGCCATTGCTCATATTTATGGGTCCAATAATGAGCTGCCAACAGCATTGCGACTTGTCGACTTTGTTTCACGTAAATACTCGATCGCCATTCCACCGGAGGTCTGGGATGAACTACTTGAATGGGCCCATGTCCTTTCAAGCCCCCGGCGTGCATTACGAAGGGAAGACGGAACTTCCCAAGGCCAATTACCCCTGAAAAGCGTTGAAAGTTTATGGAATACTATGGTTTCCGCACCTTACAATATACGACCAGACATGCGAATGTACAACCATTACTGTAGCAACCTGTTCAAGCGCCAGATGTTGCATGCTATGCTACACAAAATGCGCGCCGGACTTGCTCTCTATCGGGTCCAAGCTACTGAATACGCAGATTTAAGACGTCTTCATGCAATGAGTTCAGCTGAGTGTTCGGAACAGCCCAATTGGCGCGACCACACCAAAATCGAATTGTCGCATCAAAAAATAGCTTTAGGGGCTCTTACTGAATATCGAAATTTCCTTATGGTCTCTCGTTGGTTTCGACTACTTCTGGGTGGGAGACGTTGGGGGGGTGGATCAGATCGAGTCATGATATGGGAACGACAAGAGCTCCCCAACGCCGTGCGAGAGTTCTGGCATTTCAGACCCAGGCCAATTATCCAGTATCATATTGCGACAGGCATAGTCGAGATTGCTGCCGACAAGGACGGGGACCGTATTAATAGGCGACCTCAGCAAGATCTTGATGGTGGCCACTTCCGTACGTTCAAAGGGTTTAATATGAGATTGAAAAGAAAGCTTCATAGAGCTGAAAACCTTCCCAGGTCATGGGGGCTTCCCACGATTAAGCAGCGTCATAGAGCCAAAGCACCTCTCGTATCTTCACGAGCTATGTCTTAATCAGTGCCTAGTGAAAGTCTACAGAGAAAAGTTATGCAGAATACGCATTACGTGCTGTGGCCTGTGACTTACAGCCGAAGAAGGAAAAAAAAGCAACATCATGTTGCTGCAGGTGGATCAGTTGGGTTGGGACAACCATCGGATGGCCTATCAACATCTTATTTAAGATTCTACATCTCTAGCTCAGCAGTAGAGTAATGGAACACTTACGGATGAACCCTAAATAATCCTAACTCATAGATTTCACGTCAGCTTTGTATGACTGAATTAGTCAAACTAAACACGAGTTCTTTCGTTTCCAGTACGAAGCATTCTCAACCCACCTACTTCACCGTTTCCACCAACCCCAGCAACCTAACAGCGTTCCCTCCCAGCACCATTCCAATCGTTTCCTCGTCCCCAGCCAACGCTCCCTCCACCGCCTCAATATTCGTCCGCACACTAAGCCACTCCTCCGCCCCATCATCCAGCGGCGGAAAGAAAGGATGATCGGTCCCAAAGAGCATCCTCTCCCTCCCCACGGCCTCAACCGCCGCCCTGGTCGCCACCTCCCCATACGTCACAGCATCTAACCAGACATTCTTCCTCAGCACATCCCACACGTCCCTCCTCTTCCTCACCGTATTTCCCACGGCATCCCGAAAGTGTCGCTCATGCAGCACACAGCTCTGGACCCTCCCAGCCAAAAACGGCACGGCGCCCCCAGCATGCGCAAGCAGTACTTCCAGGTCCGAAAACCGATCAAACACCCCACTCAACAGCATCCGCGTAAAGGCCACCGTCGTCTCCATCGGGAAGCCCAACGAAAGCGGCAACACGTGACCGTATTCCTGTACCCGAGGGCCAAAGACTTCGTTGGGTAAGCCATAGTGCGGATGTAAAAACACCAGCGTCCGTGACCGCTCCAGCGCCGCCCACATGGGATCCAGCGCCGCGTCATCGAGCCCCCTTCCCAGCCCCGACGTCCCTAGAATCACGCCCCGGATATGCGGCAGCGTCTCCAACCTCCGAATCTCATTGCACACCTCGTCCGCCGACGCGCTCACCGGCAGGCACCCAAACGCAAACAACCGGCCCCCGCTATCGGCGCAAATGGCTTCAAACTCATCATTCACTTTCGTCGCCCACAGGGCTGCTTCAGCGGCAGGCAGGAAATCAAGCCAGGGATTCGCGAGGCTGAGGACGCTGGTGCGGATGTTGTGCGCGGACATGAAGGCGAGTTTTTGGGCAACGGAGGAGTAGGAAGGGTCGATGGGGCGGCCATGCTGGGCTGGGGGGAGAGTGGGGGGAGCGTCGGTGGGGAGGATTATCAGGCGCGGGTGTGGTGATGTGGTGGGGAGGGTGGAGGAGGCGTCTGTGGGGGTTGGGGAGGGGTGGAAGAGAT
>JAABVA010000481.1_pt1 | contig 50774 bp, 45 predicted proteins | sample 5560331 | NCBI WGS metagenome assembly JAABVA01 (sample SAMN12812661, study PRJNA571458) | rock metagenome | isolation source: Antarctica rocks | place: Antarctica: Victoria Land, Mt New Zealand sud | collected 2016-01-07
ACATCCGCTCCTGGGTGACAACCTGGAACGCCGAACCACGGCCCTTCACCTGGACCAAGACTGCCGACGAGATCCTCGAACGGCTCAACGCATATCTTCAACGGATTCCCGGCGCACCACACTAGCGTCGGTGCGTGGCGAGATCGGACGTGCTGCGCGACCCGGCTCGGCGGGTGCCGCGGCCGCAGACGCGTGGCCAGCAGGCTCCGGGGACCCGGTCGCCGCGTCGCCGGCGGCTCCAGCTGCGCCGCCTGTTCCGCCGTGTGCTCGGGGTGGTCGCGGTGCTGGTGCTGGTGGCGACCGTCGCCAGCGCGGGCTACGACCGCCTCACCGACACCCCGTCGGCCGTGCCGCCGCTGGACGCCCACGGCCACCTCGTGCAGACCGGCGACGTGCGCACGCACTACGAGAGCTGGGGCTCGGCGGGCTCGGCGGTCGTCCTGGTCCCGGGCTTCGCCGAGTCCGCCTACGTCTTCCAGCGGCTCGGGCCCGAGCTGGCGGCCGCCCACCACCGGGTGTTCGCCCTCGACGTCCGCGGCTACGGGTACACCGAACGCCGCGGGCCGTACACCCTCGCTGCCGACGCCCAGCAGCTCGCGGACTTCCTACGGGTGCTGCACCTCCGGCGGGCCGACGGGGTGTCCACCGTGCTCGTCGGGCACTCCAGCGGCGCCGCCGTCGTCGGTGACGTCGCGCTGACCCACCCCGCCGACGTGGCCGGGATCGTGTTCCTGGACGGCGACGGGACGCCCTACGGCGTCGGCCCGGCATGGGTGCACGCCCTCGTCCGAGACCCGTTCGCCACCACGCTGGTCCGCCTCGCCAGCCGGCACCCGGCGCTCGCCGCCCGGGTCTACGGCGACGCCTGCGGCCCGCGCTGCCCGGTGTTCACCGGGGCCGTCGCCGACGCCTGGACCCGTCCGTTCCGGGTGGCCGGCGCCGCCGCCGCGATGCGCCAGATCTTGGGCCGCCAGCTGATCGGGCTGGAGCCGGACCAGCTGACCCGCATCCGGGTGCCGGCCGCGGTGGTCTACGGCAGCGCCGACCCGGAGACCCCGCCGGCGCTGGCCGCCGAGACCGCCCGGCGCCTGCACGCGCCGCCGCCCACGGCGATCACCGGCGCCCGCCACCTGGTGATGGTCAGCCACCCCCGGGAGCTGGCCGCCGCGCTCGTCGCGACCGGCCTGCTGCACTGATCACCAGCCCACCGGCGCTCTCCACTCCACCGGCCGCCCCGCACCGGCCACGCCCCGACGCACCGCCGCAACGAACCGGGCGCGGTCGGGTCACCCGGTGAGCGCGTCCAGGACGGCGGCGTGCAGCAGGCCGTTGGACGCGACCGCGCTGGTCGCCGGCCCGTCCCCGCCGAGCACCGGGCCGCCGGCCAGGTCGGTGAAGGCCCCGCCGGCCTCGGTGACCACGATCGACGGCGCGGCCATGTCGTGCAGCGCCAGGTCGGGCTCGCACGCGGCGTCCACCGATCCTTCGGCCACCAGCACGTAGGACCAGAAGTCGCCGTAGCCGCGCGTGCGCCAGCAGCTGCGGGTCAGGTCGAGGAAGCGGTCGAGCAGCCCGACGGAGTCCCACTCCGCCAGCTCGGAGTAGGACAGCGACGCGTCGGCCAGCCCGGCGACCGCCGACACCTGCAGCCGGGCCGCGGTGTTGAGCGACCGGCCGGCGAAGGCGCCGGCGCCCCTGCTGGCGAACCACCGCCGTCCCAGCGCCGGGGCGGACACGACCCCGACGACGATGTCGTCGCCGTCGGCGAGGGCGATCAGCGTCGCCCACACCGGGACCCCGCGGACGAAGTTCTTGGTGCCGTCGATCGGGTCGATGATCCAGCGCCGCGGTCCCCAGCCGGTGGCCCCGAACTCCTCGCCGAGCACGGCGTCGCGGGGGCGGGCCCGGGCGAGGCTGCGCCGCATCGCCTCCTCGACCGCCCGGTCGGCGTCGGTGACCGGCGTCAGGTCCGGCTTCGACTCCACCCGCAGGTCGGCGGCCCGGAACCGGTCGGTGCTGATCGCGTCGGCGTCGTCGGCGAGCAGCATGGCCAGGCGCAGGTCGTCGCGGTACGGGTCCGGTCGCTGCACGCGGTCACCGTAGCCAGCGGGCCGGCAGGTGCTCAGTCCCCGGCTCGCCGGTCGCGGCTCTCGAGGAGCCGCCGGAACGAGCTGAGTCGAGCGTGGGAGACCCACCCGTCGCGGGCAGCCAGGTCGAGGGCGCACTCCGGGTCCGCGGCCGCGTGCTGGCAGCCGCGGGGACAGTCGACGGTCACCGCGTCCAGGTCCGGGAACGCGCGGACCAGCGCCTGCGGGGACAGGTGGGCGAGCCCGAACGAGCGGATCCCCGGCGTGTCGACGACCCAGCCGCCGCCGTCGCCCGGCAGGTGCAGCGCGAGCGCGCTGGTCGAGGTGTGCCGACCGCGGTGGGTGTTCTCGTTGACGACCCCCACCACGCGGGCGGCACCCGGCACCAGGGCGTTGACGAGCGTCGACTTGCCGACACCGGAGTGTCCGACGAGCACGCTGACGCGGCCGCGCAGGTGGTCGGCCAGCTCGCCGACGCCGTGCGGGTCGACCGCACCGCGCGGCACCGTCGGGTCGGTGCCGGCCGCCCGCCCGGCGAGGTCCGACAGCAGCACGACGGGTACGTCGAGGGCCCGGTAGGCGTCCAGGAGGTCCGTCGGGTCCTCCAGCTCCGTCTTCGTCAGCGCCAGCAACGGGGTCATGCCGGCGTCGAGGGCAGCCGCCACGCACCGGTCGATGAGCCGGGGCCGCGGCGGGGGATCGGCGACCGCGGTCACCACCACCAGCTGGTCGGCGTTCGCGACGACGATCCGCTCGACCGGGTCGTCGTCGTCGGCGGTCCGGCGCAGCAGCGTCGCCCGGTCGCGGGTGCCGACGATCCGGGCCAGGGAGCCGTCCTCACCGGTGAGGTCCCCGACCAGGCGCACGACGTCGCCGACCACGGCGGACTTCCGACCGAGCTCGCGGGCCTTCACCGCGGTGACCGTGGCGACCCCGGAGGCGTCCGGGTCGACGTCGGCGAGGCTGGTCGGGATGGTGCCGGCCGGGGCGACCAGGCAGGTGAACCGGCCGCGGTCGACCGCGACGACCACCGCGTCCGCGGCGTCGACGTGGCCGGGACGGGACTTGGTCCGGGGCCGGGTGCTGCGCGGCGGCCGGGTCCGGACGTCGCTCTCGTCGACGTCCAGGCGGCGACCGCTCACGCCGGCATCAGCCCCCGGCACCCACGAGGGCGCCGAACACGGCCGGGAACTCCGGGAACGTCTTCGCGGTGGTGGCGATGTCCGCGACCCGCAGCCCGGGGACGACGAGCCCGAGCACGGCCGCCGCGTGGGCGATGCGGTGGTCGGCGAAGGTCTCGAAGACGAACCCCGGCTCGGCCCGGAGCACCGCCGGCCCGATCTCGAGGCCGTCCTCGGTCTCGCGGACGTCTCCGCCGAGGGCGCCGAGCTGGCCTGCGAGGGCGGCGAGCCGGTCGCTCTCGTGTCCCCGGACGTGGGCCACCCCACGGATCCGCGACGGGCTGTCGGCGAGGGCGGCGAGGGCGGCCACCACCGGCACCAGCTCCGAGGCGTCCCCCAGGTCGACGTCGACACCGTGCAGCACACCGGTGCCGCGGACGGTGACCCCGGCCGAGGTCGCGACGACCTCGGCCCCCATGTCGCGGAGCACGTCGAGCAGCACCCGCCCGGGCTGGTCGGTGTCGAGCGGCCAGTCGAGCACGGTGACCTCCCCGCCCGCGGCCGCCGGTGCCGCCAGGAACGGTGCCGCCGTCGACAGGTCGGGCTCCACGGCGGTGTCCCCGCCGCCCACCGGCCCGGGGTGCACCCGCCACCGGCCGGCGTCGGGGTCGGCGTCGACCCGCACGCCGTGCGCCCGCAGCATCTGCACCGTCATCGTCACGTGGTGGCGCGACGGCAGCCGCCCTCCGACGGAGGTGACGTCGAGCCCGCTGCCGAAGCGCGGGGCGGCCAGCAGCAGGGCGGACAGGAACTGGCTCGAGCTCGACGCGTCCACCGCGACCGCCCCGCCACGGACGGAGCCGGCACCGCGCACGGTGAACGGGAGGGTGCCGCGCCCGCCGTCGTCGACCGGCACGCCGAGGGCCCGCAGGGAGGCCAGCGTCGGTGCCATCGGTCGGTCCCGCGCCCGGCGGTCACCGTCGAAGACGACCGGCCCGGCGGCGAGGGCCGCCACCACCGGCACGAAGCGCATCACGGTGCCGGCGAGCCCGCAGTCGATGCCGATGCCGCCGCGCAGCGCACCGGCGGGCGGGCGGACCTCTAGGCGGGCCCGGCCCCCGGTGACGTCCGCGCCGAGCCCCCGCACCGCGCCCACCATCAGCACCGTGTCGCGGGCGGCCAGCGGCCGGCGGATCGTCGACGGCGCGTCAGCGAGCAGCGCGAGCAGCAGGGCGCGGTTGGTCATCGACTTCGAACCCGGGACACCGACCGTGCCGTGGACGCCGGCGGGCGCCAGCGGGGCCTGCCAGGGGTCGGCGGGGGTCAGGGCGTCGGGCACCACCCGAGGCTACCGACGCCGACCGTCACCGCCGGGTGGCCGCCGCGTCGTCGCCGTCGGCCGAGGGAGGTGGCGCCGCGGTGCGATCGGGTGTGCGGCGATCGGGTGTGCGGCGACCGGCGTCAGCTCGAGACGCCGTCAGCTGGAGGCGACAGCCTTCGCGGCGGCGGCTCCGGCAAGCCCTCGGGCGACCCGCCCGGTGCGCCGCACAGCTCGCGACTGCGTCCGTGCCTGCTCGGTGGCGATCGCGGCCCCGGTCCTGGCCGTGGTCGCCGCCGTCGTCCTGGCCGCGACGGCGGTCCCGCGGGCGACCTTCGCCGCGGTTCCCGCCCGGCGGGCCTGCCGTCGGGCCCCGCGCCCCACCTCGCGCGACGCCTGCCCCGCGCGCCAGGACAGCCCCGGTCTGCCGGCGGTGTCCACCGCTGCCAGCAGCAGCCCGCCGAGCAGCCCGACGCTCTGGACGAAGTGGGTGCGGTGCTGGGCCCTGAGCGCAGGGTCGGTGTCGGACCAGAAGGGGTAGCGGGCCGCCGTCGTCGGGACGAGGGTCGCGGCCAGGGCCACCGCTGCCAGGCGCGGCGACTTGCCGACCGCGAGCAGCAGTCCACCGGCGAGGGAGATGGCGCCGTTGAGCCGGACCAGCTGCACCGTCTCCGTCGGGACCCTCCCGGCCAGCTGGGCGGGCAGCCCCCGGCGCAGGACGGCCGAGACCCGCGCCGCGACCTGCTCGGTCGCCGGTGCCGAGACCTCTGGGTGTCGGACCGATCTCAGCCCGCCCGAGACGAAGGTGGCGGCGAGGGCGGGGCGGGCGAGGCGGCGTACGAGGGACATGGTCCTTTCCTACCCGATCAGCCCGACCAGCCGCCTCCCCGCCGACGGCCCGCCGGTCGTGGCGGAATGCACCGTGCGGGCGCCGACGTTGCGCAGGACGTGATGTCGTGCATCGACAGGTCGAGCGTCCCGCTCGTGTCAGTGGACCGGCAGCTGACGCTGCAGCCGACCCAGCCGACGCGCCAGCCGACCCAGGGCTGGAGCACGGGGGCGACGACCTTCCCCCTCGCACCGGCGCGGGTGCCGCCGGCGCGCGCGTCAGACGCTGCTCCTAAGGTCCCGGACATGCAGGACGATGCGCCGCTCCCCACCCCGGTGGCCGCAGCCCCGAGTGCCGCGGCCGCGACCGCCGCGGCCCTCCCGGCAGCGCTGGGGACGGGGACGGCCGGCGCGGGCGAGCCCGACCGGGACGGCGGCTCCGCCGCGGGTCAGGTCGACCAGGACGTCCGGGACGACGAGCCGGCCGTTCCGGACGTCCGCGACGGCGAGACCACGGAAGCCCGGTCGGCCCGCTTCCAGGCGGAGGCGCTGCCCCTGCTGGACCAGCTGTTCGGGGCGGCACTGCGGATGACCCGGGACCGCACCGACGCCGAGGACCTCGTGCAGGAGACGTTCACCAAGGCCTACGGCGCCTTCGGCCAGTACCGCCCCGGGACGAACCTCCGGGCCTGGCTCTACCGGATCCTGACCAACACGTTCATCAACTCCTACCGCAAGGCCCAGCGCAGTCCGCAGTCGGCCGACACCGACACCGTCGAGGACTGGCAGATGGCGCGTGCGGAGTCCCACGCGTCGACGGGGCTCAAGTCGGCGGAGACCGAGGCGCTGGAGCACCTGCCCGACAGCGACGTCCGCGACGCCCTCGCGCAGCTGCCCGAGGACTTCCGCCTCGCGGTCTACCTCGCCGACGTCGAGGGCTTCCCGTACAAGGAGATCGCGTCGATCATGGGCACGCCGATCGGCACCGTGATGTCGCGGCTGCACCGTGGGCGCCGCCAGCTGCGCACGCTGCTCGCCGGGTACGCCGCGGGTCGGGGTTTCGTCGCGGCCGAGGCGTCGGCGGCACTCAGCGATCCGGCCGGTGCCCGGTGAGTGCCGAGCAGCAGCGGTGGGGTGAGCTGCTGGAGACCCTCGGGACGGCACCGACCGCCGACCTCCCGCCGGGCCCCGACGCGTGCGCCGAGGCGCTGGACGCGATGTTCGTCTACCTGGACCGCGAGCTCGCCGACGAGGCAGCGGTGCGCCGCATCGGGGAGCACCTCGGGGTGTGCGTCGAGTGCGTCGCGGTGTACGACCGCGAGCAGCTCGTCCGCTCGGTGCTCGCCCGGTCCTGTCGGGGCGAGCAGGCCTCGCAGGAGCTGCGGCGTCGGATCGCGTCCCTGCTGGTCGCGGTCAACGGGGCCCCGGGAGGCCGGCGCTCCTAGGCTCGCGCCATGCCGAGCCTGAGCGACGTCGCCCGGCAGCACGGCCACCTCGACGCGGCCGCGGTCGGTTGGCTGCAGCGCCTCGTCGCGGACTGGCACCTGGTCGCCGACCTGTCCTTCGCGGACCTGCTGCTGTGGATCCCGGACCCGCCGGCCGCCCGTCTCTGCGTCGGCGCCCAGGCTCGTCCGACCACCGGGCCGACCGCCTACTCCGACGACCTGGTCGGGCAGATGCTGCCCGCCGGGCACCGTCCGCTGATCGTGCGTGCACTGCAGACCCAGCGCATCTGCCGCGACGACGACCCCCAGTGGCGCGACGCCGTGCCGGTCCGCCTGGAGGCCGTCCCGGTCCGGTTCGAGAGCCGGGTCATCGCGGTGATCGCCCGGAGCACCAACATGCTGGGCATCCGGATGCCGAGCCGTCTCGAGCTGGCGTACCTCCAGGCCGCGACCGACCTGTCGGTCATGATCAGCGAAGGCACGTTCCCGTCGACCGCGGACCGGACGGACCTGCCGTCCCTGCCGCGTGTCGGCGACGGGATGGTGCGCCTGGACCCGGCGGGCATCGCGACCTACGCCAGCCCGAACGCCCTGTCGGCGTACCGGCGCTTCGGCTTCGCCGGCAACCTGCTCGGCAGCCACCTGGGCCGGGTCACCGCCCGACTGGCCCCGTCGGACTCGGCGACCGACGAGGCGCTCGCCGACATGGTGTCCGGCGAGGCCTTCCGGGCGACCGAGATCGACAGCCCGGAGGGGACCCTGGTCCTGCGCAGCGTCCCGCTGCTGCGGACCGGCGAGCGGATCGGCGCACTGGTGCTGGTCCGCGACATCACCGACTTGCGCAGCCGCGAGCGTGAGCTGCTGAGCAAGGACGCGACGATCCGCGAGATCCACCACCGGGTGAAGAACAACCTGCAGACGGTGGCGGCCCTGCTCCGGCTGCAGGCACGACGCACCACCGCACCGGAAGCCCGCAGTGCTCTCGAGGAGGCCGTCCGGCGCGTCGGGTCGATCGCCGTGGTCCACGAGACGCTGTCGCAGGGGGTCGAGGACTCGGTCGACTTCGACCACGTGGCCGACCGCCTGCTCGGCCTGGTCGCCGACGTGTCGGCCCCGGAGGCGACGGTCACCCCGATCCGCACGGGCTCCTTCGGTCCGGTCGCATCGGACAAGGCGACGCCGCTGGCGCTGGTCCTGACCGAGATCCTGCACAACGCCGTCGAGCACGGCCTGCAGAACTCACCCGGTGCGCTGATGCTCGACGTCACCCGGACCGCGGCGCACGACGGCACCCGCTCGCGGGGGAGGTTCGACGCCGGGGCGGAGCTGGACCACCTGCGGGTCGTCGTCGAGGACGACGGTCACGGCATCCCCGACGACTTCAGCCTGGCCGACACCACCAGCCTGGGCCTGCAGATCGTGCGGTCACTGGTCGGGGGGGAGCTCGGCGGGACCCTCGAGATCGGTCCACGGCCCGGGGGCGGGACCATGGTCGTGCTGGTGTTCGACCTGCCGGCAGCTTGACCGGCGGCTGCCGATCATGGGCGGAGACCGGCCGGACACCACGACCGGCCGGGGCCGCCGACCAGCCGGGCCTGCCGAGCCGGATCAGTGGTGCGGTGTCTCGAGCGGTGCCTGCGGACGCCTACCGCCGCGACGGTCGATCGGACGTCAGTGGCCCCATGGGTGCCCGAGTCGACGCAAACGGGAACCGGGAGGCGACGAAACGGGCGAGATAGTCCGGTGGGTCAGATCGACCGGGCGCGCGCGCGCGCCGTGCGCCGCTTGAGCGCTCGCCGCTCGTCCTCGCTCAGACCACCCCAGACCCCGGCGTCCTGACCGCTCTCGAGCGCCCACGACAGACACGTCTCCAGTACGTCGCAGCGACGGCAGACGGCCTTGGCCTGCTCGATCTGGTGCAGGGCGGGCCCGGTGTTCCCGATCGGGAAGAAGAGCTCCGGATCCTCCTCCAGGCAGGCGGCGCGATGGCGCCAGTCCATGGGATCCTCCAAGATCACGTCAGGTTGGTCGGGAGCGCCCGACGCTAGCGGCTGAGGGGGTGCTCTGCCAGGTGACGGCCGGCCTCGACAGGCTGGTCGATCGACTGGTGAAACTTTTCACGAGCGCATACGGGGACCATGGTGCCGGTCTGCGGCGGTAGCGGCAAGACGAACAGCGGGTGACGTGCACCCGACGGGTGCACGACCACCGCGGGTCGCACGGATCCAGCGGGGTCGCAGCGATGGCCGGGGGTCGCCGGACTCGCCGCGGCCGCTCGGGGCGACCGGGTCGCCGCCTGTCGTGGTGAGCGGGAGCGACGGGTCCACGGGAGTCGTCCTCCTAGGGTGGGCGGCGTGCCTGCACCCGCCTCCCGGCGGCGCCGCCCGGGTGGCACCTCGGCCGCCCGTCGCCAGCTGACGCCGCGGCCCGGACCCGCTGCCGCCCCGCCGCGCCGCCGGCCGGGACCGGTGTCCGGACCCGGCGTCCCGTCGCCGGACCCACCCGTCGTCCCGGCTCCCCGGGGAGTGCGCGGGACCGCCCGCCGCCGTCGGCCCGCCGGCGCGGTCGCTGCCGCGGGCACGCCGCTGCCGTGGGCGCTGCGCCTGGCCGCCGCGCTCACGGCCCTCGTCGGTCTGGCCCTGGTCGCCTACGCGGTCGTGCTGCTCGTCCTGGTCGCCGTCCGGCCGCGCGGCACCGCCCTCGGCGTCGCGGTGCTCGGCGGGGTCCTCTTCGCCGCCTTCGGTGCCGGTCTGGTGCTCGCCGGCCGGTCGATCTGGCGGGGTGGTCGGCGTGGGCGCGCACCGGCGCTGGTCGCGCACCTGGTGCTGCTGCTGCTCGTCCCCGGGCTGATCGCCGGGGGGACGTGGTGGCTCGGTGTGCCGCTGGCTCTCGTCACGGTGACCGCCGGCGTCGGGCTGCTGCTGCCGTCCTCGGTCAGGGCGCTGACCCCGCGAGCGCCGCGAGGGCCGGGCCGCTGACCCGGTTGGTCGTCCAGTCCGACATCGGGATCGCCCCGACAGCCTGGTAGAAGGCCTGCGCCTCGGTGTTCCAGTCCAGCACCGTCCACTCCAGTCGGGCCCATCCCTCGGCGACGCACCGGGCGGCCAGTTCGCGCAGCAGCCGCCGCCCGGTCCCGGTCCGCCGGTGGTCGGGGCGGACGTAGAGGTCCTCCAGCCACATGCCGGCCTGTCCGGTCCACGTCGAGAAGGTCCGGAACCAGAGGGCCATCCCGACGACGGTCCCGGTGGCGTCCGCCGCGACGAGGGCCGACGCCACCGGGTGCTCGCCGGCGAGCGCCGCCGCGACGTCGGCGGCGGTCGCCCGCACCGCGTCCGGCTCGCGCTCGAACGCCGCGAGCTCACAGATCAGGGCCAGGATGCCGGCCGCGTCCTCGGGGACGGCCGGGCGGACGGCCGGTGCCGCGGGCTCGGTGGCGGTGCGGGCAGGTGGTGCGCTCATCGCGCCAGTCTGCCCGGCGGCGCCCGCGACCCCTCCCGCGAGGACGGACCCCTCCCGGGCGAGGGCGGACGCCTCCCGGGCGAGGGCGGCGACCGTCCACCGCGCGCTGCGGGGTCGTCGGGGCAACACTGACCGCGAACTCCCTCGATCACTGCTGGTGATCGGATAGACGTGCCCAGCTGGAGGACCCATGCGTCGCACCGCTGCCCCGGAGTCCGCGCGGCGTCGCCCCGGGCGTCCCCGGCGCGCGGCCCTCGCGCTGCTGCTCGCCACCGTCACGCTGGTCGCGACGGCGACAGCGACAGCGACAGCGACAGCGACGATCCCAGCGACGGCGACCACGGTTCCGACGCTGTCAGCGGCGGCGGCGGCGGGCGGGGGCACCATCGTGGGCGCCGGCTCCGGGAAGTGCCTCGACGTGACCGGCGATGGCACCGCGGCCGGGACACCCGTGATCATCTTCGGTTGTCACGGCGGGGACAACCAGACCTGGACACTCACCCCGAGCGGCGAGCTGCACGTCTACAGCCCCGCGATGTGCCTCGACGTCGTCGGACAGGACCGGACCTCGCCGGCGTCGGTACAGATCTGGGACTGCAACGGCCAGGACAACCAGCGCTGGAAGCTGAACCCGGACGGCACCATCACCGGCATCCAGTCGGGGCTGTGTCTGGACGTCTACCAGGCGCGGGTCGCCGACGCCTCGCCCGTCCAGCTCTACACCTGCACCGGCAACGCCAACCAGCGCTGGACCACCTCGCTGCGCTCGGACTCGACGCCGCCGACGGCACCCACCGGCGCCCGCGTGAGCGGCCTGACCTGCACCGGCGTCACCTTCGCCTGGGACGCGGCCAGCGACGACGTCGGGGTGGCCTTTTACGACGTCTACCACGACGGGCAGCTGATCAAGACGGTCGACGGGACGACGACGTCGACCGCACTGACGCTGGTCGCCGGCGTGAGGTGGGGCCTGTACGTCAACGCCCGCGACGCCGCCGGCAACGTCTCGCAGGCGAGCGCCACCGTCCCCGTCAGCCCGCCCGCCTGCCAGGACGACACGGTGCCACCCTCGACGCCCACCGGCCTGCGCGGGCAGGCGGCCGGCACCACGGTGACCCTGACCTGGCAGGCCTCCACGGACAACGTCGGCGTCCGCGCCTACGACGTCCGTCGCGACGGCGCCACGGTCGGCACGGTCAGCGGCACCGCCGCGGTACCGCCGGCCACGTCCTTCGTGGACAGCGGTCTCGCGGCGGACACCGCCCACACCTACGAGGTGGTGACCCGCGACGCCCAGGGGAACACCTCGGGCGCCAGCGCGAGCGTCGTCGTGACGACCGGTGGGTCCTGCGGCTCGGTCTGCGCCGTCACCCAGGTGGCGACCGACTCCGACATCCCATGGGGGCTGGTCACGCTGCCCGACGGCACGATCCTCTACAACCGGCGCGATGCCCACGACATCGTCGCCCTCGACCCGCGGACCGGTGCGAAGAGCACCGTCGGGACGGTGCCGAACGTGGCGAGCACCGACGGCGAGGGCGGCCTGACGGGCCTGGCGATCGCGCCCACGTTCGGCAGCGACCACTGGCTCTACATCATGCACACCTCGCCGACGGACAACCGGATCGTCCGCATCAAGTACGAGAACGGCGCTCTCGCCACCGGCTCCGAGCAGGTCCTCCTGAGCGGCATCCTCCGGAACAAGTTCCACGACGGCGGGCGGCTGCGCTTCGGCCCCGACGGCAAGCTCTACGCGAGCACCGGCGACGCCCAGAACGGGAACAACGCCCAGGACCTCGGGAGCCTCAACGGGAAGGTGCTCCGGCTCGACCCCGACGGCAGCGTCCCGGCCGACAACCCCTTCGGCAGCTACGTGTGGAGCTACGGCCACCGCAACCCCCAGGGCCTGGCCTTCGATTCCCGCGGACGCCTGTGGGAGCAGGAGTTCGGCAACTCCGTGATGGACGAGACGAACCTGATCACCAGGGGCGGCAACTACGGCTGGCCGGCCTGCGAGGGCACCACCGGGACCTGCGACACCCCGGGGTTCATCGCTCCCAAGCGCACCTACCCGACCTCCGACGGCTCCTGCTCCGGCATCGCCATCGTCCGCGACGTGCTCTACGCCGCCTGCGAGCGGGGTCAGCGGCTGTACCGGGAGGTCATCAGCGGCAACTCACTCACCGACGTCCAGTCCTACCTGACCGGGACGTACGGCCGGCTGCGGACGGTCGAGCCGGCGCCGGACGGCGGGCTCTGGCTCACCACCACCAACGTCGGTGACAAGGACAGCGTCGCGAACAACAGCGACGAGAAGATCCTGCACGTCGCGCTGGGGTCCTGAGCAACGGGACCGGCCCACCCGCCGCGGTCCGGGTGGGCCGCGGGCGCGAGCGGCGGTGCGGCCGGGGTCGCCGCCGTCAGCCGAGCGCCGACTCCACCAGGGTCACCTGCTCACGCTGGTGGACGGCCGCGACGCCCACGGCCGGGACGGGTCCGGCCGGGCGGGCGATCCGCTCGAGGGGGCCGAGCCGCCGGCGCAGCTCCGGCGCCAGTGCCGGTTCGAGCTCCAGCTTCATCGTCGGCCACGGGCCCTGGTTCGCCGGCTCGTCCTGGACCCAGCGGACCTCGGTGGCAGCCGGGTAGCGGGCCAGCACCGCCTCGACCTCGGCCACCGGCAGGGGGTGCAGCCGCTCGAGGCGGACGACCGCCGTGCGGGCCGACCGGGGGGCGCCCGTCTGCTCGCCGGCTCCCGGGGCAGCCGCCTGGACGGCGAGGGCGCCGTCGCGCGCGGCCAGGAGGTCCCACGCGACCTTCCCGGAGCACAGCAGCACCCGCTTGACCGAGGCCGGGTCCAGCGTCCCGGACGCGACCGCGGGGTCGTCGAGGACGGGTGCGAAGGACCCGGTCGTGAAGTCCGTGCGACGGGAGACGGCCGCTTTCGAGCGCAGCAGCGACTTGGGGGTGAACACGATTAGCGGCCGGTGCTCGGAGCCGAGGGCATGGCGTCGCAGCAGGTGGAAGTAGCTCGCGGGGCTGCTGGGCTGGGCGACGGTGAACGAGCCCTCGCTGGCGAGCTGGAGCCAGCGTTCGATCCGCGCCGACGAGTGGTCGGGCCCCTGCCCCTCGAACCCGTGCGGCAGCAGCAGCACGACACCGGAGTGCTGACCCCACTTGGCCTCGCCGCCGGCGATGAACTCGTCGCTGATCGACTGGGCGCCGTCGACGAAGTCGCCGAACTGCGCCTCCCACAGCGTCAGCGCGTCGGGGCGGGCGACGGAGTAGCCGTACTCGAACCCGAGCGCGGCGAACTCCGAGAGCAGCGAGTCGTACACGCCGAACTTCGCACTCCCGCTCTCCAGCCCCTTCAGCGGCGTCCAGCTCTCGTTGGTGATCCGGTCGACAGCGACCGCGAACCGCTGGACGAAGGTGCCGCGGCGGCTGTCCTGCCCGGCGAGGCGGACCGTGCGCCCGGCGAGCAGCAGCGACCCGAACGCGAGGGCCTCCCCGGTCGCCCAGTCGATGTCGCCGTCGGCGATCATCGCCACCCGGCGGGCGAGGGCGGGGCGGACCTTCTGGTGGACGGTGAACCCGGCGGGGACGTCCTCGTGGGCGGCGGCGATCCGGTCGAGCACGGCGTCGTCGACGCCCGTCCGCGGGCCCTCGGCGGGCGCCGGCGGCTTGGCCGGGAACTGGGCGACCCGCACGTACTCCACGAGGGGCGCCTCGGCGTGCGCCTTGGACTCGGCGAGGCGGCGTTCGAGCCGGTCGCTGTAGTCCACCAGCGCCCGCTCGGCCTCGGCGACCGTGATGTCGCCGCGCCCGACGAGCGCTTCGGTGTAGAGGCGTCGGACGCTCCGCTTCCCCTCGATCAGGTCGTACATGTGCGGCTGGGTCATCGAGGGGTCGTCGCCCTCGTTGTGTCCGCGCTTGCGGTAGCAGACGAGGTCGATCACCACGTCGCGGTGGAAGGTCTCCCGGTACTCGAACGCCAGGCCGGCCACCCGGACGCAGGCCTCGGGGTCGTCACCGTTCACGTGCAGGATCGGTGCCTGGATCATCCTGGCGACGTCGGTGCAGTAGGTGGACGACCGTCCCGACGCGGGGTCGGTCGTGAAGCCCACCTGGTTGTCGATGACGAGGTGGACCGTCCCGCCGGTCCGGTAGCCGCGCAGCTGGGAGAGGTTGAGGGTCTCGGCCACGACCCCCTGGCCGGCGAAGGCCGCGTCGCCGTGGACGAGCAGCGGCAGCACGGGGTACTGCTCACCGCGGTCGGCCACGTCCTGCTTGGCCCGGACGATGCCCTCCAGCACCGGGTCGACGGCCTCCAGGTGGGAGGGGTTGGCCGCCACCGACACGGCGACGGTCGCACCGTCGGTGGTGGTGAAGACGCCCTCGGCGCCCAGGTGGTATTTCACGTCACCCGAGCCCTGCACCATGTCGGGGTCGATGTTGCCGTCGAACTCCCGGAAGATGTGGTCGTAGTTCTTGCCGACGATGTTGGCCAGGACGTTGAGCCGCCCCCGGTGCGCCATCCCGATGCAGACCTCGAGCAGCCCGGCGCGCGCGGCGAGGGAGCAGATGCGGTCGAGCACCGGGATCGTCGACTCCCCGCCCTCGAGGGAGAAACGCCGCTGGCCGACGAACTTCGTGTGCAGGAAGGACTCGAAGGCCTCCGCCTCGTTGAGGCGCTCCAGCACGTGCAGCTGCTCCGCCGGGTCGGTCCGGGCGTGCAGGCGCTCGACCTTCTCCTGGATCCAGCGCCGCTGCTCGGGGTCGTGGATGTGCATGTACTCCACGCCGACGGTCCGGCAGTAGGAGTCGTGCAGGAGCTCGAGGATGTCGCGCAGGCGCATCATCATCTCCCCGGTGCCGAAGTTGCCGGGGGCGAAGGAGCGGTCGAGGTCCCAGACGGTCAGCCCGTGCTGCTCCAGCTGGAGGTCGGGGTGCGAGCGCGCCCGGTACTCCAGCGGGTCGGTGTCGGCGAGGAGGTGCCCGCGTACCCGGTAGGCGTGGATGAGCTCGATGATCCGGGCCTGCTTGCTGACCCGGACACCGGCGCTGCCGGCGTTGTCCCGGGCCCAGCTGAACGGCTCGAGAGGGATCCGCAGACACGCGAAGACGTCGTCGTAGAAGCGGTCGGCACCCAGCAGCAGCTGGTGGATCCGGCGCAGGAACTCCCCTGAGGCCGCGCCCTGGATCACCCGGTGGTCGTAGGTGGACGTCAGCGTCATCACCATCGACACGCCGAGCTCGGAGATCCGCTCCGCGGAGGTGCCCTGGAACTCCGCCGGGTAGTCCATCGAGCCGACACCGACGATGAGCGGCTGCCCGCTCATCAGCCGGGGGACGGAGTGGACCGTGCCGATCGTCCCGGGGTTGGTCAGGGAGATGGTCGTCCCGACGGAGTCCGCGGGGGTCAGCGAGCCCGACCGGGCGCGCCGTACGAGGTCCTCGTACGCCGACCAGAACCCGGCGAAGTCCAGGGTGTCGGCCTTCTTGACCGACGGCACCACCAGCTGGCGGGTCCCGTCGGCCTTCGCGACGTCGATGGCCAGGCCGAGGTTGACGTGGTCGTGCGCGACCGCGACGGGCCTGCCGTCGACGACCGCGAACCCGGTGTTCACCCCGGGCTGCTCGCGGGCGGCCCGCACGACTGCGTAGCCGATCAGGTGGGTGAACGAGACCTTGCCGCCGCGGCTGCGCGCGAGGTGCCGGTTGATCAGCGTGCGGTTGTCGACCAGCAGCTTGACGGGCACGGTCCGGACGCTGGTCGCGGTCGGGACCGTGAGGCTGGCCTCCATGTTGGCCACGACCCGCGCCGCGCCGCCGCGGAGGACGGTCCGGTGCTCGCCGTCAGCTGCCTCGCCGCCGGGTGCCAGGGTCGACGCCGCGACGGGCGCCGGGTGAACCGCGCGGATGGTCGCCGGCGGTGCGGACGTCGGGGTGGCGGCCATCGGGGTGGCGGCCGTCGGCGCCGGGTGCACCGCTGCGGCGGGCGCGGGCGGTGCGGGCGTCACCGGTCCAGGCGTCGGGGTGGCGGCCGCCGGGTGCTCGCTTATCGCTCGGTCCTGGGTCGCTCCGTCCAGGCCGCCCGACGGCGCGACGGTCGACGCGCCGCCGGACCCGTTCGCGGCACCAGCGGGCAGACGCGAGGGCGCGACCGGTGACCCGTCGCCGACCTGGGACCGGAAGAAGTCGCGCCAGGCCGGGTCCACCGCGTCCGGGTCGCGGTCGTAGGACGAGCGGATCTCGTCGACCAGCCAGCCGTTCGCTCCGAAGCCGCTGTCGGCACCGTCCTCGTCGTCGGCCACCGCTGTGCTGTCCTCGTCCGCCTCGGGCTGAGCCACGCCTCGGATCGCCTCTTCCCCACTCGACCAGTGCCCCACGCTAGCCAACGAGCGGGAGCCCGGCCTGGATCCCGACCGGGTTCGGACGCAGGTCCCGCCGCTGGTCGGGCGCAGGGTCTCGCCGCCGCCGACCCGACCTGTGCCCGGTGGCCGGTCCCGCCGGCCGGTTGCCGGCCCCGAAGGCCTCGGCGGACTCCCGGCGCTTGCGGACCTCCCGGCGCAGCACGGCGAGCTCGTCGGCCGCGGTCAGCTCCCGGGCGGTCTCGCCGGCGACCTTCTCCGCGCCGAGGGCCGCCAGCGCGCTGCGCAGCGTGGTCCGGGCGGCGTCGCGCTCGCGCATCGCCACGGTCAGGTCCGCGCGCATCCGGTCCTCCACCTCGGCCATCCCGCGACGCTACCGGCGCCGCAAGGACCCCGACGGTCGCGGCGCCGCAGCGCCGCGACAGGGCGACGGTCGCGACGGTGGACCATCGGGGCATGGCAACCGAGGAGCTCGAGGTCGACGTCGTGGTCGTGGGGGCGGGACCGGTCGGGGAGAACGTGGCCGACCGGGTCATCGCCGGCGGTCTCACCGCGGTCGTGGTCGAGGCGGAGCTGGTGGGCGGGGAGTGCTCGTTCTGGGCGTGCATGCCGAGCAAGGCCCTCCTCCGCGCCGGTCAGGCGCTGCGGGCGGCGCAGGGGTTGTCCGGCGCCCGCGAGGCGGTGACCGCCACCCTGGACCCGTCGGCGCTGCTCGCCCACCGCGACGGGGTGGTGGCCGCCTACGACGACGCCGGTCAGGTGCCGTGGCTGGACGGCATCGGCGCGCGCCTCGTCCGCGGGCACGCCCGCCTGGCCGGTGAGCGGCTGGTCGAGGTGTACGGCGGCAACCGGCTGGCGGTGGGCCGGCACACCGGTCTGACCGGCGCCGAGCCCGATCGTGCCGACGGCGGCCGGGCCGAGCTCGGGTCGTGGGGATCGGACTCGCCGGCCGGCTCCCGCGGGTACGCCGGGTCCGACGGGTCCGCCGGGTCCGAACCCGGTCGGGCGACCGACGACGCACCGCACACCCGGCTCCGGGCCCGCCACGCGGTGGTGGTCGCGACCGGCAGCAACGCCGCGCTGCCGCCGATCCCCGGCCTGGACGGGGCGCGGGCCTGGACGGCCCGCGAGGCGACCGGCGCGACTGCCGTCCCGGCGCGGCTCACGGTGCTCGGCGGCGGGGTCGTCGGTGTCGAGATGGCGACGGCGTTCAGCGACCTCGGCAGCACCGTCACGGTCCTCGTCCGCGGCCCCCGGGTGCTCGAGACGGCCGAGGAGCGGGCCTCGGACCTGGTGATGGCGGCCCTGCGGGACCGCGGCGTGGACGTCCGGGCGTCGACGGCCGTGGTGGCCGTCGAGCGCACCGCCGCGGGGGTCACCGTGACCACCGAGTCCGGCGAAGAGGTCGTCGGCGACGAGCTGCTGGTCGCCGTCGGGCGGACGCCGGCGTCGGGTGACCTGGGGCTGTCATCGGTGGGGCTGCGCGACGGGTCCTGGCTGCCCACCGACGACAGTGGCCTGGTCACCGGCGTCGGCGGCGGCTGGCTCTACGCCGCTGGTGACATCACCCACCGCGTCCTGCTGACCCACCAGGGCAAGTACGAGGCGCGCGCGATCGGCGACGTGATCGCCGCCCGAGCCCGGGGTCTCGACGAGGGCGACCCGGGCCTGCGCCCGTGGGGCCGCTACGTGTCGACCGCAGACGACGCGGCGGTGCCGCAGGTGGTGTTCACCTCCCCGGAGGTGGCCTCGGTCGGACTGACCGAGGCCGCGGCGCGGGACCGTGGGCTGTCGGTCGGCGTCGTCGAGTACGACCTCGGCGCGGTCTCCGGGGCGCATCTGGCGGCCGAGGACTACATCGGCTGGGCCAAGTGTGTCTACGACACCGGCCGCCGCGTGGTCCTCGGCGTCACCCTGGTCGGCCCGGATGTGGCCGAGATGATCCACGCCGCCACCGTGATGGTGGTGGGGGAGGTGCCCCTGCACCGGCTGTGGCACGCGGTGCCGTCCTACCCGACGTTCAGCGAGGTCTGGCTGCGGCTGCTGGAGGGCATCGGGCGCGAGTGACCACGGAGGTTCCCACGCGACCCGGCCGTCGCCACAGACCGTCGACCCAAGCCGTCGACACAAGCCGTCGACTGCGGCTGGCGGTGACCGTCTCGCGGCGTCGAGGGCGCGCTCGCGACGTGCCCCCGGCAGGACTCGAACCTGCGCACACGCCTCCGGAGGGCGATGCTCTATCCGCTGAGCTACGGGGGCCGGGTGGTCGCCTCGGCGGTTGCCGACCCTAGCAGCGGCCGACCCCCACCCAGCTGTGCGGACAGCGCTCCAGGCTGCGCGGGCAGCGCTCCAGGCTGGCGGTCAGCGCTCCGGGCTGCGCGGTCAGCGCTCCCGGCCGGCCCGGACAGCGCCACCCGGCAGGATGCGGCCGTGATCGTCGTGGCCGGGGAGAACCTGGTCGACCTGGTGGCCGACGCCTCGGGTTCTCTCGTCTCGCGCATGGGCGGCGGCCCGTTCACCGTCGCCCGGACCCTGGGCCGGCTCGGGAGCCCGGTGTCCTATCTCGGCACGCTGTCCGACGACCGGTTCGGGCACGCCGCCAGCGCTGCGCTGCGGGCCGACGGCGTCGACCTCGCGCTCACCGTGACCGTCGCCAAGCCGACGACGCTGGCGATCGCCGAGCTGGGAGCGAGCGGGGGAGCGACCTACCGCTTTTACACCGAGGGGACGGCAGCGCCGCGGATCGGCGCCGACCAGGTCGCCCGCGCGCTCGCGGCCCGGCCGACCGCGGTGCACGTCGGGACCCTCGGGCTGCTGCTCGAACCGGGGGGCGGCGCCCTGGAGTCGCTGGTCGCGGACCTGCCGGCGGACTGTCTGGTGGTGCTCGACCCGAACATCCGCCCCGCGCTGCTGACGGCGGCGGTGGCGCCGGGGTACCGCGCGCGCCTGAACCGCATCGCCGCTCGGGCCGACGTGGTCAAGGTCAGCGACGAGGACCTCACCTGGCTCGGTGCCGACTGGGTGGCGGCGGGCGGCCCCGCTGGACGAGCGCTGGTGTTGCTCACCCGGGGGGCCGCCGCGGTCGACGTGGCCGACGTCGACGGCCGGGTGGCCGTACCGGTGCCGCCGGTGTCCGTGGTGGACACGATCGGGGCCGGTGACTCCTTCGGTGGCGGCTTCCTCGCCGCGTGGCTGGCCCGGGGGCTGCCGCCGGCGGCGCTGCACGGGCCGGCCGACCGGGGTGCGGTCCTCGACGCCGTCCGGTACGGGATCGCGGTGTCCGGGCTGACCTGCCGGCGCGCCGGGGCCGATCCGCCGACGGCGGCGGAGGTGCTCGCGGCCGGGTCGGCGCTCCCGGACCCGCTCTGAGCGACGCCCCACCGGTCCAGGGGGTCCGACCGGTCCGGGCGGTCCCGCCGGTCCGGTCGGTCCGGTGCTCGCTCCTGGTCGGCGACCGGGGTGTCGGCCGGCTGCCGGGATACTCGGGGGGTGACTCCGCAGCAGCTCGGCCAGGCCGTCCTCGCGGCCCTCGCCGCGGCCGTCGACGCGGGTGAGCTGACCCTGCCCGACGGCCCGCCCGCGCACCTCGCCGTCGAGCGGCCGCGCCAGGCCGGCCACGGCGACTACGCGACGACGGTCGCGCTCCAGCTCGCCAAGCCGGCCGGCCGCTCGCCGCGCGAGGTGGCCGGGGTGCTGGCCGAGCGGCTGCGCGGGCTGCCCGGGATCGCCGACGTGGAGGTCGCGGGCCCGGGCTTCGTCAACATCACCCTCGCCGCAGGCGCCCAGGGCGAGCTCGCGCGGACGATCGTCGAGGCGGGCGCGGCGTACGGGACCGGCACCTCGCAGGCCGGCGGGAACCTCGACCTGGAGTTCGTGTCGGCCAACCCGACCGGGCCGGTCACCCTCGGCAGCGTGCGCTGGGCGGCTGTCGGGGACGCCCTGGCCCGGGTGCTGGAGGCCGGGGGCGCCCACGTCACCCGCGAGTACTACTTCAACGACGCCGGCTCGCAGATCGTCCGGTTCGCCCGGTCCCTGCTCGCCGCGGCCCGCGGCGAGCCGGTCCCGCCCGACGGCTATCCCGGCGGGTACGTGACCGACATCGCGGAGCGGGTGGTGGCGGCCGAGCCCGGCGTCCTGGACCTGCGCGACGACGACGCTGCCGAGGTGTTCCGCCGGGTCGGCGTCGGGTTCATGTTCGCCGAGATCCAGCAGTCGCTGGCCGACTTCGGCGTCCACTTCGACGTCTGGTTCAACGAGAAGGACCTGCACGACGCCGGTGACCTCGACGCGGCACTGGCGCGCCTGCGGGCGCAGGGACACGTCTTCGAGTCCGAGGGCGCGACCTGGCTGCGGACGACGACCTTCGGCGACGACCGCGACCGGCCGCTGGTGACCTCCGACGGCCGCTGGACGTACTTCGCCGCGGACTGTGCCTACTACCTGAACAAGCGCCGCCGCGGCTTCGACCGGGTGGTGATCATGCTGGGAGCCGACCACCACGGGTACGTGGGCCGGTACAGGGCGCTGGTGGCGGCCTACGGGGACGACCCAGAGGTGCTCGAGATCCTGATCGGTCAGATGGTGAACCTGCTGCGCGACGGTCAGCCGGTCCGGATGGCCAAGCGGGCCGGGAACTTCGTGACGCTGGCGGACCTGGTCGAGGCGATCGGGGTCGACGCGGCGCGGTACGCACTCGCGCGCTTCTCGCCCGACTCACCGATCGACATCGACCTGGACCTGTGGTCGAAGCAGAGCCAGGACAACCCGGTCTACTACGTCCAGTACGCCCACGCCCGCACCTGCAGCGTCGCCCGGAACGCCGCCGCGGCCGCGATCACGAGGGTGGGCGAGGACTTCGATCCCGGACTGCTGGTGCACGACCGGGAGGGAACACTGCTCTCGACCCTCGCCGAGTTCCCGCGGGTGGTGGCGGCGGCGGGCCAGCTGCGGGAGGTGCACCGGGTCGCCCGCTACGCCGAGGCGCTCGCCGCGGACTTCCACCGGTGGTACGACGTCTGCCGGGTCATCCCGCGCGGGGACGACCCGGTGGAGCCGGTCAACCACGCCCGGCTGTGGCTCAACGACGCCACCCGCACGGTCCTCGCCAACGCCCTCACCCTGCTGGGCGTGGCCGCTCCGGAGCGGATGTGAGCGTCGCCCACGAGGCGGGTGCCCTCCACGGTGTCCCGCCGCGCGCCCAGCCGGCCTGGCTCGCGCACCCCGCCGACGCCGACGCCCTCGTCCCCGCACTGTGGTCGACCAACGCGGGCAAGGACGACGACGGCGTCCTCAGCGTCGCCGGCGTCCGGGCCACCGACCTGGCCGCGGAGTACGGCACCCCCGCCTACGTGCTCGACGAAGACGACTTCCGCGGTCGGGTGCACGACTTCGTCGCGAGTTTCACGCGCGCCTTCGCCCCCGACGCCGGTCTCGGCGGCGTCCGGGTGCACTACGCGGGAAAGGCCTTCCTGTGCCGGGCGGTCGCCCGCTGGGTCCGGGAGGAGGGCGCGGCGCTGGAGGTGTGCACCGGCGGCGAGCTCGCGGTCGCGCTGGCGGCCGGCTTCCCGCCCGCGGACATCGCCCTGCACGGCAACAACAAGCTCCCCGCCGAGATCGACCGGGCGGTCGCCGCCGGGGTCGGCCGGATCGTGGTGGACGCCGCGGAGGAGGTGCCGCGCCTGGCCGCGGCCGCCGCCCGCCACGGCCGCGAGGTGGCCGTCCTGGTCCGGGTGACCGTCGGTGTCGAGGCCCACACCCACTCCTACATCGCCACCGCCAACGAGGACCAGAAGTTCGGCTTCTCCCTCGCCGACGGCAGCGCCGAGCGCGCTGCCGAGGCGGTTCTCGCGACGCCCGGTCTGCGGCTGGCGGGGCTGCACTCCCACATCGGCTCGCAGATCTTCGACACCGGCGGGTTCGCCGTGTCCGTCCAGCGGCTTGTCGGGCTGTACGCGCGCCTGCGCCGACGCCACCCCGACCGGCTCGACGCAGGGAGCGCAGGCAACGCAGGCAACGCAGGCAACGCCGACGGTGCCGCCGCCGGGCCCGCGGGGCGGACGTCGTTCGAGCTGGGGCTGGGCGGCGGCTTCGGCGTGGCGTACACCACCGCCGACGACCCCTGGACACCCGAGCACCTCGCCACCGCGCTCGCCGGAGCCGTGCGCACCGAGTGCGCCGCGCACGTGGTGCCCGTGCCGCGGGTGACCGTCGAGCCCGGACGGGCGATCGCGGCGCCGTCGACGTGCACGCTCTACACGGTCGGCACGGTCAAGGACGTCGCCCTGGACGGTGGGGCGGTCCGGCGCTACGTCGCGGTCGACGGCGGCATGAGCGACAACATCCGCCCGGCCCTCTACGGCGCCGCCTACTCCGCGACCCGGGCCGGACGGACGTCGGCGGGCGCGGCGGACCCGGTGCTGTCCCGGGTGGTGGGCCGGCACTGCGAGGCCGGCGACGTCGTCGTCTGGGACGAGTTCCTGCCCCGCGACCTCGCGGCCGGCGACCTGCTGGCGGTGCCCGGCACCGGGGCCTACTGCCGGTCGATGGCGAGCCAGTACAACCACGTGCCGCGCCCGCCGGTGGTCGCCGTCCGCGCCGGGCGGGCCCGGCTGCTGCTGCGGCGCGAGACCGAGCAGGACCTGCTCGACCTCGACGTCGGGTGAGCACCCCGGCGGTCGGCGCAGGGAGTGCCGCAGGCTGGGAGACTCCTGCGGTGACCGACGGCCCACCCCACGCCAGCGGGGCGACCGGCCGCCGGGTCGGCGGCGGCCCCCTCGGGGTCGCACTGCTCGGGTGCGGGGTGGTCGGCTCGGAGGTCGTGCGCCTGCTGGACTCCCACGCCGCGGACATCACCGCCCGGATCGGCGTGCCGCTCCGCCTCGTCGGGATCGCCGTACGCCGCCCGGAGCTGGTCCGGGACCTCCCGGTCGACCGTGCGCTGTTCACCACCGACGCCCACGCGCTGGTCGCCGACCCGGCGACCGATCTCGTCGTCGAGGTGATCGGGGGCATCGAGCCGGCGCGCACCCTGCTCCTGGCGGCCCTCGAGCGGGGTGCGTCAGTCGTCACGGCCAACAAGGCGCTGCTCGCGCAGGACGGCCCGCGCCTGTCGGCCGCCGCCGAGAAGGCCGACCGCGACCTGTACTACGAGGCCGCGGTGGGTGCGGCCATCCCGCTGCTCCGGCCGCTGCGCGAGTCCCTCGCCGGGGATCGGGTGCGCCGCGTCGTCGGCATCGTCAACGGGACGACGAACTACATCCTCGACCGGATGGACAGCTCCGGCGCCGGCTTCGACGAGGCGCTGGCCGAGGCCCAGTCCCTCGGCTACGCCGAAGCCGACCCGACCGCCGACGTCGAGGGCTTCGACGCCGCCGCGAAGGCCGCGATCCTCGCGTCGCTCGCCTTCGACACCGAGGTCGGTGCCGACGACGTCTACCGCGAGGGCATCACCGAGATCACCGGCGCGGACATCGCCGCCGCTGCCTCGATGGGCTGCGTCGTCAAGGCGCTGGCGATCTGCGAGACGGTGGTACCCGACGGCGAGACCGAGCCGTCGGTCGTCGCGCGGGTGCACCCGGCGATGGTGGCCCGCGAGCACCCGCTCGCCTCGGTCCGCCAGGCGTACAACGCCGTCACCCTGGACTGCGAGGCCGCGGGCCGGCTGATGTTCTACGGTCCGGGCGCCGGCGGCCGGCCGACCGCGAGCGCTGTCCTCGGCGACCTCGTCACCGCCGCGCGCAACCGGGTGGCCGGCGTCCGCGGTCCGGTCGAGGCCACCCACGCCCGGCTGCCGGTGGCCGCGATCGACCACATCTGGACGCGGTACCACGTGCGCCTGCGGGTGGCCGACCGGCCGGGGGTGCTGGCGAGTGTCGCCGAGGTGTTCGCCGGCCACGGGATCTCGCTGCGGACGGTCCGCCAGCAGGGCTCCGGCGACGACGCCGAGCTGGTGGTGGTCACCCACCTCGGGCGGGAGTCGGCGCTGGCGGCCACCGTGGCCGGGCTGCGGGAGCTGGACAGCGTCGCCGACGTGGCCGGCGTCCTGCGTGTGGAAGGGGAGTCATGACGATCGGGACGCTGCCGGGGACCACCGCTCGCGAGGGGGGAGCGTCGTCGACCGGCGCACCGCCGCCGCCCGCCGGAGCCGGCTCGCCGCGCCCGGCCGTGCTGGCGGGCCCGGCGGGTCCGCTCGTCGCGGCCCGGCCGTGGCGGGGGGTCATCGCCGAGTACCGGGCGCGGCTGCCGGTCGACGCGGACACCCCGGTGGTCAGCCTGGGCGAGGGCGGGACGCCACTGGTGGTGTCCGGCTGGCTGTCCGAGGCCACGTCGTGCACCGTGCTCATCAAGGTCGAGGGGGCCAACCCGACCGGCTCGTTCAAGGACCGCGGCATGACGATGGCGGTCTCGCGGGCGGTGCAGGCGGGTGCGCGGGCCGTCGTGTGCGCCTCGACCGGCAACACCAGCGCGTCCGCGGCCGCCTACGCCGGGCGGGCCGGGCTGGACTGCGCGGTGCTGATCCCGGCCGGGAAGATCGCGCGCGGGAAGCTGGCCCAGGCTGTCGTGCACGGCGCGCGCCTCGTGCAGGTGCAGGGCAACTTCGACGACTGCCTGGCCGTCGCCCGCGAGCTGCCGGAGCGGTACCCCGTGGTCCTCGTCAACTCCGCGAACGCCGACGGCTACCGGCTGGCGGGGCAGATGACCGCCGCCTGGGAGATCGTCGACGCCCTCGGGCGGGCACCCGACCTCCACCTGCTGCCGGTGGGCAACGCCGGCAACATCACCGCCTACTGGGCGGGCTACCGCAGCTACCACGACGTGCCGCCACCGGCACCGCGGTCCAGCGCGACGGCGGGCTCCGGCACGACGGCGGACGGGACCGTCGACGGGCTCGCGGAGGCTGCCCGGATCGCCGCCGCGACCGTGCCCGGGCTGCCCCGGATCTGGGGCTTCCAGGCCGCCGGGTCGGCGCCGATCGTGCACGGCGCGCGGGTCCTCGACCCCGAGACCGTGGCCACCGCGATCCGGGTGGGCAACCCGGCGCGGTGGGCCGAGGCGCTCGCCGCGCTGTCGGAGTCCGGTGGCACCATCGCCGCGGTCGCCGACGAGGACATCCTCGCGGCGCAGGCGGCACTCGCCCGCCGGGACGGCGTCTTCGTCGAGCCCGCGTCGGCGATCGGCGTCGCAGGACTGCTGGCCGCGCATGCCGCGGGCGCCGTCGACCCCGGCCAGACGATCACCATCACCGTGACCGGCAACGGACTGAAGGACACCGAGACAGCACTCGCGGGCGCCGGTGCGTACGACGCCGCACACGGGCTGTCGGCGGACCCGCTGGCAGCGGTGCCGGTCGCCGCCGACCCGGCGGCGGTCGCGGCCGTCCTCGACCTCGGGTGAGGGCCGCCGACCCGGCGCCAACGGGAAGCCGCTTCCGGATACGCGTGCCCGCGACGAGTGCCAACCTGGGTTCGGGGTTCGACGCTCTCGGGCTCGCCCTCGACCTGTGGGACACCTACACCGTCGAGGTGACCGCCGGACCGGCACCGTGCGCCGTCGCCGTGCACGGCGAGGGCGTCGGCTCGGTCAGTGCGGACGAGGCGAACCTCGTCGTGGCGACGATGCGGGCGGCTGCCGCGGCTGCCGGAGCCACGCTGCCGCCTTTCTCCCTGCGCTGCGACAACGCCGTCCCGCACGGCCGCGGCCTCGGGTCCTCGGCCGCCGCCATCGTCGGCGGCGTGCTGGCGGGCCGGGTGCTCGCCGGCCTGGCGCGCGACCCGGAAGCCGAGCTCGCCCTGGCCGCCAAGCTGGAGGGCCACCCGGACAACGTCGCGGCAGCACTGCTCGGCGGCCTGACGGTGGCCTGGTGGGCCGCGCCGGGGCCCGACGCCGACGTGTCGACTGGCACGGGCGCCGCCCGCGGGGTGACGGTCCGGCCGGTCGGGCTGCTGGTCCGGCTGTGGGTGCCGCCGGCCGCGATGTCGACGACGGTCGCCCGCGGCCTGCTGGCCGCATCGGTGTCCCACGCCGACGCCGCGCACGCAGCCGGGCGGACGGCGCTGCTGGTCGCGGCGCTGACCGGCGCCTCCATCCCGGCCCGGGGGGCGGCAGACAGGGTCCTCGAGCACGCCGGCGGACCCGACCGCCTGCGGTTCGGGGACGGCCCCGGTGTGCCCGCGGCGCCGGACCGGTCGGCGCTGCTGCTGGCTGCGACCGAGGACCGCCTCCACCAGGACGCGCGGGGGCCGGCGATGCCGGTCACGGCCGCGCTGCTCCGCCGGTTGCGCGCGAGCGGCGTCGCCGCCGTGCTGTCCGGCTCCGGCCCGACCGTCCTCGCTCTCGGGACGACGCCGGCCGACCGGGCCCGCTGGGAAGCCGTCGACGTCCCGGCTGGCTGGTCGGTCCTGGACACCGTGGTGGCCGGCGGTGCGTGCGTGACAGCCGCCGCGCGCCCCTGACCTCGGCTACCGCTCGCCGGACGCCTGGTCGCGCGCTCCGGATGCCAGGACGTCTGGGCGTGCTATCTTCGGGTCAGTTCCACATCGCGTCCGGGCGGGTGCCCTGCCACACGCGCTTCACCATTCCTCGCGTGAGTCAGTCGTTCCCACACGTGCGACACCAGGGCGCCCAGCGTCCAGCGCACGTGGGACCCAGCCACCAGGTACCGGCCGTCGGGCCCCCGATGTCCCGCTGCCGTGCCATCAGCTGCTTCCATCTCCCTGTCCCAGTGCTCCCGGGTCCGTGCCGTGGTGGCCCTCCGCGTGCGAACCTGCCACCTCCGGAGGCGTCATGCCGCCAGCCAGCTGTACCCGAACGTTGCCCGGCTGTACTCGGACGGTGTCCGGCGAGCTCGCCCGACAGTGCGGATCCCGGCGGTGACCGGTAGGCATTCCGACGGTGGCCAGGACGCCGGACGCGTCGTGCGACGACCACCATCTCCTCGGGGTCCGTCCCGTGAACCGGGACACTCCCGAGCAACCCACACCACGAAGAAGAGGACCTGCGAGTGACCCAGGTGACAGACGCCCCCGCGCTGCCCGGCTCCGACGACGGCCCCGCGGGCAGCCAGGACCGGCGCGCCACTCCGAGCGGGCTGGCCGCCATGCGGCTCCCCGAGCTCCAGAAGGTCGGGCAGACCCTCGGGATCGGCGGCGTGCGGGCCCTGCGCAAGGGCGAGCTGCTGGAGGCGATCCAGGCGATCCAGGACGGTCGCAGCCCGGCGGCCCCGACCCGAGCGCGACGGCCGGCGCCGACCAGCGACGCACCGACGTCGGGCTCGTCGTCGGACGCGAACGGCAGCTCCGCCAGCTCCGCCACCTCCGGCTCCGCCGTCGCCGCTGCGGCGCCGGACACCGACCGCATGGCCGCGCCGGCCGCGCCGGCCGGTGCGACGACGACCGCGCCGGCCGCTCCGACGACGACCGCTCCGGCCGCCCCGACGACGACCGCTCCGACGACAGCCGGTCCGGCCGGCGACGCCCGACCCGCGGCCGAGCACGCCGGGGACACCAGCCCGGTCCGCGACGAACAGCGCCGCGACGGTGACCCCACCGGCGCTGCCCGCGACGGCGACCGGATCGCCCCCGACTCCGACACCGCCTCCCCGGCGACCCGCGACGATGCCCAGGCGCTGCGGCGGATCGAGGAGAACCTCGACGCCCGCCACGACCGCCCGCGCGAGAACGGCGTCGCCCGCGACCGCGCCGGTCGGGAGAACGGCGCGCCTCGTGAGCAGGCCGGGCGCGACGGCGGTGCCGGCCCGGACTCCCGAGCTCGCCAGGACGGTTCCCGCCAGGACGGTTCTCGCCAGGATCGCAACCGCAGCGACAACGGTCGACCCGACGGCGCCCGCCAGCAGGGCGGACGCCAGGACAACGGGCGTCCGGACTCGCGCCAGGACAACGGGCGCCAGGACTCGCGACAGGACAACACCCGCCAGGACTCGCGACAGGACAACACCCGCCAGGACTCGCGACAGGACAACACCCGCCAGGACTCGCGACAGGACAACACCCGCCAGGACGGCTCCCGCCAGGACGGCCGGTCGCAGGAGGCGCGGTCGCAGGACCGGGCGCCGGAGACCCGACAGCTGGACGGTCGCCAGAGCGGTGACCGCTGGCAGGAGGACGACGACGGGCCGCGCGGCCGTCGCCGCCGCCGGGGCCGGGACCGGCTCCGCGAGCGCCGTCCGGGCCACGACGAGCGGTCCGACGCCCCGCCGGAGTCGTCGGGAGCCGCGTCCCAGGACAACGACAACGTCAACGACCTCGTGCCGGTGGCCGGGATCCTCGACGTCCTCGACAGCTACGCGTTCGTCCGGACGACGGGGTACCTGCCCGGGCCGAACGACATCTACGTCTCGCTGTCCATGGTCAAGAAGTTCGGGCTGCGCAAGGGCGACGCCGTCACCGGCCTGGCGAAGGCGCCGGCCGACGCCGACCGCCGCGAGAAGTACAACCCGATCGTGCGCCTGGACACCGTGAACGGCGTCGATCCGGAGCAGGCGCGCAACCGCGTCGAGTTCGGGAAGCTGACGCCGCTCTACCCCCAGGACCGCCTGCGGCTGGAGACCGAGCCGACGATCCTGACGACCCGGGTCATCGACCTCGTGGCGCCGCTCGGCAAGGGCCAGCGCGGTCTGATCGTGGCGCCGTCCAAGACCGGTAAGACGATCATCCTGCAGACCCTCGCCAACGCGATCACGACCAACAACCCCGAGTGCCACCTGATGGTCGTGCTGGTCGACGAGCGGCCGGAGGAGGTGACCGACATGCAGCGCGCGGTGCACGGCGAGGTGATCGCCTCGACCTTCGACCGGCCGGCGTCGGACCACACCACCGTGGCCGAGCTGGCGATCGAGCGGGCCAAGAGGCTCGTCGAGCTCGGCCGGGACGTCGTCGTGCTGCTGGACTCGATCACCCGGCTGGGTCGGGCGTACAACATCGCCGCTCCCGCGAGTGGCCGGATCCTCTCCGGTGGTGTCGACTCGGCCGCGCTGTACCCGCCGAAGCGCTTCTTCGGGGCCGCGCGCAACATCGAGCACGGCGGCTCGCTGACGATCCTGGCGACCGCACTGGTCGACACCGGGTCGAAGATGGACGAGGTCATCTTCGAGGAGTTCAAGGGGACCGGGAACATGGAGCTGCGGCTGTCCCGCCAGCTCTCCGACAAGCGGATCTTCCCCGCGATCGACGTGGCACCGTCGGGCACCCGGCGCGAGGAGATCCTGCTCCCGGCCGACGAGCTGGCGGTCATGTGGAAGCTGCGCCGGGTGCTCTCCGGGCTGGACCCCCAGCAGGCCATCGAGCTGATGCTCGACCGTCTCCGCAAGACGAAGAGCAACTACGACTTCCTGCTGCAGGTCCAGAAGACGACACCGGCGAGCAACGGTCGCGACGACTGACCTCGGCCGGCCGACGGGCTCGGGCGGCCGGGTCGCACCGTCGGGTCGGGCACGTCAGCCAGGTCGTGGAGGGTGAGACAATGAGGTCTGGTCGACCGGTTCACGCCGACACCTGCGCCGGACGTCGGGCAGGGGCGACCCGGCGACATCGAAGGGAGCTCCACCATGAAGGCTGGGATCCACCCCCAGTACAACGAGACGACGGTCGTGTGCTCGTGCGGCAACAGTTTCGTCACCCACAGCACCAAGTCCGACGGTCAGATCCGCTCTGACGTCTGCTCGGCGTGCCATCCCTTCTACACCGGCAAGCAGAAGATCCTCGACGCCGGTGGTCGGATCGCCCGCTTCGAGCAGCGCTACAACCGGGCCCCCGCGGCCAAGTAGTCGCGATCGGCGCCGGTCCTCCCGAGGGCCGGCGCCGACTGCTGTCCGCACCCGCTCGCTGCTGTCGGCGACGGAGAGACCGCCTCGGCGGACCGCGCGTGACCCAGCGAGGGCATCGGCGCCCGCCGGGCACCGGGACGTCGGGATCGGTCCTCCTCGGCGAGTCGTCCCCGCCACGCAGCCGTCCCACGTCAGGAGGGAGCCCGGTGGCCCGCAGCGTCGACGTCGAGGCCGACACCGGGATCGACGCACTGCTGGCGGCTGCCGCACCCGAGCTGGCGGAGCGGGCACGTCTGGGGTCGGCGCTCGCCGACCCGGCCATCCACGCCGACCCGGACCTGGCACGGCGGACCGGCACCCGCTTCGCCCAGCTCGAGCGTCTGGCGTCGGTGACCGACGAGGTCCGCGGCGCCACGGCCGACCTGCAGGCGACCCGGGAGCTGGCCGTCGAGGACCCCGGCTTCGCCGCGGAGATCGACACCGCCGTCGCCCGCCGCGACGACGCGGTGGGGCTGCTGCGGGCGCTGCTGGTGCCGCGTGACCCCGACGACGACCGCGACGTCCTGCTCGAGATCAGGGCAGGCGAGGGCGGTACCGAGTCGGGGCTGTTCGCCGCCGACCTGCTGCGCATGTACAGCCGCTACGCCGAGCGACGGGGGTGGCTGACCGAGCTCGTCGACGACACCCCGGCCGACCTCGGCGGGGTCAAGAGCGCGACCCTCGCGGTCAAGGCGGCGGCCGGGCGGCCCGGGCGGTCGGGTGCCGGCGGGGCGGCCACGACGGCTGGTGGACCGGGGGCGGCCGTGGCCGAGGAGACCGCGCCCTACGCCCGGCTGAAGTTCGAGGGTGGCGTGCACCGCGTCCAGCGGGTGCCCGTCACGGAGTCCGCCGGCCGGGTCCACACGTCGGCGGCCGGGGTGCTGGTACTGCCCGAGGCCGCCGCGGTCGAGGTGGTGGTGGACTCCGCGGACCTCCGCGTCGACGTGTTCCGCTCGTCGGGTCCCGGCGGGCAGTCGGTCAACACCACCGACTCAGCCGTCCGGATCACCCACCTCCCCAGCGGCATCGTCGTGAGCTGCCAGAACGAGAAGAGCCAGCTGCAGAACCGCGAGCAGGCGCTGCGCATCCTGCGGGCGCGCCTGCTGGCCGCCGCGCGAGAGGCGGCGGCCGCGACGGCCGCCGCCGACCGGCGGAGCCAGGTGCGCACGGTGGACCGCTCGGAGCGGATCCGGACCTACAACTTCCCGGAGAACCGCATCACCGACCACCGGGTGGGCTTCAAGGCCCACACCCTGGACGCCGTGCTGGACGGGGACCTCGACGCTGTCGTACAGGCCAACATCGACGCGTCGAATCAGGTCCGCCTGGACGCCGCGGGCCGCCGGTGACCCACCCGGTGCCCCACCCGGTGTCCTCCGCGGCGGCTGTGCGGGACGCGGCGGCGGCAGGTCGGCACGGGCCAGCAGGACCGCCGGCGACCTGGCGCGAGCTGGTCCACGCGGCCGCGGACCGGCTCACGGCGGCCGGGGTGGCGACGGCGTCGACCGACGCGGAGCTGCTCGCCGCGCACGCCGCCGGACTGGACCGCGGCCGACTGCGGGTCGCCCTCCTGACCGGTGCCGGGCCCGTGCCGGGCGCGGCAGCCCGCTTCGCCGCCGCGGTCGACCGGCGGGCGCGCCGCGAGCCGCTCCAGCACATCACCGGGACGGCACCCTTCCGGCACCTGCAGCTGGCGGTCGGACCCGGGGTGTTCGTCCCGCGCCCGGAGACCGAGCTGCTCGCGGGCTGGGCCGTCGCGGCGGCGGCGGCGGCGCTGGGGGCGCGCGGCACCGGGCACCCCCTGTCCGCCGGGACCGCGGGGCGGACCCCGGCGCGCGGACCCGACCCGGTCCACGTCGTCGACCTCGGCACCGGCTCCGGGGCGATCGCCGCCGCGGTGGCCACCGAGGTGCCGGGCGTGACCGTCCTCGCCGTCGAGGTCGACCCGGCTGCGGCGGACTGGGCCCGTCGCAACCTCGACCCGCTCGGCGTGCCCGTCCTGCTGGCCGACGGCGGGTGTCTGCCCGAGCTGCGGCCCGACCTGTGCGGGGCGGTCGACGTCGTGGTGACCAACCCGCCCTACATCCCCCTCGACGCCTGGGAGTCGGTGCCCGTCGAGGTCCGCGACCACGACCCGGCTGCTGCGCTGTGGGGCGGCTCGGACGGCCTGGACACCGTCCGCTGGCTCCTACGATGCGCTCGACGCCTGCTGCGACCCGGTGGTGTGGTCGGGATCGAGCACGCCGACGTCCAGGGCGCGTCGGTGCCGGCACTGCTCGCCGGCGACGGCGGGTTCGCCAGGGTCCGCGACCACCGGGACTTGACGGACCGGCCCCGCTTCACCACGGCCGTCCGTACCCCGATGGGCCCGGGCCGCTGACCAGGGCGGCGACCACCACGGCGGCCGGCGCGATCGACCGGGCCGGCACCGACCCGGCCGGCAGGAACGGCGGTCACCGACCGGTCCAGGGAAGGACGATCGTGCACGAGGAGGGGACGCCGTGAGCGAGGTCGTGGACTGCTCCGACCCGACGGCCCGGGCCGGCGGGATCGCCGACGCGGTGACCGCGCTGCGCGGCGGGCGGCTCGTCGTCCTGCCCACCGACACCGTCTACGGGATCGCCGCCGACGCCTTCGACCACGAGGCGGTGGCGGCGCTGCTGGCGGCCAAGGGTCGCTACCGGGACTCCCCACCGCCGGTGCTGATCGGGGCGCGGGCCACCCTCGACGGTGTCGCCCGTGACCTCAGCGAGGCCGCCGACGCCCTCGTGAAGGCGTTCTGGCCGGGTCCGCTGACCCTCGTGTGCCACGAGCAGCCGTCGCTCACCTGGGACCTCGGCGATGCGGGCGGCACGGTGGCCGTCCGGATGCCCGACCACCCGCTGACCCTGGACATCCTGCGGACGACGGGTCCGCTCGCTGTCTCCAGCGCCAACCGGACCGGCCGGCCGGCTGCGGTGACCGTGGCCGACGCCCGCCACCAGCTCGGCGACGCCGTCGCGCTCTACCTGGACGACGGGCCGTGCGCCTCCTCCCGGCCGTCCTCGATCGTCGACGTCAGCGGGGAGGCGCCCCGGCTGCTCCGGGCCGGCGCGCTGTCCCTCGCGCGGCTGCGGGCGGTCGTCCCCGAGCTCGAGGCGCACCCCGCCACCTGACGGGGTACTGACTAGCCTCGACGTCCAGTGCGCGCCTACCTGCTCGTCCTCCTCGTCGCGACCGCGACGACGTACCTGCTCGGTGGAGTCGCCGGGCGGGTCGCGACCGCCGTCGGGGCCGTCCCGGCCATCCGCGACCGCGACGTGCACGAGAGCCCCAAGCCGCGACTCGGCGGCCTCGCGATGCTCGCCGGGATCGCAGTGGCCTTCCTGGTCGCCAGCCGGCTGCCGTTCCTCGCCGGTCAGGCCTTCGCCCAGTCCCACGACGCCCGCGCGGTGCTGCTCGGCTCGGTCGTGATCACCCTGGTCGGCGCCGTGGACGACGTGATCGGGCTCGATGCGGTGACCAAGCTGGCCGGTCAGGCGGTGGCGGCCGGGATCGTCGTGCAGCAGGGGGTGCGCCTGGAGTGGCTGGCGCTGCCCGGCCACACCTACGCCCTCTCGCCGTCGATCGCCGCGCTCGCGACGACCCTCGTCGTCGTCGCGGCGGCCAACGCGGTCAACTTCGTCGACGGCCTGGACGGACTGGCCGCCGGGGTCGTCGCGATCGGCGGCAGTGCCTTCTTCCTCTGGTGCTACCTGCTCGCGAAGCAGTTCGAGCTGCCGCGGGCGAGCACCGCCGGGCTGATCGCGGTGGCCCTCACCGGGGCGTGCCTGGGTTTCCTGCCCCACAACCTCTACCCGTCGCGCATGATCATGGGCGACTCCGGCGCCCTGCTGCTCGGGTTCGCCCTGGCCACCTCCGCCGTCAGCCTCACGGGCCAGCTGGACCCGGCAGCGCTGGGGACGGTCGCCGAGCGCGGCGGCCGCGGCGCGGGGGAGACCCTGCTGCCGACCCTGCTGCCGCTGCTGCTGCCGCTGGCGGTGGTGGCCGTGCCGTTCATCGAGCTGCTGGTGAGCGTGGTCCGGCGGGTGCTGCGCGGGCGCTCGCCGTTCGCCCCGGACAAGAAGCACCTGCACCACCGCCTGCTCGAGCTCGGCCACTCCCACCGCCGGGCGATGCTCGTCATGTGGATCTGGGCGGCGGTGCTGTCTTATGGGGTGCTCGCCATCGGCCTGCACGGCTCACGAGCCGTCGTCACGGCGGTCTCGGTGGTCGTGGTCGTCGCGATCGCGTTCACGGTCGCGCTGCCCGACCGCGCCCACCGCCGGTGGCTCCGGCGGGTCCGGGAGCGCTCCGCCGCCCGGGACCTGACCCGCGGCGGCCCGGTCCGCGCGCCCGATCGCGCGGCGGCGGGCGCGCCGGTGTTCGTCCGGCCGGTGCCGGTCGCGGTCGCCGTGCTCCCCGACGAGCACCCCGTCCAGGCGCCGACGGCCCGGCGGCCGCAGCCGTGACGCTCGGCACCGACGGCACGGTCGGCACGGCCGGCGCCGATGTCGCGACCGTCTCCCGCCGCGACGTCCTCACCCGGCCCGCCCTCCTCGCAGCGGCCGCCGGGGGGGTCGCGGTGGGGGTCACGGCGGTCCTGGCGAGGGGGAGCGGATCGCGGCCGGGTGCCGGCGCGGTCGCCAGCGTCGCGGCAGCGGTCGTGCTGGTGCTGGCCTTCTCGGGTCTGACGGGCTGGGTGATGTGCGCTGTGGCCCACGCCGCGCCGGGCGTCCTGTTCGCCGCCGCGGTCGGGAGCTATGTGGTCAAGGTGGTCGTGTTCGGCGTCGCGGCCGCAATCGCCGCGGCCCGGCCCGGGTTCAGTGCGACCGGGTTCGCTGTCGGCGGCGCGGTGACGCTGGTCGCCTGGCTCGCCGCGGAGACCGCCGGCGTGCTGCGCCGCCCCGGGCTGCGCTCCCAGACCTTCGGCGCGCCGCGGTGAGCCGGCGGCCGCATCCCGGGCCCGGCGGCGGTCCGGAGCGGCCGTCGGCCGCCGACGTCGCGGCCCGGCAGGGGCCGATGCCGGAGTCCCCGGCCTGGAACGCGACCGCGCACACCCTGTCCCCGCTGGTCCTCTTCGGCGGGATCGGCTGGGTCGTCGACCACCTCGCGGGGACGGCGGTGGCACTGCCCGTGGGCCTGTTCGTGGGGGTCGCCGCGGGCCTGACGATGGTGTGGGTCAGGTACGGTACGCACCGACACCACGAACCACCGCCAGCCGATGTCGATCCTGGTGGTCCCTCTGGGGACAGCCGCCGCGTCTCGTCCGACGACCGCCCATCTCCCTGAGGAGCACGTGTGATCCCGGCCCGCACGAGTTCGGCGTTCGTGGCGCCGGGGGTCGGGGACTTCTGGCAGCCGCTCATCGGACACGGGTCGTTCGCGCTCACCCGGCCGGTCCTGGCGATCGTCTTCTCGGCGCTGTTCCTCATCGTCGCGACGGAGCTCGTGACCCGGCGGCTGGCGCTGGTGCCGGGCAAGGGTCAGGCGGTGCTGGAGTACGTCTACACCTCGGTGCGCAACGGGATGGGCCGCGACATCATCGGCGGCGCCGACTTCCGGCCGTTCGTCCCGCTGCTGTTCAGCCTGTTCACGCTGATCCTGCTGAACAACCTGTTCGGCGAGATCCCCGTCATCCAGTTCCCGACCATGAGCCGGATCGGCGTCCCGATCGCCCTCACCCTGGTCTCCTTCGTCGTCTACCACGTCGTCGGGTTCCGGCGGAAGGGCGCCCGCGGCTACCTCGCGTCCTTCGTGGCCCCGGGGCTGCCGAAGCCGCTGCGGCCGATCATCTTCCTGCTCGAGTTCATCACCAACTTCATCACCCGGCCGATCACCCTCGCCCTGCGGCTGTTCGGCAACATGTTCGCCAGCCACCTGCTGCTGCTGCTGTTCGCGGTCGCGGGGGAGTATTTCCTGCTGCACGGCTCGAACATCGCGCTGCGGTTCGTGTCGGTCCCGAGCTACGTCATGTACGCCGTGCTCACGCCGTTCGAGCTGCTGATCGACTTCCTGCAGGCGTACATCTTCACCCTGCTCACCGCGTTCTACATCGCCGGCTCCATCGCCGACGAGCACTGAACCCACCCGTCCGCGCCCACCGCCCCTCGACGGAACGGAAGACAGACATGCACGGCAACATCGCTTTCCTGGGCTACGGCCTCGCGGCCATCGGCCCGGGTGTCGGCATCGGCCTCATCTTCGCGGCCTACATCAACGGGGTGGCGCGCCAGCCCGAGGCGCGCGGCCAGCTCCAGTCGATCGCCATCCTCGGCTTCGCCCTCGCCGAGGCGCTGGCCATCCTCGGTCTGGTGTTCGCCTTCGTCTTCAAGTCCTGAGCCGCCGCTACCGGGAGGGAACGCTGTGTCCGCACCGCTGAAGGCCTTCAACTGGGACGGCGCGAGCCCGATCCTGCCCCATCCCGGTGAGCTGATCGCGAGCCTCGTCGTCTTCGGGGTCCTCTACTACTTCTTCGCCAGCAGGGTCGTCCCGCGGCTGGAGAAGATCCACCAGGAGCGCAACGAGGCGATCCAGGGCGGCATCGAGCGGGCCGAGCGGGCCCAGGCCGAGGCCGCGGCGGAGCGTGAGCAGTACCGGGCCCAGCTCGCGCACGCCGACGACGAGGCCAATGCGATCCGGGAGCAGGCGCGCGCCGAGGGAGCCTCGATCGTCGTGGAGCTGCGCCAGCAGGCGCAGGCCGAGGCGGCCCGCATCACCGCGTCCGCCCAGAGCCAGATCGAGGCCGAACGGCGTTCGGCGCAGGCCGACCTCCGGGCCGAGATCGGTGGACTGGCGACCGACCTGGCCTCGCGGATCGTCGGGGAGTCCCTCCAGGACGAGGCCCGCCGGACCCGGGTGGTCGACCGCTTCCTCGCCGAGATCGGCGGGACGCCGGCCGAGCCGGAGCCCGCCCGTCGCAGCGGTGCCTGAGGTGTCCGAGCCGTCCGAGCCGGTGCCGTCCAGTCCGGCTTCGTCTGATCCCGTGTCGTCCGGGCCGGCGCCGGCCGGGGCGACGGCCCTGGGTCGCCACGTCGAGCCCGCGCCGACGGCTCCGGCGGACAGCAGCGGACCGACCCCCGCGGACGCGGGAGCCGGCGGGCCCGCCCGGGAGGTCGCGTCCGACACCGGTGTCCCGGGCCTGGCAGGTGCCACCGCGCTCGGCGGCGGCCCCACCACCGCGGGTGCGGGTGTCGCGCGGGTCCTCGGGAAGGCCTCGGCGGCACTCGGTCACGCCGTCTCGGCAGCCGCCCGGGCGGTGACCGGCGGTCCGGGTGCAGGGGACGCCGACACAGGTGAGGGGGATCGACCCACTGCTCCGGTCGAACCGACCGCCACCTCAGCGGGCCAGCAGGGCCCGGCCGGCCGGGGGACCGCGGGCAGCGCGCTGTCGCAGGCAGTCGTCGCGGTGGTCGCCGGCGGCTTCGGCACCTCGAGCCGCCTGGCGCTCGGCCGCCTGCTGGACGGCCTGGCAGCCGGCCAGGAGTCCCACGGCGCCGACGTCGCCGACTTCGGCGAGGGCCTGCGGTCGGTGGCGGGCCTGCTGAGCCGCGAGCCCGGCCTCCGCCGTGCGCTCACCGAACCCTCACGGGCACCCGCGGACCGGGCTGCGCTCGCCCACCGCCTGCTCGACGGCCGGCTCGCGGCACCGGTGGCCACTGTCGTCGCCGACGCAGCCGCGGACCGGTGGTCCCACCCGCGCGACCTCGTCGACGGGATCGACGTCGCGGCCACGGCCGCCGAGGTCGCCGCAGCCGACCGGACGTCGGACCTGGACTCCCTCGAGGACGACGTCTTCCGCTTCGAGCGGATCGTCGACGCCAACCCGCAGCTGCGGTCGGCGCTGTCCGACCGCCGGGCACCCGCGTCCGCTCGGGCGGCCCTCGTCCACGCCCTCCTCGACGACAAGGCCTCCGTCGCGGCGGTACGGCTGGTGACGGCGGCGGTGGCCGACCTGCGTGGCCGCTCGCTGGAGACGGCGCTGACCGAGGTCCAGGCGCTGGTCGCCGCGCTGCAGGACCGCGTGGTCGCCGTGGTCAGGATCGCGGCGCCGCTCACGCCCGAGCAGCGGGCGCGGCTGCAGGACGAGCTGTCGCGGACGGTCGGGCACACCGTCCAGCTCAACGTCATCGAGGACCCGACCGTGATCGGCGGCTTCGTCGCCGAGATCGGGGACACGGTCATCGACGCGTCGATCGCCAGCCGCCTCCACGAGGCCCGTCGCAGACTGGTCGGGTAGCCGCCGATGCCGAGCCCGTCCCGGCCCGCCCCGGCGGTCGGTCCATCGCCCCGTCCGCGGCGGCTGCCGGCAGCGCCGTACACCCGCCCGTCACCGGACAGCCAGCCACCGACGTCGACACCGCGGGACCCGCTCCCGCCCGAGGGAGACACCACATGACCGAGCTCTCGATCCGTCCCGACGAGATCCGCAGTGCACTCGCGGAGTTCGTCTCGTCCTACGACCCCGCGGCCGCCAGCCAGGAGGAGGTCGGCTACGTCATCTCCGCCGCCGACGGCGTGGCCCACGTCGAGGGCCTGCCGTCGGTCATGGCCAACGAGCTGCTCCGCTTCGAGGACGGCACGGTCGGCCTCGCGCTGAACCTGGACACCCGGGAGATCGGCGTGATCGTCCTCGGCGACTACGCGAAGCTCGAGGAGGGCCAGACCGTCCGGCGGACCGGGGAGATCCTCTCGGTCCCGGTCGGCGATGCGTTCCTCGGCCGGGTCGTCGACCCCAACGGCGCCGCCCTCGACGGCCTCGGTGCCATCGAGGCGGAGACGCAGCGGCCGCTGGAGGTCCAGGCGCCGTCGGTCATGATGCGCCAGAGCGTCCACGAGCCGATGCAGACCGGGATCAAGGCCATCGACGCCATGACGCCGATCGGACGCGGCCAGCGCCAGCTGATCATCGGCGACCGCCAGACCGGCAAGACCGCGATCGCCCTCGACACGATCATCAACCAGCGCGACAACTGGCAGTCGGGTGACCCGAAGCGCCAGGTCCGCTGCATCTACGTCGGGATCGGCCAGAAGGCGTCGACCATCTCCGGCGTGCGCCAGTCCCTCGAGGACAACGGCGCGCTGGAGTACACGACGATCGTCGCGGCGCCGGCCGACGCCCCCGCCGGGATCAAGTACATCGCTCCGTACACCGGCTCGGCCATCGGCCAGCACTGGATGTACGCGGGCAAGCACGTGCTCATCGTCTTCGACGACCTGTCCAAGCAGGCCGACGCCTACCGCTCGATCTCGCTGACGCTGCGCCGGCCGCCAGGGCGCGAGGCCTACCCCGGTGACGTCTTCTACCTGCACTCGCGGCTGCTCGAGCGCTGCGCGAAGCTGTCCGACGAGCTCGGCGGCGGCTCGATGACGGCGCTGCCGATCGTGGAGACCAAGGGCAACGACATCTCGGCGTACATCCCGACCAACGTGATCTCGATCACCGACGGCCAGCTGTTCCTGCAGTCCGACCTCTTCAACGCCAACCAGCGGCCGGCGATCGACGTCGGGCAGTCGGTCTCCCGCGTCGGCGGCGCGGCGCAGACGAAGGCGATGAAGACGGTGTCGGGCTCGCTGAAGCTGGACCTCGCGCAGTTCCGGGCCCTCGAGGCCTTCGCGATGTTCGCCTCCGACCTGGACAACGCGAGCAAGGCCCAGCTGGCCCGCGGGCAGCGCCTGCTGGAGCTGCTCAAGCAGCCGCAGTACTCCCCATACCCGTTCGAGGAGCAGACCGTCTCCATCTGGGCCGGGACGACCGGGAAGCTGGACAAGGTCGCGGTCACCGACGTGCGCCGGTACGAGGCCGAGCTGCTCGACCACCTGCGCCGCGAGCACGCCGACCTCCTCGCCGGGATCCGCGAGTCGGGGAAGTTCGAGAAGTCGACCGAGGCCGAGCTGACCAAGGCCGTCGAGTCCTTCGGCCGCCGGTTCCGGACGTCGGACGGGCACCCGCTCATCGGTGGCCAGGACGAGGCGGCGCTCGGTGACGCCGACGTCCGCCAGGAGCAGATCTCCGTCGCGAAGAGGGGCTGATGGCGGGCCAGCTGCGGGTCGTCCGCTCCCGGATCCGGTCGGTGAAGGCGACGTCGAAGATCACCCGGGCGATGGAGCTGATCGCGGCGTCGCGGATCGTCAAGGCCCAGGCCCGGGTGAGCGCGGCGACCCCGTACGCAGCCGAGCTGACCCGGGTGGTCTCCGCGCTGGCGACGTACTCGCGCCTGGACCACCCGCTCGCCACGGAGCCGGAGCACCCGCGGCGGGCCGCGGTGCTGGTCTGCACGTCGGACCGCGGGCTCGCCGGGGCCTACGCGTCCTCGGTGCTCCGCGAGACCGAGCGGCTGCTCACCCGGCTGTCCGACCGCGGGCTCGAGCCGGTCCTCTACGTCGTCGGGCGGAAGGGGATCAGCTACTTCCGCTTCCGCGGCCGCGAGGTCGTCGAGGAGTGGACCGGCATGACCGACTCGCCATCGGTGGAGGACGCGCGGGAGATCGGGGGCACGCTGGTGGCCGCCTTCGACGACGACAGCGACACCGGGGTGGACGAGGTGCACATCGTCTACACCCGCTTCCTCAACCGGGTGTCGCAGGAGGTCGAGGTGCTGCGCCTCGCCCCGATCGAGGTCGTGGAGGGCGCGGAGCAGCCGGCGGAGCACGAGGCGCTCCCGCTCTACGACTTCGAGCCGTCCTCGGCCGACGTCCTGGACGCGCTGCTGCCGCGCTACGTGACCACCCGCGTCTACACCTGCCTGCTGCAGGCGGCGGCGTCGGAGCTCGCAGCGCGCCAGCGGGCGATGAAGTCGGCCACCGACAACGCCAACGACCTCGTCACCCGGCTCACCACGCAGGCCAACCGGGTGCGCCAGGCGGACATCACCCAGGAGATCACCGAGATCGTCGGCGGGGCCAACGCCCTGGCCGGCGCGGCCTCCCGCGACTGACCGGTGCCGACCCCGACCGTACGCCGACGCGCTGAATCCACCCCGACCACCGAGCCGACGACAACCAACCCGACGACACTGAACCCGACGTCCAGCACAGGGAGCACCGCGTGACCGCGACCATCCAGACCTCCGACACCACCAGCAAGGGCGGGGTGGGCACCGGCCGTGTCGCCCGGGTCATCGGTCCGGTCGTCGACGTCGAGTTCGCGGCCGGTGAGCTCCCCGAGCTGTACAACGCCCTCAAGACCGTGATCGAGCTGAACGGCGAGAAGCACACCGTCACCTTCGAGGTCGCCCAGTACCTCGGCGACAACATGGTCCGCGCCATCTCGATGCAGGCGACCGACGGCCTGGTCCGCGGTACCCCGGTCGACGACACCGGCGCGCCGATCTCGGTGCCCGTCGGGGACATCACCAAGGGACACGTCTTCAACGTGACCGGCGACGTGCTGAACCTCAAGGACGGGGAGGAGTACGAGGTCCACGAGCGCTGGCCGATCCACCGCAGCGCCCCGGACTTCGACCAGCTCGAGGGCCGCACCAACATGCTCGAGACGGGCATCAAGGTCCTCGACCTGCTCACCCCCTACGTCCAGGGCGGGAAGATCGGCCTGTTCGGCGGTGCCGGTGTCGGGAAGACGGTCCTGATCCAGGAGATGATCTACCGGATCGCGCACAACTTCGGCGGGACGTCGGTGTTCGCCGGGGTGGGGGAGCGCACCCGCGAGGGCAACGACCTGATCACGGAGATGACCGAGTCCGGCGTCTTCAAGGACACCGCGCTGGTGTTCGGTCAGATGGACGAGCCGCCGGGCACCCGGCTGCGGGTCGCGCTCGCCGCGCTGACGATGGCGGAGTACTTCCGCGACGTCCAGAACCAGGACGTTCTGCTGTTCATCGACAACATCTTCCGGTTCACCCAGGCGGGGTCGGAGGTGTCGACGCTGCTCGGGCGGATGCCGTCGGCGGTCGGGTACCAGCCGACCCTGGCCGACGAGATGGGCGTCCTGCAGGAGCGGATCACCTCGACCCGGGGGCACTCGATCACCTCGATGCAGGCGGTGTACGTCCCCGCCGACGACTACACCGACCCGGCTCCGGCGACGACGTTCGCCCACCTCGACGCCACCACCGAGCTGTCGCGGGAGATCTCGGCGCAGGGCATCTACCCGGCGGTCGACCCCCTCACGTCGACCTCGCGGATCCTCGACCCCCGCTACATCTCCGCCGACCACTACGACACCGCGGTGCGCGTGAAGGCCGTGCTCCAGCGCAACAAGGAGCTGCAGGACATCATCGCGATCCTCGGCGTCGACGAGCTGTCGGAGGAGGACCGGGTCACGGTCAATCGCGCGCAGCGGGTCAGCCGGTTCCTCTCCCAGAACACCTACGTCGCGACCCAGTTCACCGGGATCCCCGGTTCCACGGTGAGCCTGGCCGACACCATCGAGGCGTTCACCAAGATCTGCGACGGCGAGTACGACAGCACCCCGCAGCAGGCGTTCTTCATGTGCGGTGGCCTCGACGACGTCGAGCGCAAGGCCCACGAGCTCGCGAAGAACGACTGATGACGCTGCACGTGGGGCTCGTCTCGATCGAGCGCGAGCTGCGCTCGGGGGACGCCGAGATCGTCGTGGCCAGGACGGTGGACGGCGAGATCGGCATCCTCACCGGGCACGAGCCGCTGGTCAGCCTGCTCGCCGACGGGGTCGTGCGGGTCGAGGGCGGACCGGACGGAGACTGGTCGGCCGCTGTCAGCGGCGGCTTCCTCTCGGTGTCCAAGGACCGGGTGTCGGTGCTCGCGGAGCGGGCGGTGCTCGCCGACCGCGTCGACGTCACGGCGGCCCGAACCGCTGCCGAGGAAGCCCGCCGCGCGATCGACACCGCAGGCGACGACGACGACCGGGCGCGGGCGGTCGCGGACCTGGCCTACGCCCGTTCCCAGCTCACCGCGGCCGGCCAGTCGCCCGACTGAGCCGCTCGAGGCTGACGGGCCCTGCCCGCTTTCCCGCTCACCGACTGACCCGGCCGAGCCCACCAGGCCGCCGACCAGCCCAGCCGGTCCCGCCATCGGGGTACGGGGTCAGCCTGTCCGGTCGGTCGCCGACGCGGTGGTGAGATGCTCGAGACGGCAAGACCCGGCTCCCCCCGAGCCGGCGGGATGGCGCCACACCGTCGCGGTGCCGGGATCGTCGCAGGGCGATCTGTCGGCCGGGAGGTCCGGGTGGGTGCGGTGGCTGCCAGCACGGCCGCTGTGAGCGCTCCCATGTCGGGGTCGGCCGTCCTCCCGGTGGACATCGCTCTCGACGCCGGTGGGGTGGTGGTCGTGCTCCTGGCTGTCGTCGCGCTGCTCCTCGGGGTCCTCGCCGGCCGACGGTGGCTGCTCCAGCGCCGGTGGGCCACCTTCGAGTGCAGTCTCCGGGAGTCCTCGCGGTCCTTCGGGCGGGGTTGGGCACTCGGGGTGGGCGCCTACGCCGACGGGGTGCTCCGCTGGTACCGGCTGTTCAGCCTGCGCACCCGGCCGCTGCTGGTCCTGGACCGGCGTACGCTGGAGATCCGGGGGCGCCGACAGCCGGTGGGCGTCGAGACACGGTCGCTGCTGTCGGGACACACGGTGCTCGCCGTCCGCGACTGCGACCGGAGCATCGAGCTCGCGATGCGCCCGGAGGCCGTCACCTCGTTCACCGCGTGGCTCGAGACGGCGTCGCGGGTCGAGGCGGTCACGGGTTCCGGCTGGCCGCCGGCACCCACAGCGGATCGGGCGTCACGGCCGTTGCGTTGAGTGACCGGGCGAGGATGAAGAGCAGGTCCGACAGCCGGTTGAGGTAGCGCGCCGGCTCGGTCGAGCAGCTCGGGCCGTAGCGCTCGCACGCCGCCCACGCCGACCGCTCGGCCCGGCGCACCACCGTCCGCGCGACGTGCAGCGCCGCTGCCGGCGGGCTGCCCCCCGGCAGGACGAACGACCGCAGGGCCGGCAGGTCGTCGTTGAAGAGGTCGCACGCGGCCTCCAGGCGCTCGACGTCGCCCGGGAGCACCCGCAGCCGGGGCCGCTCGCCGTCCCCTCCGGCCTCGACCGGTGCGCTGAGGTCTGCGCCCACGTCGAACAGGTCGTTCTGGACTCGGGTCAGCACACTCCCGATCCGGTCGTCGGCCACGCCGAGGGCCAGCGCCAGGCCGATCGCGGAGTTCGCCTCGTCGACGTCGGCGTAGGCGATCAGGCGCGGGTCGTCCTTGCGGGTCCGGGACCCGTCCCCGAGGGAGGTGCTGCCGTCGTCGCCGGTGCGGGTGTAGATGCGGGTGAGGTTGACCACGGCGCGAGCCTCCCATCCCCGTCGACACCCGTGGCAGCGTGGCGACCGGTGGCGGTCGGGAACGACCGGTGGCGGTCGGGAACGACCGGTTGGCGGCGCCAGGGCCGACAGCTCGCTCGGGCGCTGCACCGACGTCCCGACGACGCCGGACTGCCTACCATCGCCGCGTGGACATCGCGGGCCAGCCGGCGGCACCGACTCCGACCGGCGCACCCGGCACCAGCCCGGCGAAGGAGCGCCTCACGGTGCAGGGCGGTGCCCGCCTCACCGGGACCGTGCGCGTCGCCGGCGCGAAGAACAGCGCGCTGAAGCTGATGGCGGCCACCCTGCTGGCGCCGGGCCGCTCGGTGATCGACTCGGTGCCGGCCATCCTGGACGTGACCTTCATGGCCGAGCTGCTGCGCCACCTCGGCGCCGACGTCTCGATCGACGGGCCGCGGGTGGCCGTCGACGTCCCCGAGGTCGTCTCCCACGTCGCGGAGTACCACCTCGTGCGCCGGTTGCGGGCGTCGATCAACGTCCTCGGGCCGCTGGTCGCACGCTGCGGGCAGGCCAGCGTCGCGCTGCCGGGCGGGGACAACATCGGGTCGCGCGGGCTCGACCTGCACGTCGCCGGCCTGGAGCGCCTCGGTGCGACCGTGGCGATCGAGCACGGCAACATCGTCGCCCGGGCGCCGGACGGCCTGCGCGGCGCCGAGATCGAGCTGGACTTCCCGAGCGTCGGGGCGACCGAAAACCTCCTGATGGCCAGCGTCCTCGCCCGCGGCACCACGGTGATCGACAACGCCGCCCGCGAGCCGGAGATCGCCGACATCTGCGAGTTCCTCGCCGGGATGGGCGCGAAGATCGACGGCGCCGGCGGGTCCCGCCTCGTCGTCGAGGGGGTGGACGCCCTGTCCCCGACCGAGCACACGACGGTGCCGGACCGCCTAGTCGTCGGGACCTGGGCGATCGGGGCCGTGATGACCCGCGGCGACGTGCTCGTCGACAATGCCAAGGCGGGCCACATGGAGATCGTCCTGGAGAAGCTGGCGGCGACCGGGGCGACGGTCGAGGCCGGGGCCGGCGGGGTGCGGGTCGCCATCGACCGCCGCCCGCGGGCGGTGGACGTCGTGACGCTGCCCTACCCCGGATTCCCGACCGACCTCCAGGCCCTCATGGTGTCGCTGCTCGCGATCAGCGAGGGCACGGCGATGGTGAGCGAGAACCTGTACGAGGCCCGCTTCATGTACGTCAACGAGCTCTCGCGCCTCGGCGCCCGCATCCGCACCGACGGCCACCACGCGGTCGTCCGGGGCCAGGAGCGCCTGTCGGGTGCGCCGGTCGTGGCCAGCGACATCCGTGCCGGGGCAGCTCTCGTCCTGGCCGGTCTCGTCGCCGACGGTGTCACCACCGTCGGCGGGGTCCACCACATCGACCGCGGGTACCCCGACTTCGTCGGGACCCTGCGGTCCCTCGGTGCGGTGGCCGACCGCGAGGTCGATCCCGACCTGTTCTGAGCGGTCTGGGGCGGTCCTGTCCCGAGGCAACCCGGGCAGCCCGAACCTGAGGAACTCGGGCGGCCCTGTCCCACGAGACTCGGGCGGTGGGTGCCGCCCGGGAGGGCCGCTCAGCTGGTGGTCGGCCGCGCGAGGGCTGCCTGGGCGCCCTCCAGCTGGTCGTGCCAGACCATCACCCGAAGACCCTCGGTGGTCCGAACGCTGATCGCGCGGATCCCGCGGCCCGCCAGCCGGGCGACGATCCGGTCCGCCTGCTCAAGGTCGCGCACCGCGGCGACGGGCTGCAGCATGCCGTACTCGGCAGGCGCACCGACCTTGGGCGGCGCGGACACCAGGGACCGCCCGTGGGAGAACGCCCAGCGGCACAGCAGCGCGAGCACCGCGACGGCCGCGAACGCCACGAGCGGCTCTTCGAGGTAGTGCAGCGATCCCCAGGGTGCCACCGGACCATTCTGCGCCGCGGCGCGCGGCCGTGGCTGCCGGGCTGCCGTCCGGTCCAGGACCGCACACGTCTGCGACGACCTGGGGCAGGAGTGGTGCCAGGAGCACCTCGTGCGCCCGCGCCCGTCCCGAGCCGTCGCCGACGTGCGCAGCGATCCGCCGCAGACGACGTCCCAGGGCCGCGACGTCCCGAGCCGGCCGAGGCGGGGCCCGGAGCCGGGGCCCGATCCCGGAGCCGGTGGATGATGCGCCGGTGCGACTCGTGGTGGCCCGGTGCTCGGTGGACTACCGCGGCCGCCTCGCCGCGCACCTGCCGATGGCGACCCGACTCCTGCTCGTGAAGGCGGACGGGTCGGTGTCGGTGCACTCCGACGACCGCGCGTACAAGCCGCTGAACTGGATGAGCCCGCCGTGCACGCTGGTCGAGGAGCGCGCGCCGACCGCCGTGGCCCCCGGCGTCTGGCGGGTCGGCAACCGGACGGGGGAGGAGCTGGTCGTCACCCTCGAGGAGGTGCTGCACGACTCCCGCCACCCGCTCGGAGCCGAGCCCGGGCTGGTGAAGGACGGCGTCGAGGCCGATCTCCAGCGGCTGCTCGCCGGGCGGGTCGAGGTGCTCGGACGGGGCTGGCGACTCATCACCCGGGAGCACCCCACCCCGATCGGGCCGGTCGACCTCCTCGTCCGCGACGACGCCGAGCGGTACGTGGCCGTCGAGGTCAAGCGGCGCGCGGAGATCGACGGGGTCGAGCAGCTCAGCCGCTACCTCGCGCTGCTCAACCGGGACTCGGCCCTGGCACCGGTGGCCGGCGTGCTGGCGGCCCAGGAGTTCCGTCCGCAGGCCCGGGTGCTGGCCACCGACCGCGGGATCCGCTGTGTCGTGCTCGACCTCGACGCCCTGCGGGGCACCGCCGAGGACGGCGCCCGGCTGTTCTGACGGGCCGCGCGGGAGGGTGCCCGGGTCCGGTGCCGAGCGTTCCCGAGCTGTCGGGGAGCCGTCGCGACGCGGGTCGGGGACGATCGGGGAGTGGGACCACCGCGCCAGCGCCGACACGTGGAGGAGTTCTCCGTGCGGCCGGTCACCGGGTCCGCGGCGGTGAAGGACTACCGCTGTCCGGGCTGTGACCTGGTCATCGCCCAGCGGGTGCCGCACGTGGTCGTCTGGCCGGTGCTGCCCGGGCTGACCGGCCGGCCCGGCACGGAGGTCCGACGGCACTGGCACACCGGCTGCTGGCGGACCGCCGCCACCGCGGGGCGCCGGTGACGACCGGACCGGGCGGTCCGCCGGCTCACGGCGAGCCGGGGCCCGAGCCGAAGCTCGAGCCGGAACCCGAGCCGGAACCCGAGCCCGGGCCGACGGGCGGGTCGGCCCCGGGCTCCGCGGGGTCACCGATCCGCGCGAACACCGTGCTGCCGGCGCGGCGGACCCCGATGACGCTGCACACCGAGGACGGTGTCGACCTCGTCGCAGAGCTCGCGCTGCCCGTCGACCGCGCGCCGGTCGCGTCGATCGTCTGCCTGCACCCGCTGCCCACCGCCGGCGGGATGATGGACAGCCACGTGCTCCGCAAGGCTGCCTGGCGACTGCCGGCGCTCGCCGGGGTCGCGGTCCTGCGGTTCAACACCCGGGGCACGGCCAGCACGGCCGGGACCAGCGGCGGCACCTTCGACGACGGCGTGGCCGAGGGCCTGGACGTGGCGGCTGCGGTGACCGCCGCCCGGGCCGCCGGGCTCCCGGACAGCTGGCTGCTCGGCTGGTCGTTCGGTACCGAGCTGGCCCTCGTCCACGGACTGCTCGCCGGGGTGGCGGGGGCGGTGCTGCTGTCCCCCCCGCTGCGCCCGCCGGCGCGAGCAGCGCTCCCCGCCTGGGCGGCCGATGGGCGGGCGCTGACCGCGCTGGTGCCCGAGTTCGACGACCAGCTGCGCCCCGACGCCGCCCGCGAGGCCTTCGGGGTCGTCCCGCAGGCGGTGGTGGTCGGGGTGGCCGGAGCCCGCCACCTCTGGGTCGGGCATGCCGAGCGGGTCCTCGACGAGGTGGTCGCCCGGGTCGTGCCCGGACACCGCGGTCCACTGCCCCGGGTCTTCGACGGTCCGGTGACGACCGGGGACGCGAGTGCCTACGCCGACCGCACCGTCGCCGCGCTCGCGGCCCGGGCCGCCGACGCGTCCACGGGAGCCGCCGCACCGTCCTCGCCCGACGGCCATCGGCCGCCCCGGGGCTGAGCGCCGCCAGCCTCCCGGCCGGGGCCAGGCTGCTGGGCCCCGTGCTGACGAGCACCCGGCTGTGACCGACCGTTCTGCAGGGGGATCTGCGTCGTCGGCTCGCCGCTGTCCTCGTCGTCGCTGTCGTCGCTGTCGTCGCTGTCGGTCATCGGGTCGACGGTCCCGGACAGCACCGACCGGAGCTGCTCGAGGGACCGCCTGGTCCGCTCGTGCTGCCTCTCCAGCTCCCCGACCCGGCGGGCGGCGTCCTCGCCCAGGCGCTCGGCCTCCTCCCGCGCCCGGCGCAGCACCTGGTCGGCGGCCGTGTCGGCCTCGGCCAGGCGGCCCTCGGCCGACCGGCGGCCCTCGGAGTCGACCGCGTGCGCGCGGGACTCGGCATCCAGGCGGATGCGCTCGGCCTCCTCGGCGGCGTGCCGGATCCGCTCGTCGGCGGCCCGCAGCCGCTCGTCGGCCTCCCGCACGCGCGCGCCGAGGTTCTGGGACACCGCCTCGTGCCGGGCGCTCTCGGCGCGCTGGTGGTCGTCGCGGGCCCGCGCGATCTCGACGGTGGTCCGGTTGGTCAGGTCCTCGGCGGTCGCCCGCGCCTCGTCGAGCAGCGCCGCGGCCTGCAGGCGGTCGGCGTCGGCAGCAGCCTTGGTGACCCGCCGCAGCTGCTCCGCCTCGGCCCGCGCCGTGCCCACCGCCTCCGCGGCCGACCGCTGGGCGGACACGACGACCGCCTCGGCGTCGCGCGCAGCGGCGTCGCGCAGGTCGGCGGCGTCGGTCTGCGCCGCCACCCGGACGTCGTGGACCTGCTGGTGTGCACTCGCGCGGAGCTCCTCGGCGAGCCGGGAGGCCGCGTCGCGGACCGCCTCGGCGTCGGCGTCGGCGCGCCGGACGGTCTCCGCCGCCTCCCGGGCACCCGCGGCCCGCAGCGCACCGGTGTCGTCCTCGGCGGCCCGCCGCAGCGCGGCAGCCTGGTCGCGGCTGTCCACGACGAGGTGCGCCACCTCGCCGCGACCGGCCGCGACGATGTCGGCCGCCTCCTCCTCCGCGAGGCGCAGGAGAGCCTCGACCCGGGCACCGAGGCCCGCGTAGCTGGGCAACCCGGACTCGGCCAGCTCGCGGCTCGCCTGGGCCAGGTCGCGCCGCAGGCTCGCGACCTCGACCCGCAGACCCGACAGCTCGCGGGAGTCCGCCAGCCACCGGCCCGACAGGTCGAGCAGGCGTCGCTCCAGCTCCGCCACGTGCACGTCCACCTGGCTCCGGTCGTAGCCGCGCAGCGCGACCGCGAACCGCCCGACCGCGGAGCTGGACGCGGGGACGCCCTCCCAGCTCCCGGTGCCGTCGCTGCCGTGCCCCGGTCGGGACGGCAGCCCGAGCACCGGGCGGGACGGCAGCCCGGGCACCGGGCGGGGAGCGTCGACGGCGCCGGGGACGGGTCGGCCGGCCGGGTCCCGTCCGGCCGCGATCACCGGACCTGGGTCCTGGTCGGCGTCCTGGTCGGCGTCCTGGTCGGCCGGGTCCTGGTCGGCCGGGTGCTGGGCAGCTGGTGTCGCCCGGCCGGGGGCGCTGTCCGGGCCGGGTGTCTCCCGCGGGTCCGGACCCGGTGCCGTCGCGGAGGTGGGGGCGTGACGCTGGTCGGTGTCGGGCATTCCACACTCCAACGGGTGCTGTGGACGGGCACGGCGGGCGGCGGCGCTCCGTGGTCGCGACTGTAGGTGCGCCGACCGGCGTGGGCGGGTACCTCGGGGGCGCGTCGGATCGTGGCGCGGCACTCGTGTCACCAGGGCTAGCCCGGGGCTTTCACGGGCCTACTGATGTGGGAGCGGGTTGGTCGTCTGGAAGGTGCTCCTGAGCAGCGACGATGGGACTTGCTGAGGGTCCTGTCGGGCGAGGTCGAGGAGCACCTTCCAGA
>JAABVA010000483.1_pt1 | contig 50745 bp, 54 predicted proteins | sample 5560331 | NCBI WGS metagenome assembly JAABVA01 (sample SAMN12812661, study PRJNA571458) | rock metagenome | isolation source: Antarctica rocks | place: Antarctica: Victoria Land, Mt New Zealand sud | collected 2016-01-07
GCCCCCATAACACCACTGATAACCTCACGCCTATCATCACCTATAATATTGTCCAACACCACCTAAGTGACCTAACACCTCTTTTCCCAACACTTTCCGAGTAACACATGCTAAAACCGTGACACATTCCTATCTGACTCGCTCTAGACAGACCCCTAACAAAGATCAGAAAGCAAGTCATTTTTGCTGAGAAATGAGATTCATTGAATCTTTATAGAAAGATTGAAGTTATCATTGATCAGTTAAAATCATGTGACGCGACTTTGACTAGCATCAAAGAGACAGATCTACAAACTGAAAGCTGTTTCATTTATCATAAGTCAGATCATTTTTCTAGAGAGTGCTTTGATTGAACTTCGAGAATCAATGCATTAGAAGATGACGAGTTTGATCAATCTACATTGAACTCTGAGTCAGATTCTGATTTAAAAAACTAGTTATCTCTTTCAAAGTCATTGAAGAGATAGAGATCATATCTTTGTGCAGTCAAATCAAAGTTCTATTGAAAGAAAACTATTTTGAGAAGTTATTTCTGATCAATGCTTCTTTTATCTTTCAGAGCAATTCTTTCAGTCTTCGCTCTTTGATAAACAGTGATTTCGTCGTCTACATGCTGATACATGACAAGCTAGTCAATAAAATATGTCAGAAACTTGAAATACAATTTATATTACTAGCAAAAGAGAAGTTAATACGAGAATATGATGAGAAGTTAGCTAGAAAGACTATTACTCATAAGATTCTACTCAATCTCACGATCGAAAGTCATAAGAAATTAACTGTGTCAATGCTGATAGCTGATATTGAGCATCATGAAGTTATATTGAGCAAACTCTGAATGAATAAAAATGAAATATTATTGAACATGAGACATGATACTATCGTATTTTCTGATCAATTAGATATTTCTATTTCGATTTTTTCAATTTCGTCAAATACAAAGCACTCAAGTTGATTGCAGTCAACTCTCACTTCTTCAGCGACTCATAGCAATGCTTCAAAGATTCTCAAGTGCTCAGTTTCGATCATTCAGAAATAGTCATTTTTGATTCAAAACATAAATGTCATCTCTTTTCAAGCACTAGTAAAACGAAAAAAGAAGAATCAGATTGAGATTTTTGCTATGTTCATTGAAGACATCGATAGAGAAATCATCTACAATACTCAATGTGAACTAGATATCATAAACATCTTCTCAGTCAATGAAATGACTCAGAATCTAGAAGATATTAAAGTCAAGCTATCATTGAAGTATCAAGATTTTCTAGATATCTTTGATCGAGCTCAAGCAGACAAGCTATCGTCTCATCATTCATATGATCATAAGATAGAGCTTACTAGTGACGTAACAGCATTTCGCTGTCGAGCATATTGAATGTCTTTCTACAAGCTTCAGAAAGTAAAGAAATATCTGAACGAGAATCTTTTCAAAGAATTTATAACTTCTAGCAAAGCTTCGTATTTCTTATCTGTTCTGTTCATTCTAAAAGCAAATGAAGATCTATGATTTTGCATTGACTATTGAAAGCTCAATGCTATTATCAAAAGAAATCGCTATTCTTTATCTTTGATAAATGAGATGATTAACAAAATAGTTGATTGCAAGCATCTGACTCAATTGAATATCATTTCGACGTTCAATAAACTACGAATGCACTCTGATAGTGAGAACTATACTATCTTTATTATCGCTTTAGAAGCATACAAATCAAAGATACTATTCTTTGAACTTATTAATGATTCAATCTCGTTTCAGCAGTATATGAATGATGTTCTATGAAACTTTCTAAATGACTTCTGTTAAGTCTATTTAAACGACATTCTGATCTACAGCAAAACTCAACGAGAACATAAACAACATGTCAAAATAATATTGAATCGCTTATGAGAAGTGAGTCTACAGATGAATATTCAAAAGTGCGAATTCAATGTAGAAGAGATCATCTTCTTAGAAGTCATAGTATTCAAACAGAGTCTTCGTATGAATTCTGTCAAGATGAAAGTCATAGTCAACTGAACTACGTCGATTAATCTAAAAGAAATTCAGAGCTTCGTGAGATTTGTTAACTTCTATCATCGTTTCATTAAGAACTTCTCGAAGCTAGTTAAATAATTCACTCAGCTGACTAGAAAAGACACATCTTTTGTTTAAAACAAAGTCTGTGTTCAAGCTTTTGATGATCTAAAGAAACAAGTCAGCTCGATCTCAGTTCTACGACATTTCAATTCAAAACGACAGACTATTCTAGAAATCAATGCATCTGACTACGTCAAAGATGAAATTTTATCACAGTATGATGATGAGAGAGTTCTTCACTTGATAGCTTTCTACAGCAAAAGCATAATTCTCGCTGAATGCAATTATCATATTTATGACAAGAAACTGCTGATCATTATTCAATGTTTCAAACATTGAAGATTCAAGCTTGAATGCATTGAGTTGCTCATTCAGATGTTCATTGATCATCAAACTTTGAAGACTTTCATGAAAAATAAACAGTTAACTCGACGTCAAGTTAATTATCTAGACATTCTATTTGAGTTTAACTTTTAGATCATTTTTCGATCAGGCAAAATGAACACTAAAGTCAATGCTCTAATCAGAATGTTTCTGATCAACATCTCTGAATCAACTCAGCGTACTGAAGATTATTATCAGATCATTCTGACACTCGATAGAGTAAATATTCTAGCTATTGAATCTGAAGTTGATCTCTATCAGCAAGTAAAAGATGTCAACAGAATGAATGAGCTTTGCAATGAGTATAAATAAGCTATAAGTGAAAACAAGCTCAAGCTACATAGCACTGAATTGAAGCATTGCAAGATCATTGATGACGTTCTGTTCAGAAAAAATCTACTGTGAGTTTCTGAGAATATGCATACGAAATTGTTAAAGAAAATTCATGATCAGTCTTTCATCTTTCATTCTGACAATCGAAGAACTATCGATCTAGTTCAACGTTTCTACTATTGATCAGATCATTGAGCAACGATTAAACGTTACATTTGAAACTGTCATGTCTGTCAACAAAGCAAGACATCTAGAGATAGCATCAATGAACTTCTTCATTCTCTTTCGATTTCACAGAAATGCTGAAAGAATATAGCTATGAACTTCATCACTGAGCTATTTCTATCAGAAGATTATAACGTCATTTGCATAATTATATGTTGACTCATCAAGAAACATCACTATGTTTTCTGTCATTGAGAAGACGCTGACATCTTAGTCGAAGAAACGGTTTGAATCATGCTATGAAACGTCTATCAACTTCATGATCTATCTAGTTCTATTGTTTTGAACAGAGACTCTCAGTTCATATCAATCATGTGACAAATTCTTTGCAAGCGACTCAAGATCACAGCTAATCTATTAACAGTTTATCATTCTGAGATCAATGATCAATCAAAATGAGCTAATCAAGATGTTGAATGAAAACTAAGAATCTACTGCAATTACATGCAGAACGACTGAGCAAAATGACTATCAATGATAGAATTCAGCAAGAATTTCAATATTTTCTTGATCATTTCAATGACTTCGTTCTACTTCAATAAGAATTTTCACTCACGAATGAGTTTCAATTCAGATACGACTGACTATGAAACTATTCATGAACGTCTTGAAGCTAGAAAAGCAGATAATATTGTCATTTGAATGAAAGAGTTTCTTATCTTCGATCATCAGCAATTGAAAAAGATGAAGCAAATCATCAAAGCTCAGATTAATAAACATAAATGAGACGTTATCTATGAAGTAAGCGATTGAGTTTGATTATTCTCTAGAAACATAAAAACAACTAAATCATGTAAGAATTTGAAAGATAAACAGCTAAAACTCTATCAAATCACTGTCAAAGTTGAAACTCTCTATCATCTTCGTTTATCGATAAGCATGAAGCAGCTGCATTTAATGTTTAGTTCGAAGTTATTACATTCTTATTTCGATGATCTTTTATCAGAACAGCATTCAGAATCATTTAAATCTCTCACTATCAAAGACGATGAGCACTGAAAGATAGATGACATTCTGAACTCTAGATGATATTGAGATTGAATATAATACAAGATCAAATGAACGAAACTAAATTGAGACGATGAATGATACTATGTCGATAAAGAAGAATTCAAGAGCTCGAAAGAAGTTCTAGTTGAATTTCATAAGCTTTATTCAGACAAGTCATACTAAATTGAAAAACAGTGAAAATTTTTGCGTTTCATTTGTTCTATTCATGTGAACATGAATTTTCAAAGAAAAGAATAATGTTACGAATGCATCAGAATTGATTAAAGCTAGTCAAAATCTAGTCGAGATCTGATTTAAATCTGACTCAGATTTGACTCAGATATGACTCAGCATCTTTTCTCTTCTCTAGCATCTTTTATGTTACGAGCGTGCTCAGTCTTCTACTGAAACGCACGTTCTCGAAGCGAGTCTAGATTCTATCGAGTCTAGCGCTTCTCTTTCTTCTGTACATATAGTCTTCGCATCTCGATAGATCTCGCTCTTTAACTTTGAATTCTCGTTTATCTGATTTACTCTTCGTTTATCTGTATTTCTATGACTTGCTCTAGACATGATTCTAACATTATTCAAAGCTTCGTACATATTACACGACAGTGATTCGCTTTCTCGTTTAGTCGAGTTTTGCAGCTCTATGATTGAAAGCAAAGAACAATTCTGAATGATCTCTTTATTGAGTCAATCATCAAACAGAACAAGCTCTATCAAATGCAGTAAACATGAACAGCACAAGTTCTATCAAACGCGATAGACATAAACAGAACAAGCTCTATTGAACGCGATAGACATGAACAGAACAAGTTCTATTAAATGTGATAGACGTGATCAGAACAAGCTCTGCTACATACGTGTAGTAGACACGAATCGATAGTGAGTCTGCTTCAAAGGCGCGTTCGATATTGATCTCGTCATCGAGCTCGTCATTCGATAGTGAGTCTGCTTCAATGACACATTCAATAGTGAGTCTGCTACAAGAGCAGATAACGATTGATCTCATTGTCAAGCTCGTCACTCGATAGTTAGTCTGCTTGAACGACACTCGAAGTGAATCTGCTACAAAGACATGAACAGAACAAGCTCTGCGACGCGTTGCAGACATGAATCAAAAGACAACAATTGATCTCTTTACTGAGTCAATCACTCGATAGTTAGTCTGCTTGAACGACACTCGAAGTGAGTCTGCTACAAAGACATGAACGAAACAAGCTCTACTACATGCATGTAGTAGACACGAATCAATAGTGAGTCTGCTTCAATGACAATTCACTCGATTCAGCAATGAATCTCTTACTCGTATCTTCTACGATTTACCTCTATTCACAACATTGATGACAACAGCAAAGATGATATGTACTGCAGACAGAATAGCATATACTATATGTCTCGAAAGAATAGAACATATACTATATGTCTGAAAACATGAAGATATGAGCTGAAACTTGTTCATCGTTGAATATTTGAAGCTGAATAGAAAGAGTCTGCTTGAATAACAAGAATAGTGAGTCTGCTACAAAAACAAATAACGATTGATCTTGTTGTTAAGCTCGTCACTTGAAGTAAGTCTGCTTCAATGACATGAACAGAACAAGCTATGTGACGCGTTGCAGACATGAATCAGAAGACAACGATTGATCTCTTGATTGAGTCAGTCAACGAACAGAACAAGCTCTACTACATGCATGTAGTAGACATAATCGAAACAAGCTTTGCTACATGCATGTAGTAGGCACGAATCGATAGTGAGTCTGCTTCAATGACATCAGATATCAAGAAGAAATAAACTTGAAACATCTGATGAAATGAGCTTGAAACACTTTATGATGTCAAGAAGAAATAGACTTGAAACGTCTGATGAAATGAGCTTGAAACGCTTGAATAGAACGATGACGAAATGAACAAGAAAGAAAGAACTGATTGAAGCAATGAGATCATTGCTTGACTGAGAGAAGAAAGTAATGTTACGAGCGTGCTCAGTCTTCTACTGAGACGCACGTTCTCGAAGCAAGCCTAGATTTTATCGAGTCTAGCGCTTCTCTTTCTTCTGTACATATAGTCTTTGCCTCTCGATAGATCTCACTCTTTAGCTTTGAATTCTCATTTATCTAATTTACTCTTCATTTATCTGTATCTTTATGACTTGCTCTAGACATGATTCTAACATTCTAATCAACTTCTATTGTCTTCTAGATAAACACACTTCTTTGTGTTACAAGTAGTTAACAGATGTTTATGATAAACACATTTCTTTGTGTCATAAACATCTTTCAAATCAACATCTTTCTTGTGTTTCATCACGTTTTCTTTGAGACTAGCGTCAATCTAAGTAACTATTATATAGAGCGTGTTCTTCTTGCTTTTTGTATCTTCTTTCTTCTGTATTCTTAAAGTCTTAGTTATAGTTATCTTTATAAATCAAACATTCTAGTCACGCACGCACTCTGATTAGTTTCTAGACACGATCTCAACAGATCTTTACATTGATCATTAGTGAAATCAACAAGATGCTTAGCTCGATCAAAGATTCAGCGAAACTTGTTATGAATCTGCATAGAGCGAATCATATGAGTATATTCTAACTAGAAGTTCAAAGCTAAAGAAGAAAGAAGATGTAACACGTCAAAGATCTTGTATTCACGAAGACATGCTAGATCACTAACGTGTCAACATCAGCTCTGTACTAGTCTAAGATAGTCTGACACAATCTATGTTAGATTAACTTGAAGTGCATGTTTGCAACATTACTTCTTCTCTTCATCTAGCAATGTTTTCATGACTGCAGTTCAATTGATCTTTCTTGAGTCAATTTCTATCTTGACTTGTTTGAATAACGTTCATGAAAGTCATTGATGACTATCAAACAATCTTCGAATTCACTTTCATCAATGTTGTATCAATGTAGATCAACATCATATTCTTTTCAATTGACACGATATTGTAGTCGTTTGTCTCATTCATAGTGTCTAAAGTTTAATATGTTCTTCACTTTTCATTCATCTTCGTCTTCAATCACTATAAAGTCAAATGACTCATTTCGTTGTTCTTCTAAAGCGTTTTTTGAATCTAGTCACAGCAGATTTGATGCAAACTTCGAATGAATCTTCATAATTGATGATAGTTTCAGTTGATATGCATGTTCAATCTCGATCAGAATCTTGAAGAGTTCTAGCATCTTATCATCTAGTTTCTTTAATGATCTTGAGATCATGATGTTTCTTGAGTTCAGAAACATCATGTCATCTATCTTGTAAATTATTTCTTTTCGATGCTTGTCAATCTGTTTCTTCATTGTGACTCTGACTCTTGCTAATGCTTGCTTGATCAATGCTAGTGATCATTTCATGTGTTCGAATATATTCTTTGCTTTGCTCACTTCAATTCTAGCTTGAGTGATCTCATATTCAGTTGAATTCGAATTGAAGCTCATACGAGAGTGAAAGCTCTTATTCAGAAAGAACGCTGACTGTTCAATTGACGATGAAATAGCATTGTTATCGACGAATTCAGTCATAAATAATCAGATGAATCAATCATCTTGCATATACAAGCAATAACTTCGTAGATATCATTTCACATTCTGATTTGCTCTTTCTGTTTGATCATTGATCTGCGAATAATAGTCTGTGAATAGTTTCACCTTGATGTTAAGTCTCAGACATAGAGACTTTCAGACAATCAATATGAACTGTGAATCACGATCGAATACTATTGATCTTGATAGTTCATGAATTCTGAAGACTCATATCAACAGTAGCTTGACTATTTGTTCTGCGAAGATTTCTTCGTCATCTGATCAACATGATATATAATGTCGTTTCTTAGACAATTGATTTATGACTGTCAGAATCGCGTTGTTTTCATCACTTTCTGATAGATCAATAATGAAGTCTAATAATAAGTTCTGTCATCACTGCTTAAGTATGAGCAATGACTTCAGCAGTTCATTGATTCGATCTCTCGATGCTTTTGATCTACGATAAACATAACAGTTTTGAATGTAGCGCTTGATTGTTGTTCTCATCTTCGATCAGCAATATGATCATCTCAGCAAGTTCAACATTTGATTCATGTCAGAATAATTACTGATCGAAAGATCATGTGCTTTTCTTATTAATTGAGTGATCATTGACTGAGAAACTCATAGTTTATCATCTTTTCAGAGTACTTCATCAAGTACTTTGCAATTATCTAGATCAATATCTTGACAAGTTCTTCTGTTCTGTTTCATGATTATTCAAATATCAAAGCACAGTTGATTCGTTTGATTTTCAACTATAATCTGATTCTGAATAGAAATCATCTCTTCGATTGAATTTTAATTAGCTTTTGATTTGAGTTTTGAATCTAAGTAAGATCTGAGTCAGATCTTGATCAGCTTTCTGATCATTTTCTTGATCAGCTTTTATTGACTGCAGTTCAAATTTGTCTTCAAGCAATAGCATCTGATGCTTATATAACTTTCGATCATCATTTGCTTCAACTGACTTGACGTCTGACATTCTGATCAGCGCATCGACTTTCAGATTCTGTTTTCTCGACTGATATATGATCTTAAAGTTATATACAAATAATTTCTCAGCTTATTTAGCTTGTCGTCTGATCAGTTCTTTGATGATCATGAAGTACTTCAAATTCAGATGATTAATGAAGATCTTGATTAAAATATTTGTACATTTCAATTCAAGACATCAATGTTTCAAACAACGAATAATGATCAACAGTTCTTTATCATAGATCTTGTAGTTGCATTCTGCAAGAATCATGTTCTTGCTATAGAAGATCATTGAATGTAAGATGTCTTCATCATCATACTGAGACAATACTTCATCGTTCACATAGTTCAAGAAGTTCATTTTCAGAATAGCTTCTCTGATTGAGTTGAAATGCTTCAGAACGAAAGCTGTCATCATCTGTTGCTTTAATTCTTCAAAGATCATCTGACAAATCTCTGTTCATTTAAAAAGATGATTTTTTCGAATCAGCTTTATCATGAGTTGAATGATCTTTGAGAATTTCTTTATGAATCATTGATAGAAATTGCAGAAGTCAATGAAGATCTGCACATGAGTCAATGATTGTGACACTTCTCAGTTTTGAATCACATCTACTTTTTGAGAGTTCATTCGTAGATCATTGATGAACATTAGTAGTTCAAGAAATGAGATTTTCTGAATCTTGAATTCACACTTGTCAATGTCTATCTGCAGATCAACTTCACGAAGCTTGTCTAGCACTTCTTTCACATGAGTTCTATGTTCTTTCAAGATCTTGCTGTAGATGAGAATATCATTTAGATATGTCTGACAGAATTTATGTAAACAGTTGAACAACACATCGTTGATATAATGCTGAAAGAACGTAAGTTCATTAATTAATTCAAAGAACATTACTCTATACTTGTAAACATTGAAGAAAGTAACGAATGTGATTAGATTCTTGCTTTCAGTGCTCATGCAAAGCTTATTGAACGTGATGATAATGTTAAGTTAAATCAGATACTTACTGTCTTGAATTCGAGTGAGTACTTCGTCTATCAAGAGTATTGAATAACGATTTCTTTTGATCAGAGCATTTAGTTTTCAATAATTCACGCAAAAGCAAAGACTATCATCTTTCTTTTTGACAAATAGTATTGATGAAGCGAAAGAAGCTTTACTGAATGTGATGAACTTCTTCTTCAAATTCTCTTTTAAATACTCTTTGATCTTCTGCAACTTGTAGCTCGACATAAAATACAATTGACTTCTAGAAGATTAACTCTCATCTTCTAATTCAATCTTATGATCGTATAATCGATGCAAAGACAACTGCGTTGTCTTTTCTTTATCAAAAACATTCAGAAAGTCGTGATAAACTATTGAAAGCTTCTTCTTCAGTTCATTTAATGACATGACAAAGATCATTTCATTCAGTTTCGTGAAATCTTCGACTGAGCTAAGCGCTTTGTTGATTTCACTAATGATCAAAAAGAAAATCTTGATCTTTTTATTCTTGACTAAAGTTTGATACACAGTGACTTCGATCATGACAATATTGACGAGTCTCTTTTTCTCAGTTGATTGAAAGAAGCGAAGTTGATTGAGATCAACTTGAATGCTTTGCTTTCATATGAATACAGGTTCAATGAATTGAACAGATTCAATGAACTGATTCACTAGTTTCTGATTCGTGAGTCGCTTCAAGATGATTGTCAACGTAATCATTGAATTCAAGTTCTTTCGTTTCATTTTGCAGATCTTGCTTGACTCAAATCTGTGAAATGCTGATTGACTGCTTGCTTTCAAAACAACAGATTTTGATGTTCAAATCTTCAATGATGATATTAATTGATCATTTGCAAAATTTATCAAAATTTGATTTCTTTTCAATCAAAGATTTTCAATGATTATCTTGTGCTGATCTAGATGAATTATCAATAAAGACATCATTTCATTCTTGTGTTCTTGTATCATAATCGATGTATACAGAGCATGTGTAATCAACTTTCAATCAGAAATTTCATCATATAATTGAATCAACTTTGATTTTGACAGTAATATTGACTGAATATCAAAGCGTTCACATAGCTTTGACATCAAAGATTCATCAATAAAAGTCATGTCAGTGACTTCAATATCTATCAGAGCAAGAAATTTGAATATCTTTTCTAGACTACTCAAGATGATGTCAACAGTGAACGACTTGAAATCAAATGAATCATCAGACATGCTGATGAAACAAAATATGAGTATATTGCTTTCAGTCACTACTTTGACAAGAACAAATCATTTTTCAAACTCGCAGTAATTTCATGCATTTGAGTCGTCTTAAAGCAATTATATGCTTTATGTTCTGACTTCTTGCATTTGAAGCAAAGTTCTTTCTTAAACAACTCTTTCTGAATAAAGTTGAGCTTCGATCTTCTGAGTTTCTTTCACGAAGAAACTGATGACGTGAGTTGAATAGTCAATGTGCTGACGACAAAGCGAGCAGCTTGAGTAGCTGATGCTTTGACGACTGATTGAGCGTTCAATTCGATCAATCTAACATCAACTTGCATGCAAATGTCAACAAACTCATTCAAGTTCGTGATTTATTCATTGAGCGTTACTCGCTGAAGATCTGAGCTGATCTTATGCTGAAGATCATTTAGTAGAGTCTCATTATTGTATTTTAGTTCTGCATTAAATCTCTGAAATTTCATTCAAAATTTATGAAAGAAGATCTTGTTCTAATACAGCTTCAAGTATTGACGTTGAGTCGTGTAATGATGATTGAAATCGTCGTACATCTTATTAATCATTGATAGTACTTCTTCAACTTCTAGAAACAAGTTCAAGAAGATATCTTGCATTTGAGATGCTATGTGTTTGATCGCAGCTTCACTGACTCGACTTTCAATGTAAGCAATCTTCAACTCTTCGATAGAAAAATGATTCTTATTTGCCTTCAGCTTATTTCACATTCAAGACAGTCAATTGTCTACATTTTGCGTTGAATTTTCAAACAGAGATGAGTTGAGTAACTTGATCAACTTCGAGAATCAATCTTCAGAAGTCAAAGTGCTTTGTCAACTTGATGCAGCTTCTAAATGATGTATAATCATGTTTTTGTTTCTAACTTCTTTCTGCAAATGCATCTGTGTAATCTTCAACATAATATTTATCTCGTTGACATCTTCTAACATCTGAATCATGTTATTGTGAGTCTTGATTTCGATGTTGTGCTGTTAACATATGTACTTAATAAAGAGAATAATGTTGTCTGCTTCATAAGTGTTTATTCAAGCATTCACTTCAGTGTTGATGCTGATCTTGATCATTTCGTGATTAAAGAGCAATGTATTCATGTTCTCTTCTTCTATATTCAACGATGCATTCATGTCTTCTTCTTTTGATGCTGCTTAATTCTGTGATAGAAGTGATTCTCTTCTAACATTTCAAAAGTCATAGCGAGCAATGCTCACTGATTCTGATTCTGTGCTTCTAGTCATTGTATGAGTAGAAAATTGCTGATCGAAGTTCTGATGTTACTTTATTGAACTTTCTGAGTTCAAGTACTGCTGAAATTTCTGATTTCTGATGACGAGCTCAATAAAGAGTTAGTCAAGAGCAACGCGTTTGTGTTCTTTGATTCTGATTTCAAATCAAGATTCTTCTTTAGAAATTTCTGATTTTTATCAAGCTTTCTGAGCTTGAGTTCTGATTCTGCTGTTGAAATTTCTGAATTTAACTTCTGATTTAAGTTGTGTAGCTTGTTTTTATATCATCTACACGTTGATAGCAAGATTAATGAGCTTTGAACTAATGTTATGAGTTTGCATAAAGCGAATCATATGAGTATATTCTAACTAGAAGTTCAAAGTTAAAGAAGAAAGAAGATGTAACACGTTGAAGATCTTGTACTCACGAAGACACGCTAGATCACTAGCGTGTCAACATCAGCTCTGTACTAGTTTAAGATAGTCTGACACAATCTATGTTAGATTAACTCGAAGTGCATGTTCATAACAAAACTGAATGAAATGATTTTTGCTATGTCATTAAAGAAACTGAAGAAGAAACTTTTGATAGTTTATCATAACTTTCTGAACGTTTTTGACAAAGAAAAGACAACTCAGTTGTTCTTGCATTGATCATATGATCATAAGATTGAATTAGAAGATGAGAGTCAATCTTTTAGAAGTTGATTGTATCTCATGTTGAATCACAAGTTGCAGAAGATTAAGAAGTATCTAGAAGAGAACTTGAAGAAGAAGTTTATTACACTCAGTAAAGCTTCATTCGCTTCGTCAATACTATTCATTGAAAAGAAAGATGATAGTCTTCGCTTTTGCATGAATTATTGAAAACTGAATGCTCTGATCAAAAGAGATCGTTATTCAATACTCTTGATAAACGAAGTACTCGCTTGAATTCAAGACAATAAATATCTGACTTGACTTAACATTATCATCACGTTCAATAAGCTTTGCATGAGCACTGAAAGTGAGAATTTAATCACATTCATCACTTTCTTCGATGTTTATAAATATAAAGTAATGCTTTTTGAATTAATCAATAAATCAACATTCTTTCAACACTATATCAACGACATGTTATTCAACTGTCTGCATAAATTCTGTCAGATCTATCTGAATGACATTTTTATCTACAGTAAGATCTTGAAGAAACATAGAACTCTTGTGAAAGAGATGCTAGACAAGCTTCATGAAGTTGATCTGCAGATAAACATTGACAAGTGCAAATTCAAGATTCAGAAAATCTTGTTTCTAAAACTACTGATATTCATCAATAATCTACGAATGAACTCTTGAAAAGTAGATGTGATTCGAAGCTGAGAAGTGTCTCGATCATTGATTCATGTACAGATCTTCATTGATTTCTGCAATTTCTATCGATGATTCATAAAGAACTTCTTGAAGATTGTTCAATCTATGATAAAGCTGACTTGAAAAGATCATTCATTTGAATGAACAAAGATTTGTCAGATGATCTTTGAGAAACTGAAGCAATAAATGATGACAGCTTTCATTCTGAAGCATTTCAATTCAATCAGAAAAGTTATTCTGAAATCAAACTTCTTGAACTATGTCAACGATGAAGTATTGTCTCAGTATGATGATGAAGACATTCTACATTCAGTGATCTTTTATAGCAAGAACATGATTTCTGCAGAATGCAACTACAAGATCTACGACAAAGAGCTTTTAACTATTATTTGATGCTTAAAGCATTGATGCTTCAAATTGAAATGTACTGATATTTTGATCAAGATCTTCATCAATCATCTGAATTTGAAGTACTTCATGATCATCAAGAAACTGATCAAATGATAGATTAAATGAGCTGAGAAGTTATTTGAATATAACTTCAAGATCATATATCAATCAGAAAAGCAGAATCTGAAAGCAGATGCACTGATCAGAATGTCAGATGTCAAGTCAGTTGAATCAAATGATGATTGAAAGTTATATCAACATCAAATGTCATTATTAGCAAGCACATTTGAACTGCAATCAATAGAAAATGATCAAGATCTGACTCAGATCTTGCTCATATTTGACTCAGATTCAAAACAGAAATCGAAAGTTAATGAAGATTTAATCAAAAAGATGATTTCTATTCAGAATTGAATTATAGTCAAAAATCAAACGAATCAACAATGTATTGATATTCAAACAGTCATAGAACAGAACAGAAAAACTTGTCAAGATATGAGTTTAGACAATTGCAGAGTACTAAACGAAGTACTCTGAAAGAATGATAGACTGTGAATTTCTCAGTCAATGATCACTCAATTGATAAGAGAAGCACATGATCTTTTGATCAATGATCATTCTGACATAAATTGAACGTTAAACTTGTTAAGACGATCATATTGCTGATTGAAAATGAGAACAACAATCAAACACTATATTTGAAACTGTTACGTTTGTCGTAGATCAAAAGCATCAAGAGATTGAATCAATAAACTATTGAAGTCATTGTTTATATTTGAACAATGATGACAAGACATATCATTGAATTTCATTATTGATTTATTGAAAAGTGATGAAAGCAACGCGATTCTGACAGTGATAAATTGACTGTTTAAAGAACGTCATTATATACTCTGTTGATCAGATAATGAAGAAACTTTCGCTGAATAAACAGTCAAGCTGCTGCTGATATGAATCTTCAGAACTCATAAGCTATCAAGATCAATAATGTTCAATAAAGATTCATGATTTATATCAATTGTCTGAAAGTCTTTATATCTGAGACTCGACATTAAGATGAAACTATTCATCAACTATCATTCACAGATCAACGATCAAATAAAAAGAGCGAATCAGAATGTAGAATGATATCTACGAAGCTACTGCTCATACATGCAAGATGACTGATTCATCTGACTATCTATGACTGAATTCATTGATAACAATGCTATTTCATCATCAATTGAACAATCAGCGTTCTTTCTGAATAAGAACTTTCACTCTTATATGAGCTTCGATTTGAATTTAACTGAATATGAGATCACTCAAGCTAGAATTCAAGTGAGCAAAGCAGAGAATATATTTGAACACATGAAATAATCATTAGCGTTGATCAAGCAAACATTAACAAGAGTCAAAGTCACAATACAGAAACAGATTGACAAGCATCAAAAGAAAATGATTTACAAGATAAATGACATGATGTTTCTGAATTCTAGAAACATTATGATCGCAAGATTATCAAAGAAGCTGAATAATAAAATGCTAGAATCTTTCAAGATTCTGACTGAGATTGAACATGCATATCAACTGAATTTGACATTGACAATGAAGATTCATTCAGAGTTCATCTTGAATCTACTATGATTAAATTCAAAAGACTCTCTGAAAGAACAATGAAATGAGTCGTCTGATTTTATAGTGATAAATGACGAAGATGAATGAAAAGTGAAAAACATACTGAACTTCAGACACTACAGAAGATGACTGCAATATCATGTCAATTGAAAAGACTATGACGTCGATTTAAATTGATACAATGTTGATGAAAATGAGTTCAAAGACTGCTTGAAGATTGTAAATGACTTTCATCAGAAGTATTTGAACAAGTCAAGTTAGAAATTGACTCAACAAGAATTGATCGATCGAACTGCAGCAATGAGAACATTGCTAAATGAAGAGGGAAAGTAATGTTGCGAGCATGCATCTCTGTTACCTCTGATTAGCCTGATTAGTCTAACATAGACTAGTATAGAGCTGTGAGTAAAGCTGTTGTTGACACGCTAGCAATCTAACGTGTCTTCATGAGTAAAACTCACGTTGTGTTGCATCGTCTTTCTACTTCAGCTTTGAACTTCTAGTTAGAATACATTCATATGATTCGCTTTATGCAAACTTATAACAGTGATCTTCACAGTAGAATAGAAATTCGCATGTATGATAAGATTCATAGTCATTCATCACAAGCATTCTTCAAGCTTTCTTTTGATGCTTTTGACTAAAGCGATTGAAGTGCTTCAGTCATCGAAGAGAAATTCAGTCATTTGAATAGTCTGTATCAGAGATAGTGATCAGCACGTCGTCGTCAAGATCGTTGTTAAAATGAGACGTCAAAAGTTGAACTTCAATCATAATTAACATTGATGATATATTCTTGATCTCTTCACTGATGCATTCAATGCTCATCAATGACTCTCTATTATTCGAATTCTTGAAGTAGATTCTTCTATTTGAATCTACAGTAACAATTCAATCGAAGCGTGCAATGCTCATATGATAGTCGATTTCGTCGAAATTTCATGTATCATTCTTCGTTATATCATATTTGACAATCATCTCGTTAAACTCATCAAAATGAGTCTGTAGTACTTTCGAATTCTGCGCGTTCTTTCTGTCAGCTGCTATAGACTTTCGTTTAGCTTTGAAGAGATCTGACTGACGATCTAATCAGCGCTTGACTCATTGAGCGTTTAGTAGAGATGAAGAATTTCAACGAGAAGAGTTTTGAGCACGAAGAGCGTTTGCAGTCGATTGCATCATGTGTAGCCTAGCTGACAAGTCTAACTGATTCAGTGTGATTAAATATTGTCGTAAAGCTGACTTCTGATCAGGTTTTAAAGCTCTGTTATGCAGTTCTCGTACTGCTGTTTTGAACTGATAACTCTTTAGTCTAGATCGAAGTCTTTCATATGAAACACGAAATTCGCGCGCAATTTCGGCCCGATTAGGATTTTCGCGCGTGTTTATGGCGTCAATAGCCTTCTGAATGCGATCCTCGATGATAGCGTAAGTAGCAGCCATGTGGTTGAAATTTGGTGGATTTTTGAAGGTGGTGGATCAAAAATATGAAGATTTATTGTTGCATGGCTGAAACTGTTGCATGGCTGCCGAGCACTAAGTGAAGAATGAGCTTAGTGGGGGGCACGGATATCTGGAGGCTCTCCATCAAAGACCTTTGACCCTGCTGAATCATCTATGATAGCCTCCTTGCACCAGACGTGAAGCGCGTCTTCCCTTATCAGACCATCCAAACACCCTCCTTTAACACTCAAAGTCTTTTCCCTAACACATTGATGTATAAGCCTATGTAATTTGAGGTTTGACCGCGGTAGTGGGGCACATCCACGTCACTTTGGACTTAAACTCTTGGCTGTGGGCGGAAACCTACAGCCTCAGTCTCCTCAAGCAAACACCTCACTTTCAGACCTTCATTCTATCACGCCATCTGCTCAAGAAACACCACCAAGTAAGTGCTGGGCTGCAGTTACAAGCATTGCATATTATCACTTGGCAATCATCACCTTGAACCTTTTGTTAGCAGCATGGCATCTCGCGGTTCTGGGCGAGGTCATGGCGACCGTGGTGGCTTTCGAGGCCACGGCGGTGCTGCTGGGGATAGAGGCAGAGGAGGCGGGGGATCTGAAGATCGAGGCTACACTGATGGAGGGAGAGGTCAAGGTGGTGGGATTCGTGGGGGACAGCGAGGAGGTCCTGGTGGTGGGCGTGGAGGTCCTCCACAGGTGTACACGTAAGGGTCGTCCACTCCGTACAACTATGTTAACCTTCTAACTCTATGCACTGCTCTAGGAGACCCGACAATCGTGTTCCTCAACCCAGCATCAAAGCAACTACAATCGAGAATAAGTTTCAAGAGAACTTGTCAGGCGGGTTGCCGAACATTGGTGATTTGTCACTAAAGTCAAGGCATCCGATTCGGCCAGGCTACGGGACACGAGGTGAAGAAGTGATACTCTTCGCCAATTATCTGGAACTAGCAACGGCTCCAGATCTGGTTCTCTACCGTTACGACATCCAGGTACAGCCAGAGGCCAAAGGGAAGAAGCATGCCCAGATCATCAAGCTCTTATTAGAGCTCCCCGAATATGCGGCCATGAAGGATCACTTGGTCACCGACTTCAAATCCACATTGATCTGTCGCAAAAAATTAACTTTGACTGGCACAGAACATCGAATCCAGTATCGATCCGAGGGCGAAGATGACGCACGTCCCAGTGCGTCTACGTATCTTATTTTCGTAACAGACACTGGGTCTGTAACCGTAGCCCAGCTTACGGCTTTTTTGATGTCCACGTCCGTCGACCTTACGTACACAGACAAACAGCCTACGCTTCAAGCTCTCAATATCTTCCGAGGCCACTTTGCGAAAGCTTCGTCTGCAAGAACGGCCATCGGGGCCAACAAAAGCTTTTCGTTACAAGGTGCCGACGAGTGGAACTTGGGCGCTGGCCTCATGGCTATGAGAGGATTCTTTTCAAGCGTACGAGTGGCGGCCAGTCGCATGCTAGTGAACATCAACGTCACTCATGCCCCGTTCTACAAGTCACTCCCGTTGGTTGGAGCCATGAGGGAATACGGCCAGGCTCATAACCAAAATTTATGGAAAACAGAGAAGTTTCTCAAGAAGTTACGTGTCAAGGTGGTCCACATACCTGAAAAGAAGAACAAAGCTGGGCGATCGATACCGCGAATCAAGACTATCTTTGGTTTAGCACACCCAGACGATGGACATTCCCAAGACCATCCACCACGAGTGCCACGCTTCGGTGCGGATGCAATGGAGGTTGAATTTTACCTCAGCGAAGGTGGGCCATCATCTGCTGCGCCAGGAGGGCCGGTTGGACACCCAGGAGGGAAAGGTAAAGGCAAAAAGAAGGGAGCAGGGAAACAGGTTGCAGAACCGAGCGGTGGGCCATCCGGATCCGGAAGTACACCGCAGGGCAGATACATCACCGTATATGACTATTTTACAAGGACCTATCCAAATCATCGTATCGATAATCCCAAGATACCAGTAGTAAACGTTGGAAACCGCGAAAATCCTAGTTATCTTCCGGTGGACGTTTGCGTTGTTGAACCTGGACAGAGCTCGACTTCCAAGCTTAGCCCTCTCCAAACGAAAGAAATGATTTCATTCGCTGTTCGAAAGCCCTGGATGAACGCGCAATCTATAGTCAGCACTGGACCAGGCACAGTCGGCATGCTACAACAGGTGAACCCACTTATGGCTAATTTTGGGTTCTCCATCAATGGGGAATTGATTACGGTGCCCGGTCGGGTCCTGCCTGCGCCGAAGGTCAACTACAAGAATTCTGCTGCGGAGGTGAGAGATGGAAGCTGGAACATGCTTAGGGTCAAGCTCAACACTGCAGCTACATTGAAAACCTGGACAACGGTGATTATATCCGAGGGGGGTGTGCGACAGGAATACCCGGATCAAGCTTCCCTCAAGCCGACAATGGACAAATTTTTTCAAGCTCTCAGGCAGATTGGCATTAACATCACACCTCCTCAACCAGGCCCTCCGGCAATAATGGTCAATGGCTCGGCAGATTTCTCCAAGATCGATGATGTCCTCAAGCAGATTGTTGCAAAAGGATTTGAACTTGTGTTTGTGGTCTTACCTACCGATAATACCCCAGCGTATGACTACCTTAAAACCGTCGCGGATACGAAACTAGGACTTCATACTATCTGTTCCGTCAGCTCCAAGCTTGCCAAAGAGCAAAATCAATACTTCAATAATGTGGCACTCAAGTTTAACCTCAAGCTTGGCGGCGTCAATCAGTTAGTTGACAACACTCGCCTTGGTGTCATCAATGAGGGGAAGACCATGGTGCTGGGTATTGACGTCACACATCCCTCCGCTGACTCTTCCTCAAATGCGCCAAGTGTGGCGAGTATGGTAGCTACAGTTGACAGAGTGCTCGGCCAGTGGCCAGCGGCTCTGCGGGTCCAGAAAGGCCGCGAGGAGATGGTGGCCGATCTAGGTGGCATGCTCAAATCACGCCTTCTTCTCTGGAAAGCAAAGAACAAGGTTCTTCCGGAAAACCTTTTAGTTTACCGTGATGGTGTTTCCGAAGGCCAATATGACCTCGTACTCAATGAAGAGTTGCCTCTTTTAAGAGATGCCTGTGCAGAGCTCTATCCACCTGCCGACACGAAGCAGAGTAAACCGTACTTTACCATTGTGATATGCGGCAAACGCCATCACGCCCGCTTTTACTCATCCAGCCTGAAAGACACTGACAAATCATCGAATCCTCGTAATGGTACTGTTGTCGATCGCGGCGTCACCGAGCCTCATCTGTGGGATTTCTATCTCCAAGCCCATACTGCTCTCCAGGGCACTGCTCGCTCTTGCCACTACATTGTCGTCCTGGACGAGATCCTACGCAAACGCCCCATTCAAAAAGCCCTTGGCTACAAGAACGTAGCAGATGTCCTCGAAGACATGACGTACTGCATGTGTCATCTCTTCGGCCGCGCAACCAAGACTGTCAGTCTTTGCCCGCCTGCTAAATATGCCGACATGGTCTGCGAACGGGCGAGAAAGTATCTGAGCGGGTTGTACGACATGAGCACCCCTTCAGCGACCCCAGCGGCGAGTTCTGTGGGAAGCCGGAGGCCGGACGCGACGAATGAGGATGTCCAGGTGCATCCGAAGTTGAGAGATACGATGTTCTATCTTTGATGCAACGTTTGAAGATGCAAGAAGGTAGGTTTACGAAGGATGACTGGACATGATGACAGTGACGATGTTACGACAGGATGCGAAACGGCGGGATAAAATTTTCAATCACGGATGTGGCGCTTACTGCTTCCAAGGCCACCTCGTAGCATAATTAGTTGAGCAAGTTGCTTCTGAAGTTTCCTGAACGACCTTCTTTAGCTATCATACTTTAGCCGAAGCAACACTCTCAGTAGTTGTCTATTAGCTGATTTACGTCACACAAGGAGTTTGTACACCTGCGTCTGGAATGAGTGAGCTTTATACTCTTAATCTTGATCATGAAGTCATATTCCTTGAATAACATTCCGAGCAAATACATCACGAGTAATACAAGACTGCGGAAATCACTGAAGATGCTAATTCTCCCGTGAATATCGCTCGACCGACAACCTATTTTCTGCTCTACGGAAGCAACATCTCTCAAAGATCAAGAACACTTTCTCTGCCGAAAGTACAACAAAGAATCTCGAACAAGCTTTAACGTATCGCAAACTGCTTAAGATGTCACTCAACACCTACCTACCGTGTTGGCATTCATGACCGCTCGCCCCCATCATATTCCTTCCCCCCACGATTTCTTTATACATACCATACCACCTTACCCCCAAGGCCTGAAAGAAGTAGCGGAAGAGATCTGCAAGGAGTATGATGGTCGGTGAGGAGGAGGAGACAGGCTCAGCATTTCGGACGCGCACGCGGAAGCGTAGGGTATTGGAATGAGGGGGACTTGAGTGGGGTAGGTAGAGATCTGAGGGGTGGGAGCTGTGGATTGGGTTTGGATACGGTGATGAGTAAGGTAGCTGTAGCGTTGAGGGTTGGGATTGAAGGTCGGTATGAGATATCGATGCAGGTACGATGAGGATCTCTAGAGTATGTTTGATTGCGCACATGACCTACGGTCGCTTTTCTCAATTCTTTCCCGACTACAACCTTTCCTTGCTGTTGCCTACATCCTGACGTGCTCAAGTGCGAATACCTGCTCTGGTCAATTAAAACCATGTATCACTACTGAAGACGGCTCTGAATTCGTGGGTAGCAACGGCGGATACTTAAAAAGGCGGTGGCGATTGGTGGTGACGCGCTCAAGTCTCAAGATTGGTCAAGATTTGGGCATGCGCACACCTCGGTGTAGGCGTGTTGGAGTTTCCAGTCTATCCGCTGGTGATATGACATGCGCCATTTACCGGATGGCCCTCTACTTTGATAAATTTTCAAAGTGACGAATTTTGAGTGCTAGCAATCTCGGTTCTCTCATAGATGGTTTTCGTTCTGTAGTGTCTACAACCGAAGCAGCTTGTGTCGCTCTTGTCGGTAGTCAGCAAGCTGCTGCTGTTGTGGATCCAAGTATTCGAGACGTCTTTGCAGACTAACGCGAGAGCCAACTTGAAGCTGACTTCACCACCAACTGAACACAATGATGTTGGGTTGGCGAAAAGCAACTATATTCAGCACCGGGTAGAGCAGAGTAGTGATTGTATGCTCGAGGCCAATCGGATACGTGACAGCGACAGCTTGAACCCAGGCATATAATCTACCTCTGTTTGAAAAATCGATAATCGGTATTCCTAGACATTTCATGAAAGTATCGGCAACATTACAGTCAGCTCTATGCTAATCGAATGAGCTTTTTCTTAGGAGAGGCTTCATTCCAAGCACTTTCGTGCATTCGTCCAATAGTGATTCGCTCCGCAAACTCGCCACGCCACCTGATGAGCATCACATTTAGCATGCACTCTCTGTACTCATCCCATTCATCTATATTGGGCTCATAATAACCGTCCATTGGCGCGTTCGAACCCGACTGCGATAAGAGAACGAGTTCTTTTAGCTCATCCTTGGCATCTACGAAAGGCGCTTTCCATAGGAAGCCCGCTTTGCGGTGGTCTTGGTCGTAGATCCAGATTCGGGGCCATGTGTCAGGGGTGCCGAGCCCTTCATCGGTATCAAGCTTAGGCGCAGTCACAGTAGGTTTGTCGACAGGTACGTGGAAGTTCTTCAAAGACACCGGGGTCGGAGCAGCTAAGGCCCAGAATTGCAGCCACTCCTCTGAATTGCTTGGGTTTTTCCCGGGTGGATCCTGGTCGAGGGTTCCGATTCTGTCTAGAGAAAGCGCTGCCTTTGAAGTTCGTGGCTGCCGCGGGACCGTGGGCAGGGAGATTATGGGCGGATTATACTCGAACATCTGGTGGCCAATATTAGCAGGAGGAATCTGCCGTTTCCTCTTAATGACACTCATGAAGTGTTCACCATGGAGCTCGAAGTGATCAATTCTCGATACCAAGCCAGAATGCCATGGTCGGTAAGTGACTGGCCCAATCCAGGCTGTCCAAGAGTAAGTGGGCAGGACCAATTGTTGCTTGGGGGTGTCTTCATCCTCTAGTATCCTGCGGTCAATGGAATCCTTTGGTCTCCATAGAAGGGCATGGTCCCAGATCTCTTTTGGTAGACCCTTAAAGAATGACCATTCATACATCTTCTTACAGACTACCTGGGCTCCTTCAAAAGCGAGGAGAATGTCTCGTGGGTAGCTGAGACTCTTAGCAGAATACAGTTCTATCAATTGAGAATATGATTTCCATGTATCAGGCCATGGAGTCGCCTTCACCTTCGAGAGCAGCCCCACAGATCGAACGCTTGAGCTTTCGTATAACGATGTAGATTTCGGGAATAGTTTCAAAGCTCCAAAATCGGGAGTGTAATAAAAGGTATCCTGGTCTAAGTCTGAGGATACACGCTCGCAAACGATATCTTCACGCATAGAATCACATCTGCAGTCGAAGTGTACTTGTCGATCAGTAAATATAAGAGATCGACGCGAAAGTAGTCTTTCTTGAAAAGTCCAAGCTCTGGTATTCCACATGGAGGTATTCAGCTGTTGAGACAGCATCGGCATTGGGACTAGAAGTCTTAATCCTTGAATTACATCTGTGTATTGAGTTACTGATCTAGAGCCCGGGCGTAACCCGGGTAGTGAAGCATCTGCATTAGTACCCCCGGCGGCTATGATACTCAATACTGCCTGGGAATATATCAGACCCATCTGGCTTATTTGTTCAATCTTCTCTTTCGGGTTATCTTGAACAATGCAAAGTTGATCACACCACAGATATCTTTCGCCAAGACAGCCAACGAGCTGTATAGAATCCAGAAGAGTTTGACCTAATATATCAGTCCGCTTCGCCAAGGAAGAGTCCTTTTCCATAGAGAGTTTGTTGCGCATAGTCAGCTGTATAATTTTGGCATTACCCCATACATAGCTCAGAGCAATATATCTGGAGTGTTTCGAAGCTTTCACAATACACATCCTCTTCACGTCGATGAGCCTAAGTCCTGAGGGAAACTGTCTGATCTTCTCCCATGGGGTATAATCACATTCAAATGTGTGGTTCTCTTTACAGTTTTGTATCCAACCACGAACTAAATTGAGGTCTACGCATTCCTGAAGAAGCCGACCATGATACAGGGGTAATTCTCCAATAGAGACTGCATCATCGGCTGCAAGCTTTATCTCTCGATGAGGAAATCGCAGTCTTGAAGACTCCAATGACAACGAACTGTTGCTTGTAATGCTGAGCGTAATTGCTTTATGCACCTGGGCAATTCGCGATGTTCTGCTTCCAGTCACAGCAGGATTTATACCACATGTGACCCTGCCGCCGTCTGAGGTCTTTAACCTTGTGAGATCTTCAGGCGTCAGAATTTGATCTGGGCGACTCGAGCATATCGAATGAATAACCAATCGACAGAAGGCACAGTATTTTCGCTTTGCTATATCATCCAGATATCCTAAAGAGTGCCAACACTTAGTACTGGCTCCGCCAGGAGCGCAAAACCTGTCCTTCCGTGTATGCAAATCGACCTGTTTGAACATATCGAGAAAGTTCAGGCATCGACAGGAAGTACATAGAGAGTCGTCTACTTCCACGGAATTGTAATCCATGCCTTTGGTTGGGCTTTCTCTACTTCTGGTGCAGTGAGTGATCCTTACACGAACAGCGTCGTCTTCATGCGTAGAATAGAGATAAACGTTAAGCAACCTCAGGGGTTATAGAGCAAGAAAGTCTTAGGATTCTGCTTTGAGCCATGTACTATCGAGGGTCAAAGATTCATGTGCCGAGATGTAACTTAATGATACGGAGTCTCGGCCAGAGCGTCGCGCTAGCAGCTCCCTGTATGTTAAAATATGCGCCTTGTCGGTGTAGGGCTCAGTACTCCGTATGCAGCACTGATTTGAACTTTCACGATTCGGGCAATCCTAGATGGTTAGGTAGTTATCCATGCGTTTTACCAGCAGCGCAATCGCTTTACAGTATGTGAGCAAAGACTAACTCATCTCCAATACCTCACTTTCGTATCTACCGGCAGCGTATCTACCATTGAACAAACAATACATTGAACGCACGACATAAAATTCGAATAGAACATTAACAGAATATACCTTAGCGATGACAGATGTTTTCCTCGGCGTAAGCTCGGTACCGCTCTAGCACGTCAGTCTTCTCAATACCTCCGTCTCTAACCTGCCATGAGAAGGCGTAATGCGCTGCTACGGCTTTACCGTCAATCACGGCGTCTGGGATAGATAGATCAGTATGAGAAGTTCCCCTGTTGAAAAAAGAAGACCTACGCCTTCCGAGTCTTTTAGGAAGAGTCACTGTCAAGAATTCCTCATCATCGTCTGGAAATGGTCGATTGTTCACAACGTCGTCACCCCATATGGCGATCAAGTTGATGCTCACACGATAGTATTGGTAGTCCCACATGTCAAAGTGGTACTTGGATATTTCTGCTTCCCCCCCCTCGAGGGCCTCCAAGAATGAATAGTGCTGCTGCGCAAGAACAGCCCAGCTCTTCAGCCCCGGCCCAGACTGCAGGTATGTGGCCGTTGTTATGGGAGTACCGTCTAGGTTATATTCGGGGCCGAGAGGCAGCCATCGATGGGTCTTGGAGAGCGGTGAAAGCGTCCTCTGGAGGAAGAATGACGGATGACCAGTCCACATGGGAAGCTCAGATGCACGCCAAGAAGCTTTCTCAGGCAGTTGTTGAGGCGGGTCCAATTCGGGCAGATATGGACGTATTACGCCGAGATGGTAGTGCACCCACGAAAGCGCTGGGTTGTTGATGGTGTTGGCGGATGTGATCAGGTTTTCGGGATGGGCAACTTTCGAGGCAACTAGGCGAGAAATAGTGGAATCATCAATAAAGACCTTGAGTCCTCCTAGTTAGCATGAGTATACGTCATGCTTTGCAGCATGACCGAAAGAATGTGTCTTACCACATCATCGTCTATCTTAATGTACATCACCCCTCTTTCAACGTTATCCCATACCGCGCCGTAAGGAACTCTGCTCGAATCGCCGCTGGAGTGTGTGAGGTTTAATCTAGAGTAGCCGCTTGTGGTAGATACCAGATGGTCCAACCACTTCAGATCTTCCGCGTCGTTAGTTCGTGCAACAAATATAACTTCGTCTAGCAGCCCGCCATTTGTAACAAGACTATGCTATAACGATAACATGTCAACCTCTCGCATAAATGAGATGAAAGCGGGAAAGTTATACTCTAAGGTAACAGTCCAAGATAGACACTCGAGAGCGACGCCCGTAAAACACCAAAGCCTTGACTTGAAAGTTGGGAGGAATTTCAGGCACAACAATCTTTCGAACCGGGCCTAAAGTCGGTTTGTAGAGCAGGGTCCCCAATATCAGGAAGATCGTAACTAGAAATCCAAGCACCAGAATCTTACACATCACTCCAAAAGCTCGACGCCTTGGAACTATATTTTCTTGTAAAATGGTATAGGGCGGGTAATGGTATTGGGGAAGCATTGTAGTTGGCGCGAACCCTGTGTTGTAAAACGCGCTGCACGAGAGTACAAATCTGCCCGAGATCTGCGCAGCATGCTGCTTTCAGAAAGACACTTGGAGGAACAGAGAAGAGAGTTTTGGGTGAAAAGAAAGATCGCTCGTGCGCATAATGGTGTCCTGTACCCAGCAAGCTACTGTAGCAGTCAAGATAAAAGGCATTCTCGTAGGGAAAATGAGAAACTTTGTCTCGTGTGCGAACAGGCCAGTTGTGGCCACGTCTATATGCGACGCCCGCAAGAACCCATGTTTCGCATCTTGCGCCGACCGCCATGTTTTAATTAGAACGACTATATATGATGCAGGCAGAAGGTGTTGTCCAAGGTATTGAAGCTAAGTGTTGAAGGATTATCGAGAGGGTTCGTCGCATAAGGGAACCAGGCTGAGCCCCATGTTTCGCATTTTGCGACCTCAGCCTCACGAGGCTGAGGGCTTACGAGTAGGTCGTGTAAAAGCATTGTTGGGACACCGAGACCGCTCTTACGAAAAGTGAAGATGCTGGGAAAAGGTAGTAGCACCTGCATCGAAAGCGCTTCTTCCATGACGACGCGCTGATGCTTAGTGAGGAAGTGAAGGTTTACATACCTTAGCTATTGCACTTTGGAGACACAAAGCAATCGAGGCCAGAGACACGTACTGGGGTGGTACAAAAATCAGCGCAAGGCAAGCACTGGGAGAATGGGATGGACGAAGCAGCGGCTTGGGGCAGTGTACAGCCACCAAAAGCGGCCCCCGTAAACCCTATACCTAAAGTAAAGAAGGACATGGGATTTGATCCATCATATCATTCATATGTGTTTTTTCCAAGCCCTACGAGTAGCTTGAAGTGGGCAAATGGCCCCGAAAGGATTCGGGGCCTGTCATTCTCATTCAACGCCTTTGGTGGATTTTTATTCCTGGTTTGACAGGGGCCTATCGTGCCACTAACATCATCACGTGTCGAGAGCGTGACAGTCCTGCTGTTGAGCTGAGATAGATCCAGGGCTGAGATCCTGCCAGCGAAGGATGGAAGATCTGTTATGACCCGCCATGTCCGCCATACGGGTACGGAATACCTGTATTGATATTATCTCAGAACCAACCGAATGTTCCCTGAAACACTGACATATTTCGCAGCGCCAGATGTCAAAGGTACATGCCATGCCATGCTCTCAACAATAACCTAGAACCCAACCCGCCTACTTCATGTTGAACATCTAACTAAGTTCTTGTGACTCAACCGTCTGCAAAACACATAGACTGCATCTGAGCATGTAAATCTCAAAGCTTCGCCTTTAATATCCCGTCTCACCATTTCCTTTGGCCACGAAATCTCAATACCCGGAAATTCATAGTCTCTGTAGCGCTCTTGTGACTGCTTTGATCTAACGAATGAATATTTTTAGTCATGTTAAGCAGAGTAACACTAGAGCTCTGCCCAGCGTCGAAGGTGGTACCACGTACGACTTCTGGAGTGCGACGGTCGAGGTCAGCAGCAACGGCGCTACCCAACAGATCAGTATTGGGACCATCAGACTTATACCTTCCTCATTCTCAATTCTCTTCACAGAATATCGTTCTGGTTTCCCTTCATGTACCTTTTTTGTCAAGTCCTTTAAATAGAGAATCAGAAGACTTGAAGCTCGACTGGGCATATTCCATGTTAACGGACCATTGTAACTGATGTCCTTATGATCTTCCCCTTGGCCTTCCGCCTACGAAAATTTTGTAAATGGAGTAGCTTCGCACCAATCAGCCGTGGTAAGCTTGTTATTACCGCCAAAGATATGCTCCAAAGGTCCAGGAGCGCACATCGGCTCGTTTACTGCGACCACGATGCTGTCCATGACGATAAGCTTATTGTTGCGTTGTAGCAACACTTAGGTATACTGCTTATACTGCTACCTGTTCTTGTAGTTTTCGATCCCTCTACGTTCTGGGATAGCTGAGCTCCCAAAATTGTTGCATTTATGTCAGAGTAAAGCGTCAGTCCTCCGGTGTGTTTTCTCGGCATCCAGATGGAAAGCGAGCTCTTCGTTTTCGCGATTGTGATTATACATGAAGGGATCCCATTCAGCTCGGGTAAGCCTCATAGCTAATACAACGAGGTACTGCCTTTACCCCATGCCAACAAACAAGTCCCCGCAATGCGCCTTCGTCGAAGACTAACACATCACAGTAGTCAAATGCGCTGAATCCATCAACATAGGGCACATGGTATGGTGTGGCTTCCATAAGGCGCGGAGAAAGCCGGGCATAGAGTGCGTGGCTTGTAAAGAGGCGAGGCTACGCGCAGGAACTGCGGCCCTTGTTGCGAAAAGGCAGAAGGAAACGGTAGATAAGCAACGAGAAAATGGTTCGAATTCAAGGGACAATGGTAACAACGGAGGTCGCCCAAGCAGTGAAAATCGTGCGAAGAAAGGGAACTTCGAGAGCGCACCAGACGGCGGAAACCAATTTAAGGCTTTCTTGTGAGCATTGATATGCTGAAATTCCGCTGCTATTGTCTCCTCAGGGCAGAGAAAAGGCAAGGAGAGCATAGAGTACTTGCAAGACCATTCTCATGCAAGACCAGCCTCGTGCATGAAGCTTTGATTCATGTTTGTCTCCTATGAGCAGTAGGTTGACAGAGGGAAAAGCTCGTGGCCAGCGATGCAATTGTATCACATGGACCGATAACCTCACCAGTCAACTGCATATGGATACGCTCTGAAAGTTAGAATCGACCAGCGGCTTGCCTCAAGGCCAACAGAAAATTGTTAGTCTTATCGTTAGAAACAAACACAAACTTTCCCCAGACGATATTATAGATTACCGCTAAGATGGCGCTAGAACTAATACGTGAGTGTTAAGGTAAGCAATCCCTGTCAGTCAGCACTTTACTCCGGTATGAGGTACGGACGCGTTACTTCAACCACTGGACAGCATTATACCTTCTATGCGGCGGCCTTTGGTTTATGCCTTCATTTGCGTTGAGCTCCCTATGCCGTCTAATCACCAACCGGAATGTCCGCTCATGTTCCGAGGCGATCGACCGACAACCCTGGATCGCCTCGCAGCAATCTCTCGACAAGCCAATATGCTTTCTCACAACTCGACTCGTTACATAGGCCTGCCTCAAGAGATCACTATGGGACAAGGCGTGGCTCAACGGCAAGCACGGCTACGTCAATCGGAGGAGTTTTGGACTCGGCGGCGCACGCTGGGGAACACTCGATAACAGAGGCTGAAAACAACGGTAATAACTGACACTCCGCAGGCTTTGGCAGGAAGCAAGGCTTATTCAAAACCATCAGCTATTTCAAGTCTTCTCCGACCCCCAATTGTCCGTACCGGTCTTCTCCCGCCAACCTTTGGCTCTGCGATGCAGAAGCCCCCATCTACGCGAGACATCCCTCCAGTTACCTTGACCAACATACCCCATGTCGATTCAGCAGTGTTCCAGCCATATCTAAAACAAGCTGGCTCACTATACGACGCGTTCCAACGCGCAAGAGAAGAGAGCGAGGATGGGGCACCAAACTCGGTGAGGCAACCTCGAGCTCCTTCGACATCAGACCATGCCGCTGGGCTACTAAACCAGGGCCCCCACAAACGTCAAGGAAGTGCATCAAGTATCAGCAGACTGGAAACTACACTATCGATACCAGGATCGCCGACACAAGCTCCGCAACCGAAGAGGAGGGGCAGCGGTGGCCCCTCTCGGCGTGCACCTCTTCTGACCACACCACTATCCACAATCCCCAATGTCTACTTTGAACAAGAATTCCGTCTAGAGAATCCCAGAACATTTGATATCGTGAGCGAGCGTTCGGAGATAGTCCGCCCGCCCACTGGAACCAATGGCTCTGTGACAACACCGGGACCAAGCGGGAGGAAAGCCCTGGCAAATAACGCCATCTTACAGGAGAAATTATCCTGGTATATGGATACAGTCGAGGTCCACCTTATATCCTCTATTTCTACCGCTTCGACTTCTTTCTTTGCTGCGCTGGGATCATTGCGGGAACTACATCTAGAAGCCTCGGAATCTGTTGCGAAGATCAAGGTGCTAAGAGAGGATCTGGGAAGACTGGACCGAAATATGGCTGTTGGAGGCCTCAAGGTGGTTGCTATGCGTAGACGCCGGGGAAACATGCGAAAGCTTGGCAACGCGGTTCAGCAATTACAAGAAATCGTGGAGGCAGTCGCTCATTGTGAGGAGCAAATTGACGATGGTAGAATAGAACATGCTCTACATGGCTTGAGCGAGGTTCAGAAGCTGATAAGAGGTGAGCCTGGAGACCTTGATAGTCTGGGGGAAAAAAGCCATTCGCCACATGCCGATCGAGCGCTAGTCGATTTACGTGGGATCAAGGCGTTGGAGGGAGCGGACGAAGATATGGGGTACCTGAGGAAAAGGATTGGTAAAGGCTTCGAATCGAGATTCCTCGAAGCTCTGCTGGGGGACCTACGGCGCCATGTAGATCACGTGCCATCGAACACTACCTTCCAAAGGTGGGACAAAGCGTCGCAGCGCAATCGCGGGGCCCATGCCCGTACACCTTCAGTCTACCCTGCGTATCTACAATTCGACGATGCCTTGCGATCTGCTCTGCGAGCTAACCTTGATGGTCTTGCTCGAGCGGACTGCGTAATGCCTGCTACCATTGCATATAGGGAAGCTGTCTTGAGGGAGATCAAGTCTTTGATTCGGCGGCAACTTCCAAGCTCTAGCGACGATGACAACGAGTCGACGATGTCAGCTTCTACTCAAGGGGGGAAACGAATGACGCACCAAGAAAAGTCATCCATCCTTGCTCAAAACCTTCGCGCACTTGATGCTCAAGACGCTGAAGACATGCTGAAGATGATCTACTCGAATGTCGGTGAAGGGCTTCGGCGAGTCGCAACGCAAGTGAAAGTCTTGCTTGATGTCACCAGTAGTTTTGGTAGCCCTCCAACATCAGCCGGGTTTATATCTCCGCAAATTCTGCCGCTGTCCAGCCCAGAAACCCCCATCGGCAGTGCATCGAAGAATCCTTCAATTCGCCCTGCTATCCTCCAAGAGGATATTCAGCAAGCTCTCGATATGTCCAGTCTTCTTGGTCAAGCGGTTGATATTGCACAGGGCCAGATCACTAAAATTCTCAAAGTGCGGTCAGAGCAGACTACGCAATTGCCTCTACTTAGGTTCTTGAAACACTTCCATCTTAATCGACTTTTCGCTGACGAATGTGAGGCGGTATCTGGTCGGGGAGGTACAGCGCTGAAGACAGTAGTTAATGCGCATATTAAAGACTTTGTGTCTCAAAGCGGACACAGCGAACGGCAGAGACTGGTGCAGAGCATGGATGCAGACAAATGGGATGCCAAGGATTTCACAGAGTCGGACGTTCAAATACTGGCTCGAATACAGGAAGCAAGCACAATGGATATCGATACATGGACCAAGGCCTGTATTATTTGGCAGGAGGATGAACGCCTTACCAATGGCGAACAGCAGGCTAATGGTGATACCACAAATTGCACGGTACCCACAAGAGACAGAATCCGTAGTGCTACCCTTGACGAGCAGAAGTACACTCTCCCCGAATCAGCTCTATCAGTCCTCCACGGCATTGAGGGCTTTGAGCAGCTCATCACTGGAATACCGAGCATGACACAAGAAATCACATCCTCTCTATTAGAATACCTCAAACTCTTCAACTCTCGTTCATCGCAGCTTATTCTTGGCGCGGGCGCGACAAGAAGCGCGGGTCTCAAGAACATCACGACCAAGCACCTTGCCTTAGCGTCGCAGGCCTTGAGCTTTGTCGCTGCATTGACGCCATATGTACGAGAGTTTGTGCGGCGGCAACCCTCAGGCTCAAGCCAGCTGATGACCGAATTTGACAAGGTCAAACGATTATACCAAGAACATCAATCGGGCATCAATGACAAGCTTGTTGATATTATGAGTGGACGAGCCACTACGCATGTCAATGTCATGAAGAAGACTGACTGGGATGCCACATCGAACACCCAGGCTGCCAATGCCTACATGGAGACTTTAGTCAAAGAGACAACGACACTGCACAAGGTTCTCAGCAAACACTTACCAGAGTTGACAGTGCGGACGATCATGGAGCCAGTGTTTGCCAGTTACCGGGAGCAATGGGGTAAAGCTTTTGAAGATGTGGAGGTCAAGACGGTAGCTGGGAAGGAAAGGTATCTTTCTCGGATATAATTGGCGATAACGGCAAACGTGCAAGAACTGACAGCCATCGTAGAATGCTCCGGGACGTCGAACTCTTCAAATCACGCATCAGCAAGCTCAACGGCGCGGCTGATCTAGGCGATAACCTCGTCAAGCTCGTCAGCCACAAGACTATCGCTCAGAAGGAAGAGCCGCTTAATCCTACGAACGGCCTAGCAAGCACCGAAGCCATCGAAAGGCTCGAGGTCTCCTCTGAAACCAACCTACAGGATAACAGCGCAAGCATTGAGAAGAGCTAATCAGCGAAACCTACCATATCAGTCTTATTCCCGCTCCACACATATCGTACAAATCACACACCCGTCTAATATATTACTCGAACCTTGACCACTGAAGGCCAAAGAGTATACAGGGACCCTTAACTTCAAATCGCAAATCCTTTTAGAATCCCTCAATACCACAACTCCTCCACTTGCTCTACGTTCTAATCCTGCTGAAGTTTGATTTGTCGTTCTGTACGCCCAAAATTCTATAGCGATGTCATCATCATCATCATTCATATTAGCAAGGTGTTTGGGATGACTACAGGGCATGGATGCCTTTGGCGCTATTTGCAGATAGATTTCCCCATGTAGTTGGAATCGAACGCATAGTGCAAGCTGAGTTGATACATTCAGAAATAGTACTAAAGACTTTTGTATCATAACGAAATGCTTTTCCGTTAATTGCCACTAAAATAAGGGAAGCAGGCACTAAGGGTATGAGCAAACAGCCGTGAACTTGACAAAACACAAGCCCCGAAATATCGAGTCTTCATTTTTGCCTCTTGTAAATCTTCCCTAAAAAGCTTTCAAACACTTCCTTTTTCAACCCCTCTGCATCATCCACCTTGGCAATCATATGTCGAATCTCGCCCACTCTTTTCTCTTCGTATTCCAAATACACCTTCTCAAGCTCCAAGTCCTCATACACCTTTTTCACTTTCGCCTCCTTCTCCTCGTCTTTCCGCCCATAGCATTCATCCAGCACTTTCCTCTGCTCCGTATCCGCCCGCTGGAGAGCTTGGTTGATGACCCACGAGCACTTGTTATCCTGTATGTCCGTGCCTACCTTCCCAATAACCTCTGGCGAGCCGTACGCATCCAGGTAGTCGTCCTGGATCTGGAAGTACTCGCCCAGCGGGATGAGGATATCGCGCGCTTGTTTTAGGTTCGATGGCGTCGCGAGCTGGAGGTAGTACAGGGCGAGCGCAACGGGCAGGTAGAAGGAGTAGTAGGCTGTTTTGTAGATGACGATGAAAGAGTGCTTTTGCGAGGAGAACTGCGAGAGGTCGACGTGGTCTTCCGGCGCGGTTAGTAGATCGCAGAGCTGGCCGATTTCGGTTTGGAAGGTTATGGTGTGGAATAGCTCCATGAAATCCACGTATGAGGGGTGCGACTTGAAATGTAATTTCAGCAGTATGTAGATGGAGGATTCTAGCATGAAAGCGTCGTTAATAGCAATCATGCCCACCTGCGGCATACGATACCAGCAGGGGACGCCGCGGCGTGTGTGGGATGAGTCCATTATGTCGTCTGAGACGAGAAAGAAGGCTTGGAGGAGCTCGGTGAACCAGCCGAGGATAGCGGTTTGTTTGTAGTCGTAGGAAGAAAGAGATTGTGCGTGAAGGATGGAGGCGGTGTCGATGACTGAGAGGCCGCGATTACATTTTCCGCCCATGGTGTTGTGTTTGAGGGACTAGAACATGTTAGACAGGGCGAGATGCAGGATTGCTTTGGGGATATAGGTTGGCGTACATTCTGGTACCATTTGAGAGCTTCGTCTGGGAGGCCATACTGTGTGCAATGGTCGCTTAGATCTTGAATGAGGGATGGGAAGACGGCTTCGAAGTCCTTGAGGGTCGCGGAATCGGCCTTGGTCTTGGATGCCATGATGTTAACTGCCCGCGCCCTTATTGGGAATGAATGAAGCGACGTCAACTGATATACACTGAAGCTGTAAAGGAGTGCTCAACGTAGGAGTTCGTTGACCGCTCGTCAGTCTTCGGCAAAAGACCCGAAGAGCGTCAGCGTCGGCGACGGGAAGAGTACTCGTATCCGTAGCCCCCACTACATACCTTAAGCTTGTTCCTCGCTTAGAGCGAGCTTAGTGGGGGCTACGGATATTCTACTAGCTCCACCGGCGCCTTCCATGTTTATATTTAAACGCCGAGAACGCGTGTAACTGCTATCACGACTCTTGGATGCTCATCCCCAATCAGTACAGGGAAATAGGCTGGGTGGTTAGATATTTGGTCAATATTTCTATGCTTACCAGACCTCGACCAGGCTTCTATAAAGCAAAGCTGTGCAACTATTAACAAGGGTACCTGGCCTGTTGAAGCGGCCCCTTGACCTTTCCCTTCCCTTCCCTTCCTTCCTTCTTCAACTTCTGCCTCTCTCTCCGACTCTGAGCTTTCTGTCTGACTTCACATTCCTTCTTCGTCTACTTTCACCTGGTTTTCATTGTCGATCTTCGAAGATGGGCATCTTCATTCATTTGCCGTTAAGGCCACGGAACTTCTCCCACTCTCAATCCCCCGAAGATCAGAACGCCAAATAATTTACGTGCTTCGTCCGCCTCGCCTTCTTTAATTTGAAGAAGAAGCAGCTACCTTCACCAGGGCTGAAAATAACGTCGACTTTGCACTCAAGCGCAAGAACCCATTTCGTCGTGAGATCGCGAAATTGGGCGTTGGGGGAGACTGATCGGATTGGGCTGGGGCTAAATCCCACTCGAGCAACTACCTCAATTGGGCGTCGAAGCGTCTAAATATGTACTTCATAATCCGCTGCCAAAGGAAAACGACAAGCTTGGAATGGAGCTGCAGAGGTCCTGTTGCTATTAAGACCAGGGGACCATCCTACTGTCTCGACTAAGATGTACAGTACCCCAAACCCATGTGGTCATCATGGTTCGAGTCTATGGGTTCGACAGATGACATATTGGGGCAAGATTGTTCATGATCCCTGGCGATTCGCGCACCCCGGCAAACATAGCTTGGTACTGTCATATTAAAGTGAAATCTGGACATTGAGGCTGGCAATTGGAAAATCTGTTATCCGGCTCGTCATGTCATGTCGTGAGAGAAATCAGTAGATGAAGAGCATTGAAATTCTATGTGTGTTGGTCAACACTATCATCAATATCCTGCTTTCATTGTTGCCGTTTCATTTCTATTGGACCCGTCACTTCTTTCAGCTTGGGCTTGACGCAAGCTTGTTAAGGGAAGGGGCAGGTGCAAGTATGAGTAGAGGCTTCTTGGGCCCTTGTTTTCTTTCCGTGCACTGTGCCAATGCAGGATGCTGTCGCTGTTCTTACAAGGGGCGGTTTTCCCCCCAAGGTACATGATGGGCGCCCTCCCTTGAGCCCTCTTCTCTTCGGTGCCATCTACCTCCTACACTCTCAACACTCTGTTTATCCTATATACTTAGATAACATACTTAGAAAACCGATCTTCGAAATGCCGTCCTTTTTAGGCGTGTGCTGGGGGTGGCAAGAGAACGGACGCCCTGTCAATCTCAGTACAGCGGTTGGTTGGCTTGGGCGGAATCAGGTTCATGGCCTTCTCTTTTCTTTCATACTCAACCACGTTCGTATGACACTGAATATGAACCTCTGAGTTACAACCTAAGTGTTTACACTATATTGCCAAGTATGCTTGCAAGATTCGTCAACGTTAGCGTCCATACACTGATACCAATTCTGTGAGGCATACAACCAGCCAAGGCCAAGTCCGCCAGCCGCTGCGCCGAGAAATGCATTGATAAGTCCTCCTCCCCGCGCCCCCGCCCCCCCACTGCCAGTATGGATCTGCCTTTCTTAAAAATAGAAATAAAAAAGATTGACCTCCCTGCCGTCCGCTCCTTTTTCATCATTTCGTTACATATTTAATCACTAAATAGCGTCACTTTTATAAATTATCAATTTCTTACTTCACCAATAGCCGACTGCAGTCACTTTTATTAATTTCTCTTTTTATTTTATTTTTTTAGTATCAAGTTACCAATTTGCTCTTCTTCTTTTTCTTTTCTGAAAGGGGAGACCCCAGAAAAAGCAATTTTTCTTGACCCCTTTCAATTAACATGTTTGCCTGGGTGTGAATGCTGGGCGACGCAAACGGATAGGATGGTGAGTGGCACCCACCGGTCTGCCCAAAAGTTATTTTTCGCAGGCGTTGGGTTTGAGAATTGACGTATCACGTATCTAGAATCTGCATTCAACGCGCTCTCAAAACCTCCCAACATTGCGTCTGTTGTCGCTATTCTAGGAATCTTTAGGATCCCTTGCCAGCAATGGATCGCACAGCTAGTATGGTGCTCTACAAAAAGCGCCGTAGCCAGCACTAAAAATAAGTCATATTTCAACCTAGATTCTCTGCACACCAACGTCAGGGGCTGAAGGTGAGGGACGAGTCGAATGTTGACGGGGAAGGACAGCAGGGAGATAGCCTGACCACAATGCAATTCGAGTGAGCCCTTAAAGAAGGTTTTGACGAACAATAGCAGTGTGACCGCGATGCGTGTGATGTATTAGAGAATGCGGTGGAAGAGAATGTATTTAGAGGTTTTCGAGGGAATCTTGGCAGGTCAGTCCTTCTTTGGTTCCCAATAGCTCTGGAGCTCAATTGAGAACGTTAAGTCTCTTTAAGCTTTCTCAACGCCCTCGTAAATTGCTGTTGCTAATTTGACAGATGAGCATCGACAGTGGTGCGAGAAAATCCTTCCTCTCTACCTTAACATTATCCTCTCCGTCACACTGTCTTTCTCACACTCTTCGAATATCCTGAAATCCCCACATATCCGCGCTCGCGACGATTCAGTGGGACGCAATAAGCCTTCGATAACCTTACCTACTAACTGCACCTCTAAACTCCAAATCTCTTTACCCCATGCCGAGCACTCAACGACTTCTTAGCTGGGCTTATCAAAGGAAAGAGAAGCCGCTTCCCAATTTGTATATCAATCATGGCTTTCATAGTAACAATGTGATGTATCACACTCCGGGACAGAGGTGTCACTCAAGAACAGCGCGAGCAAGAATAAATGACGAAGCCGGGAACCCGACAGAAGATGGAAGCCGCTCGCGATCGCGGCTTCGCCCAGGTGCACGAAGTGGACCATCAACCTAGAGGACTGGTCGCACATGGATTAAAAATTGCCTCTGTTGCGCAAAAAGGCGGCAGCGGAGAGTAGGTTCGACAAAGGAAACAGGGGACATTGAAAGGGAGAGCTTAGTAGGCACGAGGCCGTCGAGACCGCTCTCCGGGACTCGGGGGGAAATCTAATATCTCAACACGATTCAGGGGCTGTCGGTACATCCTTCGGTGAGATCGAACTTTGTGTACACGGAAGATGATTGGGGGGGTTAACCGAACAAAAGAGGAAAAGGGAAGGAAAAACGAGAGGAAACGAATAGACAGGCCTCTTAAGTAAAGCAATTTGTTTCTTTGGTTTCAAAGTCCCCCTTTACCACCAAATCCTTTCGCAAAGTATTTGACCACTAAAATATATTCAAGAATGAAATCAGATGTTCATTTCAAGTCCGCTCGACCAGTAACCAATGCTATTTTGATTGTTTTTGGACGCCGAAAGGCGGCTGGGTTGGCATCAACTTCTCCTCCCGAACCGACCTGGGCCGACCCTTCGATCTCCAACGATGTATATTCTCCGCCCGCTTCGTGACCCTCCATATTAAAATCCGAAATTTCAACTTCACCAGAGCCACCCCACCTCCACCAGAACACAGACCTCCCCCTTCCACCACCAAAAACCTTGCTCACGCTGCCACACACCCCATGACGTCCTCGTTCGCTGCCAGACTTCTACAAGCCGAGAATGGCACTTTGTCTGCCCGGGTAAATGCTGGAGGAAAGTGAGCGGCGGGACGGCTGAGGGATGAACTCTTAATACACACTACAGTAGCCTTGCCTGTAATCAACGAAAATTACCGATCCATCCAGTTCGCTCATTCCAAAATTTCAGAGACTGAAAGTAGACTGTGCGAAGAGTAACAATTCACAATTCACAGTTCAACATCACCAGTCAGACTTACTGTAGGGGGTTGAAGCTGTTGTGTGATAAGCAAGGCTGACTATGACCTGGGGTTGTCTGTGCTAGCTGCCTGGTACAGCGACTCAGACCCTTTTGATATCCTCATATTAAGATATAAGACCGCCAGCAAGTACTGTACGATTCCTCTAAATAATAAAAAGGTCTTCTGTTCGGCTGATTTGATCAAGATTGTGCCTTACACGGTACACTTTTAACCATGACAGCTTTTAGCAAACGAAACGCCGAGCAGCTTCGGACAACGCTACAGGATGCTGTGGTGAAATGTTCTGAGCGATGCCTCTACCAGTCCGCCAAATGGTGTGTATTACGCTTTTATTCTATTCCTTTTCACTCTCTAAATCGATGATGTTCTAGGGTTGCTGAATTGTCAATCTCTCTTCGATTACCAGACGAACAATCGCCATCCTCAGACACTGAATCTGACTCTCCGATGCAAGATATAGAACATACACCGCGTCCGATTCTCTCCATCTTTTCTTCCAGCGTCGATCCCGACGAGGCAAGACTTGAGGCCAAAGAAATATCAAAGTATCTTTTGGCCAAATCTTACTTTGATTGCCGTGAGTACGATCGCTGTGCAGCTGTTTTCCTACCTACAGACCTCCCCCGCGGCCCACTATCCGAGTCGTCCCCCAATGCCAAAAACCAGACGCCATCAAAGTCAGAAAAAGGGAAGACGAGAGACTCAGGCCCTAGAAAATCCACGGGACCTATCCGGCCTCACAATGCTTTACCACGACTAAGCCAAAAATCTCTTTTCTTAGCTCTGTATGCGAAGTATATGTCAGGGGAGAAGCGAAAGGGTGAGGAAAGTGAGATGATTCTAGGACCAGCAGACGGTGGCGCAACTATCAACAAGGAACTCGTAAGCTTGAGTCATATTCTTGAAGGATGGTTCGCCCATCAAGCCGCCAAGGGCTTAGACGAGTCCAGCCAAGGATGGTTAGAGTATTTGTATGGTATTGTGCTTGCTAAAGGAAAGAGCGAGAAAGACGCCAAGAATTGGTTGATTAGAAGTGTGGAACGATGTCCTTTCAACTGGGGAGCTTGGCTGGAACTGAGCGAACTTTTGAACAGCGTAGAGGAGCTTCAGCGGATCGTTCCCGAGCTGCCACAGAATATCATGTCGCTCATTTTCCATCTTTACGCCAACCAGGAGCTGTATCAATCTACTCAGCCCATTCACAACCAGCTTACGGAGTTGGAAAGGATCTTTCCAGATAGCCATTTCTTGAAGGCGCAACGAGCCTTGCTCTTCTACCATTCCAAAGATTTCGTAGAAGCCGAATCTCTCTTCTCGGCCTTGTTGCATTCGGACCCTCATCGAATCGATTCTCTCGATCACTATTCAAATATTTTGTACGTCATGGGTGCAAGACCCAAACTTGCATTCCTTGCTCAAGTCGCAGTAGCGACAGACAAGTTCCGTCCTGAGACCTGTTGTGTTGTGGGAAACTACTACTCGCTGAAGTCAGAGCACGAAAAAGCCGTGATGTACTTCCGCCGTGCCCTGACACTCGACCGCAACTTTCTCTCAGCATGGACGCTAATGGGACATGAGTACCTTGAGATGAAAAACACCCATGCAGCGATCGAGAGCTACAGAAGAGCGGTAGACGTTAACCGCAAGGACTACCGAGCCTGGTACGGCCTGGGCCAAACCTATGAGATACTTGAGATGCATCTCTACGCACTCTTCTACTACCAACGAGCTGCGAGTCTGAGGCCGTACGATCCTAAAATGTGGCAAGCCGTCGGCAGTTGCTATGACAGAGTCGATCGACCAATACAGAGCATCAAGGCTTATAAGAGAGCGCTAGTGGCGGGTACATACTACGATGCTGGCAGCTCCTTCGGCTCTGGTACCACGAACGCAGAAACCCCCAGCGGAATCATGGACCCAGAGACACTCTATCAAATCGCCCTCATGTACGAGAAATTAGGCGAGATGGAAGACTCAGCGTCATATATGGAAATGACACTAGCCCAGGAAGAAGGCCCTGGGAACGACGACGACGACGAGGTTAGAGGCCCTGGTACTGGGGTTACGGGTACGACTTCGAAAGCGAGGATGTGGCTTGCGCGATGGGAGTTTGCGAGAGGGGGTCTTGCGAGAGCGATGGAGTTGGCGAATGAGCTTTGTCAGGATGGGGTGGAGGTTGAGGAGGCGAAGGCGCTGATTAGGGATCTGAGGGCTAGGATGGAGAGTGCTAGGTCATAGCATGGGTTTTTGGCGCCAGGGGATTGGAACAAGACTCAGAAGGGAGTCTTCGCATAAGATCCAAGTCTGTTATTGCGCTCGTTGTTCTCCTCTAATGTGGTTTGTAAAGAACCTGATAAGAAAACGTTAGCAGCGCGTTCCGTTGCCGGCGCCTTGCAGGGGGGATTTGTGGCTGTGGCGGAGGGGCATGTTGCATTTTGGGATGATTTCTGTGGGGGGTGAAGGTCAGTGTGTGGCGGCGCGTTTGGGAGGTGGAGCAATGCTTGTTATCGGGGGGATTGGTCGGGGCCGTAGATGTTGTTTGCGCGGACGATGAGGGTCTGGAGCGGAGTTGGGTTGTGAAAAGCGTTTACGATCGTTTCGGCTGCGGCTTTGCCGGCTGCGTACGGGTTTTTTGAGGACAAGGGCTCGTCTTCTTTGTGGCCGTCGGCTTCGGGCTTCGTGGCGCCGTAGGCCTCAACGGAGGACATGTGGAAGGATTTCTTGACGTGGATGGCAACCTCGAGAACAACCTGGTTGCCATGGATGTTGATCTCCGTGAATCCGAACGAGTTATAAGAACTGCTGTCGACCCTGGATAGTTTCTATGATTCTTATAGACTCGAAGCATCTTTAATGGAAAATGGCCCTAGGATTTTTGGTGACACAAGACTTGGTCAGTCGAATTGTCAGCACGTTGCTTTTGCTATTAAAGTTGCAATCAAGTTGCCAATGGAAAGAATATGGAGCCATTAATAGAGGTCAGACCATCAATGCAGCATGCACGTGGTACATACATAGAACGTTAAGTATCTTCTGCAGATTGTATCCCTAGCGACTGACATGACACAACATTTCCACATAGTCAGTTCCATTGAAGCGTTTTGAGGGTTTAGCTCAATCTCAATCTACGCATTCCCAGGGCCGCCACGGCTGCAGATTCCTCAGCATTCCAAGCTCTCATCAATATGACTGTGATAGGGATATTCTGCGGCCCGACGAGTGCTATGTCTCAGACATATACCAGCATGATCGATGTCTCAAGCTTCCCGTGACCATCGAAATCACCAACGTTCCTCAATAATCATTCATATCCAATCAAAATGAAGCAGTGCATCAACGACGCAACAGCTTGCCATCTTATCAAGCCAGTGCGAGGAAATTAAAAGCAGACCAGTGTGTTTGATAGACATACCTAGAACCACATATCAAATACGCGGAAGATGTCCATCATCTAGAAGTAGAGGAAAATCAGGCGAAATGGGTTGACATTTCATTGGAAAAATGGGCTGTAGACTAATTTAATCAAGCAGGAACGCAATATCTTCGGAGAAATCGACAATTCAAAAAGCTACCTAAGAATCTTTCAAGCTCGGATTCGCTTTTAGAACTGCTGCTGCTGTAGAGCTGGCCTCAGAAAATTAGGAAGAGGTATGTTAGAATAACGGGTGTGTTAGTATGTGAAATGCTGGGATGGGATAGGGGCGCAGATCGATGGATGAAGGAAGATGGTAAAGGGGTATTGGGACGATTTAAGAGGAAATAAGTGGAGAGAAGGGCGGGGCGTGTGCGATGATGAAAAAGAAATGTTTTGGGGGGGGGACCCGAATGCCCCTAGGAAAACTGAGTATCTCCACTACACTCCAATTTTAGATGACAATTTAAGGGCATACATACTAGCTTCGAGCAACTTCTTCCTGAACCTTTCCACTAACTCGATATATGTAGCTCAAAGCAGCTCCTGTAAGCATTAGGCATGGGGTTAAAAGAAGAGATTTCGTCGAAAACAAGAAGTGACGTCGAATAATAAATTACAGGAACAAGAGATCCGTTCTCAGCGCTCAGATTTTCACTCTGTCCACTTTCACAGGATACACCTCAATGTCCAAAGCACTGAAAAGAGAGCGAAGTCTGCCAGGGAAAAGACCCCGTCGAAGCATTTCCGTATATGTACGGTTTCTTCAACGGTGACCCAGCTGGACTCAATTGGAACGGGCCTCTCGAGCTGCGAGCTGCTGGTTCTATTTCATGGGTGGTGAAGATTCAGCATACTATGCAAATTAGCTTGCCATACACATGGCCCTGAAACCCATATTACAGTGCGCCGATTTCACATTGCGTCTCACTGCTAGGGCACACGGGAATGAGCTCCAATAAAATGTATCTTCCCAGTTGCGAGGGACCGTCTATGAGCTACTCGTAGAAGAAGCATCGAGATAACCGTTAATCACTCCTATGCACCGAGGGCGACTAAAATAGTAAGAAATCTTTCAATAAACCAAAATCATGGAAATGCTTGAATCTGAGATGGTTCTTCGGCAGGCGTTACATATTCGGTGTATGTCCGTTCAATTTTAGGTGGAGGCATAGCTATGCTTTGAGGCGCTACTCCATTACTTTCCGGCTGAGCTGAGGGCAGGGAGCCTCCTAGAAGAACACCATTTCGCTCTTCGGGCTGATCTTGGGTTATGGCTTGAGCTTGGGGGACGGGCCAAGCTTCCGCTGTGGAATGGACACTTGAAGTATACTCTCCGGTTGGTGCATTGGTTTCACCTACTTGGTGAAGTTGAGTTACGGGTTCTCCTTGAGGAACGGTCATGCTAAAAGGCGAGATTGTGTTCTGTTGTGCCGAGTTCGGCTGAGATACCGGTATGGCCTGTAATGTGCTCAAAGGTGCCATGCTGCTTTGAGGTCTGGAGTCTGTGGGGGTGCGTTCATATCTTGGTCTGTTTGACCTGGACAATGCAAGCTTGGCGAACGAATGGAGCGTTGCGACCTTCTCTCTCCTTTCCTGGCCATCCACACTGCCGACACCCACGGCTGTCATATCGCCGTCAACATCGTCTACCCACTTTACTGGTGCAGTTAGAAACAACTGCTCCGACTCGGGCGACGCCAAATCCAGCACATTCTTGACTGCTGGGTCTAAGACTGGCATCATTCCACATCGAAAATCTAAATTTCCGCCATACTTCTTAGGGATACTGTCGATATCCATAAAGGCTTTGAGCGTGGGCAATACTTCGTGGTGGCCCAGAATGAAGATTTTGGAGGTAGTGATGGGATCGAACCATTTCTTAATCCAGCCCCAAACGGTAGGGAAGAACGAAGGTGCACCAATGATCTATGCAGTCAATGTCGATATAGCGTAGTAAATATAACCAGAGGCTACAAGGGGCGCTTACAAATATTCTGTCCAGTGTCTCTGGGTAATGAGCTGTTGCCAGAGTCGAAGCGTCTTGCATATGGGACCTTAGATTCCAGAACTGCTTGAGCCCAACATGCGAGATGTCAACGATGTTATTTGACTGATCAACGGGCGTCTCCGGATTGGGTCTTCCGGGCACGGCGGAACAGAGCGGCATCACGAACCGGGTTAGATTTTCATACAAAGCAAACAATCTCAGCATCCTTGATGGCGATGGGCCTTTGAGCTTTGATTTGGACGTAGATGATGAATAGGCGACCATCTTCTTAGAATCCAGCTTCCCAACCTCGTACAGATACACCGGGATTCCGCGGTTGTCCCGACGGCCGGTCCATTGAGGATACTAGTTCGATTAGGATTCGCAAATCAGGGATTGGTCAAGGATACTTACAACACTTCTGGCTTCCAGGTAGTCTTGGATATCTATGTTTTCGTATAGCGCATCGAGCTTATTATCTCGTCGCCATATCTCTGTATCTTTGAACTGTACGAAAGCATCCTGTGGTGAGAACTTTCTGGCCCTTAGGAATCGCCTACGAGTCACTTTAGATTCGAAGAGGTAACATGGACGGGGAAAGGTCTTTATATGTTACATACACCAGGGTGCCGTCATCGTGACTAGCGAGGCTATTAGCGCCTACGGGTTTGTAGTATCCATGCTTAGCACAGAGCGTTTTGAATTCATCTAATGCGTCTTCCTCCGCTGTCGTCAAATGCCCTAAATGACCTTTTAGACGCGCTTGCTCGAGCGAGGCTGAGGGAGGGGGTGGTCCATGTTGGTCCATGTGTTCTTCCTCATGGTTCTGTTTTGGAGCCATACCGCTGAATACTGTCGACTTACGGTGGGGTTTTCAATATCTGTGTGCAAAAGCAGCTTTGGGAGGAGCTGGTTGTTGAAGAATGTAAATGACTGATTGTTCATGTCAGCTTCAATGTGGTCTGTTCAGTCTAGTACTTTTACCGTTAGCGCGGAGCCAGTTGAGGTCAAGCGTCTCTTTCTTAGGGCTGAGGCTGAGGCGCGCATCTCGCGTTCGGACGTTGAATAACAGCCGAGCCGGTTATACAGTTATGAAGTCTATTGGTGTATTATTCACTATTCATTATTCTTCTACCAGTCCAAGTATAAGGTACTTTTCCCCCCAGTAATGGGTTGAAGAGACCACAAGCCTTTCATTGTTGCTTCAGAGCCATGACCAAAGTGTTGGAGTGTAAAGCATCATGGCTAGCGACTGAGCATGTAGAGTGGAAGGCGAGTACTCGTACATGGCCCCGAAAGTCGTGCTAAGTAGTGTCGATAGCATCTACTCTAATCATTTTTTCTCATGATCATTCCTACCCTCATACTAAGCTCCAAGGACGTCAGCTGTCGACCTTCTTGCTTGAAGAACAATGACCACAAAACTTTTGACCTGATGTCGCCAAAGAGGAAGGCGTCTGTCTCTATTTTCTTAGGCACCTGTCACCTAAGATCGCCTGCCATTGTACGACATGACATAGGGCAATAAGTAACATACTGGCATTACTGCATCCGCAAGCATGGAGCTCTGGCTTGGTTCTTGAAAACTGTCTCCATAACATTAATCATTCCTGCAGCCACGCTTCTAGTTGGTTGCCACCAATAGCAACCATGTGCGGTAAAACACGTCAACCGTCTGACAGTTTCTCTGAAAATAGTACTGGTTTGCGAGCACTACCACACGAGTTAGCAGCCAGTCGACTGTATTCAGGTTCCTAGTCACATCAACGATATCATTACTAGATCGCTATTAGTATCAATTGGCCGATCAATTGATTTGTAAAGACCGATGAAATTCCTACATTTGCTGCTGGTGCCTGTCAGAAAGCACCTTTTCGTCACAACCTTAGCTCCCTTTTCAATAGATTTACATCTTTATACTCATGTTACCACTGATTTCGTTTGAGATCTTACGATCCCTATGTCTGTCGCACTGACTACATCTTGATTGTCATTCTAGTCAGCACATCGAAGAACAAACGTGCTTACTTTCATCAGAGCTTGAGGTCTGTTGCATCCTCTTTTCCTACTCTCATATGTCTATAGACATTGCATTATCCCACGCCCAAGGCTAAATAGCTTCTCGAAACAGACACGCAGCACAGGGGGGGGGAGTCCGCTCGGTTCGATGTTGGGCTTCAAACTGGGCAACAAGGATGAAGCTGGACATCACGTTAGTACTGCAGATACTTCTGCTACCGAATATGTATCAGAAACCTAATGATCAGACTACACCTGAAGATGTTTATAGTTCAGGGCTTCAGATCATTAGAGGAGTGTTGAAGAGGTTCCACACTGAAAAAGAGGGCTAGTTACGAGATTTACACTTTGAGATTGGTGCAAACTTGGTAAGATATCTCAGCACAACTCACTGTTCGAAGACATCCTCCGAAGCCCCACCTACTCTTCCAACCCCAGAAACCCAACCCAAAACCTATGAAGATCAACGACAAAGAACCCTCAATTTTCCCTTCAATCACTTTCCAGACACTCGGCGACGGATCCCAAAACACTACACACGTACATGCACCACCTTGACCTTGAAACCGCCATAATTTTCCCCCTAAGGAGATTGACTGGATCTGCCACGGACTCGACGATTTTCGCGGCCTCTTCGGCGATACCACGCAGCTCAGACTTGTCCCCGGGGGGCATGTTATCGCGGTAGTAGTAAACAGGCATACTCGGTGAATTTGCCACTTCTGCGTCCGGCAATATCAGTCGAGGGCATAGCTTGAGGAAGCCCTGCGGGTACTCATGTGACCCCACATTTGTCGCTCCTTTCGCCTAGAACTGAAACGCGCCAACATCTGCTGAAGTCTTGTATGCGATATTGTCGCTGCTGTTGCAGGATCAAGTATTTGGTTGATTAAACAAAAGAATGAGCATGCAAATAAGATATGGATTCAATTGCCTGCACGGCTAGGGCCTCGAAGCAGTGGGGTTTAGCCAGCTGAGAAGGATCTCATGTCTTTTATATTATACCAATACCAGCGGTGGAGCGAGCCACAAGCTCTTATTGCATTCTAGAACCTGAAGCGCAAACAGAAGAAGTAAAGTGTCAACTACCAGCCTCCATCAAGCATCTCGGTGTATGGCCCGAGGCGGCCCATCATCCGGATTCGTAATTGCCACCTCAAACACCTCTCGAAACCCCACCGGCATTTTGCCCCCAAGATGGTCTCCTTCAGCTACACAACGCCTATACACCTGACCCGCCTTCTCAGCGATCATAGATGGCGAGAACTCGTCCTCGGCCCCAAATTTCACGGGATGTAATCTGATCTGACATTTTCCCGTTGGCGAAGCCCAGACGTGATTGTAGGGAAGAGACCAATTCCGAGATTCGTGGTACTGGTCCGTATTACCGAGGACCACGAAGGCGCCGGTGCAGTCAGGTGGGACAATTAGGTAGACGTAGGGTTGGGGTGAGTAGCAGATGGGTGGGAAGTTGTTGAGCGAGGGTGTCATACTGGGACTGACGTTTGCGGTTGGGGGGAGGGCGGAGGCTAGGAGGAGAGACGGTAGGAGGAGGGAAAGGGTGAATGCAGACATGGTTCGATAGAGCCTTGGGCTGTGAAATCTAAATATATAGGGATTTGCATGGAAAAAGATGACAAAAGCGGGCGGTAGGTAAGAACTAAAGGTTTACATCCTTAGATCATGTCGCCTCAGTGATGACGGCGGGTAGATCGTTTCCATCCGCGTTGGAGAGAAGTGCGCGCATGAATCGGCTAACGCTTGAAAGTGAGAATGTCGTAGTAGGTCCAGTCGGACATGCTGCAGAACTTCACATCCGGCTTCAGGCTTGTAGAAATGATGAGACTTCCCTCTGCTATCGGAGCGTATCTGCTCTTGCTGATTTGTCCATATAGATATCCTATATTCGGTTACTAAACTAAGTGTCGCCCACTTACTGCAGCAAGAAGTTAATGTCGTCGCATAGTGGGGAAAGAGATAGGTCATTGGTTCAAGCTGTGATTAAGTCTCAAACTCGTCAATCAGAACGCAGACAGATAGTCTCAGTAATGATCGATAAGCTTTGTTCAACGTCTTGTTGACGGACTGACCAAAGGATATTCAGCGTTGAAATCTTATCTTATCTTATCTTATCTACCGCTAACTTTACACTTATTTCCAGCCTCGGCAGAACTTGACATCATTACCATTTGCCAAAAAGCGGAAATTGCACCTGTGCGACATGATTCATCGATAAAGCTTCAACATATCTTAGCATTCCGCTCGCAAATATTGTTTCCGCCGCCCTCCTCTTGCCGAGGTTTGATCTCTGGAAGGATATCAGGCTCAAACACCCCGGGTATTTCTCTTCCATTCTACCTACAATTTCTTTGCCCAATACTCCTTGTGATATACTATACTGACTATGAGCAAGCCTGGAGACTTCGATGCTGTCCGCAAGGATATAGTGGCACTGCTGCATCAGCCTGAGTACGATGATGGCAGTGCGGGGCCTGTACTCGTACGCCTTGCTTGGTATGAATCCCCCATCAATTTAGGAAGACTACTCGGACTTCAAGGGGCATGCACGGCCTCGCTTTCCCATTTGCCTTCTCTCGGTCGCTTTGTTGTCTGCCTTGAATCGGCCTAGAAATTCTTAGAGTTACTGACACGATACCCCTCCCAGGCATTCCTCAGGAACCTACGATGAAGAGACAGACACCGGCGGCTCCAACGGCGCTGGAATGCGCTATGAGGCCGAAGGTGGCGACCCCGCCAACGCCGGTCTCCAACACGCCCGCGTTTTTCTCGAACCCGTAAAAGCAAAGCACAGCTGGATCACCTACGCCGATCTATGGACCTTAGCCGGCGTCGTGGCAATAAAGGAAACGGGTGGGCCAGACATCGAGTGGAAAGGTGGAAGAACAGACTATGTGGACGACTCGAAGCTGCCGTCGCGGGGAAGGCTGCCGGATGGAGCGCAGGGAGCGGATCATCTGCGGTTTATATTTTACAGAATGGGCTTCAACGACCAAGAGATTGTGGCCTTGTCAGGTGCACATAACCTTGGACGGTGTCATAGCGACCGATCGTATGTTTCCTCCAGCCCACGCCCCCCATTTATCCCTGAATCTGGAATACTGATCCGCAACGCAGAGGCTTCAACGGCGCGTGGGTCCACAACCCCACCCGCTTCACAAACACCTACTACAAACTCATGACCTCCCTCTCCTGGCGCCCCACCACCCTCGCCAACGGCGTCCGCCAATTCACCCACTACGACGAAGACCTTGACGCCGAACTGATGATGCTGCCCACCGACCTCGCCCTCCTCTCCGACCCCAGTTTCCGGCCCTGGGTGCACAAGTACGCCGAGGATAAGGAAGCGTTTTTTGTGGATTTCGCAAAGGTTTTTGCGAAATTGCTTGAATTGGGGATACGGAGGGATAGCGAAGGGGGGGTTACGAATGTGGATAACGAAAAGGGGGGCTATGTGAGTGCGCCGAAGAAGAAAGGGAAGCCTGGAAAAGTGGGACAGGCTGGGAAAGAAGCGGAGCCGTTGGCTGAGGAGAATAAGCAATTGAGAGCGAAGCTGTGAGGGCCGGATTGAGGGAGAAGAGAGAATAGACGTCTATGTGGTAGAAGCCGCTCGGATATTCCAATAAATTCCTTACCGGAGGGTTTTTTTACTTTTCAAGACCGCACCAGGAGAAGAGCATGTTTTGCAAATCCCACGAAAGGTCGGGACGGAAGACTGTGGGGGTGTAAGACTAGAGCTCTCTAGAAAGTGGGCGATGACGTCTGGCTTTTGTTCTAGATGGAGATCAAGACTATAGAGCATAGCGCATAGATTCAAGTGCATACTATAAACCTCATATTTCTAATCTCTCCCATTTCCAACCTCCCTCCTCCTATCATCATTCCCAAAAACAATTTGGTCTCCTCTCCCTCCCCCGTCGGCCTCCCACCAAAAACACCCTCCCCCGCCCCTCCTTGTTCCTTACCCTTCCTTCTATTCTGTCTCACCCTCTTATAATTCTTCCTTTGCTCGTATTCAACCCTCAAACACATCATCAACTCATTATTTTGATAATTCTATCTTTAAATGTTAATTCCCATCTAAATCTCAAAAAACAATCATTCACAATTAAATATCTCAAAACATATCAAATTATTACAATACCTCCAAAGTTGACGTATGAAATTCTAATACATAAATATCGATAGAAAAAACAAAACGACACATACAAAACATATCAAACGAAAAATCTCAAACAAACCTGACAAAAAACGATAAAGTATAATCCCCAAAAATTGAGAATCCGACATGACAACAAAAACTTAAGAGCAAAGAGCGAAAAGTGAAAAGCGAAAAAAAAGAGACGACTGAAAGGGAGCACGAGAATTGAAGGATCGAAAGGTGTTGGAGAAAAGAAACAACTGAAGGAAAGGATTTTTGTAGGAGGAAGTGGAGTTGTAGAAGAAGATGAAGTTGTAGAAGGAAAGCGGTTGTAGAAAAAACGAAAGCTGCCCCAGCAAAGAAGAGTCTTGGATCAGAATCAACCCTTCCCCCGGCGCCCCCCCCTCCCCCTTTCCCTCAACAAAATCAACCCTCCCCCCTCCCCCCTCCCCCATCCCCCCTTCCCTCAACAATCTCAACCCTCCCCTTCTCACCCCCCAGCCTCTCCCCACCTCCTCCCCTCCCCCTCCTCTCCTC